>WNGA01003158.1_pt1 | contig 58339 bp, 46 predicted proteins | sample 5400061 | NCBI WGS metagenome assembly WNGA01 (sample SAMN13153366, study PRJNA577476) | soil metagenome | isolation source: 100 cm soil or saprolite under grassland replicate 2 | place: USA:California | collected 2016-06-15
CGGAGGCTCATGTTATGGTCACTCACTTCCTCTCCGCCGCCGACCTCACACACACGCAGGCCGACGCTTTGCTCCAGCAAGCGCAGGCGCTCAAGGCGGAATGGCGCAATGGCGGCCACGCCGATCAACCGCTACGCGGAAAAACGCTTGCGCTGGTGTTCGAGAAGCCATCGCTTCGCACGCGCGTGGCCTTTGAGGCCGGCATGGCTCAGCTAGGCGGGCACGGCAGCTACCTGTCGGCCAACGACATCGACATGGGCGGGCGCGAGAGTGTGCCGGATGTCGCGCGCAACCTGAGCCGTTGGGTCCAGGTGATTGCGGCGCGCGTCTTTCGCCATGCTACGGTCGAGGAGTTGGCGCGCCACTCCAGCGTGCCAGTGATCAACGCGCTGTGCGACCGCGAGCATCCCTGCCAGGCGCTGGCCGACATGCTTACTCTCAAGGAGCGCTTTGGGCGGCTGCAAGGCCTGCGGCTGGCCTATGTCGGCGATGGCAACAACGTTTGCCATTCGCTAATGTTGTTGGGCGCGACGTTGGGCGTGAATGTCGGCGTGGCCTGCCCGCCCGATTACCGCCCCGACCCAGAAATTGTGCAGCAGGCCGAGCAGCGCGCCGCCGAGAGCGACGCGACAATCACGATCAGCTCATCGCCAAACGAGATCGTATCCGGCGCCGATGCGGTCTACACCGATGTGTGGGCCTCGATGGGCCAGGAGCACGAGGCCGCGCGCCGCCGCCCTGCGTTCCAGCCGTACCAGCTCAACGCCGCGCTGATGGAGCAGGCTCGCACCGGTGCGCTGGCGATGCACTGCTTGCCGGCGCACCGCGGCGAAGAGATCACCGCCGAAGTGATCGATGGGCCGAACTCGGTGGTGTTCGACCAGGCCGAGAATCGCCTGCATGTGCAGAAGGCGCTGATTCTGACGCTGCTCAACCTCTGAGATTACGTGAACAAAGAACAGAGAACAAAGAACAAAAAGATCAATCTTTGTTCTCTGTTCTCTGTTCTTTGTTCTGGCCGCTAAATCCTTAGCACCCCCGCCTGCATCAGCGCGCCCGCCGCGATCGCCAGGCCAGCGATGGTGACAAACGCGGCGCTGGCGACCGGTAGCGCACGCAGCAGCCGCCCGTTGGTTGGGAAATATTCGAATAGCCGCCGCGCGTAGACCAGTAGCAGGCCGATGCCCGTCAGCACCGCCGCCAGCCCGACGCTAAACGCCACGATCAGCAGCATTCCGAACGCCACGCGGTGCAGTGCAATCGCGCTCAATAACACCACCAGCGCCGAGGGACATGGCAGCAGCCCGCCCGAGATGCCCAACGCCAGCAAACTGCGCCAAGTCACTGGCCGATCATCGGCGCCGGGCGGCATATGGCTGTGACCATGCGGCCCATGGTCGTGGCCATGGCCGTGTTCATGGTGGTCATGGCTGTGGCCGTGCTCATGATCATGATCATGTTGCCCATAATCGTGGGTATGCTCGTGTTCATGCATATGATCGGGCTCATGGAAATGCTCGTTCGTCTTTCGGCGAAACAGCCCAATCAACCGGCTGCGGAACAGCATCAAGCCGATGATCACCACCAGCACACCGCTGATAAACTCTAACCATGGGTAAAGCTGCTCGGGCAGAATGTAGTTCGAGATCCACAGCGTCACAAAGCCAAGCGCAAATACGCCCGCGGTGTGGGTAATCGTGGTCGTCAGGCCCAGAAACACGGCATGCCTGGTGGTTCCGCGCGCGCCCACAAGGTAGGCGGCGACGATCGTCTTGCCATGGCCGGGCGTCAGCGCATGGCCCGCGCCGAGCAACAGCGCCAGCAGCAGCGCCAGCGCGATCACCGGCAAGGTCAGCTCGCGCGTGGCGATCAAGTTGGCGAACTGATCGGGCACGCGGGCGTTGGCCGGCTGTGCGGTGTGAGTGATGCTCGTCGCCGCGCCGCCACTCGCCGCGCCAAGCGTCGCGCTCGCATGGGCTTCTCGAACATTCAGCGGGCTGCTGAGCATATCTTGTGGGTATGTATGCAGCTCATCGCTTAGGTCCTGGGCCGGCACACTCGCGTCCTTAAGTGTCACACCCTCGCCTGGGCAGATCACGATCTCACGCCAGCCGATCCGCTCGGCGAAGTTGTCGTCGCGGTACTCGATCGCGATTGGCTGCGCGGTGTTGGCGATCGACGCCGTGAGGTCGAGCTGGATGCGCAGTGTCAGCAATCCACCCTGGCCCTCTGGGAAGCTCAGCGCCTGCGCCACCGGCCGCAGCTCGGCCGGGCCGCCATTCACAGCTAGGTGCAGACCGCTCAGCAGCGTGGAAACCTGCTTCGCTAGGTAGCTTGCCTGCTCGACATTGGCGATCTGGCCATCGCCATCGGCATCGATCGCCTGACGCTCCTGAAAGGTCGGTATCTCGGCCATGTCGACCAGATAGCGCACGCTCAGCGTATCGCGGCCCACGTCGATCCGGCTGTATTGGTTGACCGTGAAGTTGCCTAGCGGATGTGCCTCGGCGCGCTCGGGAGCGCGTGCAACCACGAGTCCGATCGCCATCAGGAGCGGCAGTAGCCATCGTTTCATCATAAACCTCTGACAATCATCTATTCGCGTAGCTTCGCGTGCATTCGCGGATCGAACGTTCTTACTTGCTCGCGGCGGAGTTCAGCTCGGCCAGGGCCTGCTTGGCCTGTGGGGCGAACAGCGGCGAGAAGTGCGGGTTGAGCGTCAGCGCGCGGTTTAGGTAGTCGCGCGCTGCCGCGCTATCGCCCGCGGCCTGCGCGATTATTCCGGCGTGATACAGCATCAGCGCGTCTTGGGTGTTCAGTCGTAGCGCCTCGGCGGCATAGCGGCGCGCCTCAGTGGTTTGGCCGGCCTTGAACAGCGCCCAGGCCAGTGTATCGGCGGCTTTGACGCTTGGGCGCCGCTGATACGCGGCGCGCGCCAGCGCCGCCGTCGCAGCCGGATCTTGGCCATGGTCGGCGTCGAACAGCGCCAGTTCCAGGTCGGTGTCGACGCCACTAGCCTTGAACAGTTGCTGCATGGCGCGCACCAGCTCGTACTGCTTGGCCGCGTCGGCGATCTTACCATTGGCTTCTTGCAGCTCGCCCAGGCCGATCACAAATTCGGGCAGCGGCATCCGCGCGATCGCTTTGTTGTAGCGGTCGATTGCCTCGCCACTGCGCCCTTGCGCCGCCCGCACGCGTGCCAGACCGGCCTGCGCGTAGACATAGTCGGGCACGAAGGCCAGCGTGGCCTGGTATGCCCGCTCGGCGCCGTCCAAGTCGCCCTTTGCGAAGAACAGGTTGCCTAGCTGCACCCGCACCCACGCGCTGTTCTCGCTCGTCTCCCCGCCGGCGCTGACGGCCAGCTGCATCGCCTCGATTGCGCCCTCTAGGTCGCCATGCAGCTCGCGTGCGTACGAGATGCGGCTATATGAGCTGAGGTCGGGCCGCTTATCAACCATGGTCTGTAAGGTCGCGATGCTGTCGTCATACATCCCCAGCTCGGTTTGTGCGTCGGCAATCACGCCGTAGATCCGCGGAATGGTCCGGTTCAGCGCCCGCGCTCGCTCGCCGATCTCCAGCGCTTCGCGGAACTGGTGGCGCGTGTTCGCCAGCGTACCAGCGGCGATCAGCGCCTCGACGTTCTGCGGATCGCGGCGCAGGGCCTGGTCTACCGCGCCCTGAGCCTTGACGTAGTAGCTCGGGTCGCCGGTCTCGCGCGCCTTCTGGACGTATAGGCTCGCTAACACCGCGTAAGAATCGACACTGTTGGGGTTCTCGCGGAGCACCTCCTGCGTGTCCCAGATCAGCCGGTCGGTCCGGTTGACTGGCCGCTGCGCCGCCGCGTTACTCAGTTGCTGGGCGATCGGCGACTGCCAGGGCAGCGCGCCTTGCCGACTCAGCACCAGCACCAGCACGATGGCCACACCCGCGAGGGCAATCGCTCCCGCCGGCAGTGCCCAGCGCAGTTTGATGTTCGGCATGATTCTTTGCATTGATTCAGCTCCTGTTTCAGAGGGCGGATTTGCAGAAAATGTTGCAATAACTGCGGCGCGCGGCCGCCAATAGGCTTTTCGGCTTTTCGAAGAAGATCGCTCTGCTCGATGGATGGAGCGGCGAGATCGTCCTGTAACCCGCCGCCCCGTCCTACCCTCGATGTTATTGGGCGTTGCGTGTGCCGCCGTGCAATGTGCTGTCGTAGCCCGCAAACGGGGTCGCCAAATACGGGAACTCGGTGAAGAACTCTTGGTCGTTCTTATCCACGCCGTCGCCGACGACGTTGTTCGGGCTCTTGTTCGGCAGGCTGAAGGCGCCCGCGAGGAACCCGCCGTAGCCCTGCGCCACCGCCCGCAGCTCGATGTCGACGATGTCGTCCTCGAGCCGTCGGCCGTTCGGGAAGCCCAGCTCGACCTTAGTCGGGTCGTCGTTAATCACGGTGAGTGGGTTGCCCTTGCCCACCGGGATGGTGGCCGGGATAGACACGTTCAGGCGCAGCAGGTCGGCCTTCGCGCCCTTGCCAGGGTTGTTGACCCCCGGCACGCCCTGGAGCAGGATCAGGCTCAGGTCGGTGCGGCCGGTCGTATCAACATGCTGCAGCGCACTGCCATAGAGCAGGTTGACGATCCCGGCCAGCTCCGAGTTCAGGTAGAACTTCTCGAACTGCTTGTCGTCGGCCGGGTCGGTGCTGTTCCACAGGTCTTTCATTCCACGCGGGATAATTACCTCGTTGATCAGCGGGTAGCCCAGCCGCGAGACCTGCTGCCATGGTCCGCTGTTGCTTACTGTCCCGTTCGAGCGGAGCACGCGGGTTGTCTGGCGGCTGGCGCTGGCGTACACTCCGAGCACCGGCTGCTTGGTGTCGCTCGGTCCCTTGTGATCCCTGGTGAGCATATTGATCGGGATCTGCATGATGATCGAGTGGGTGTTGTAGCCGCTCACGCCGTCGATCCCGGCGCCCGGCGTGCGGGGAATCAGATGCAGGTTGTTGAATGGCCGCAGGCCGCCCAGGTCGAAGATCGCGCCTAGATCAACAAAGAATGGATCGTCGCGCTGGCCGGCGAAGATCTTGGTGCCGTTGCTCAGCGTCACGATCGACTTGCGCGCCACGTCCTCATAGGCCGCGGCCGAGTCGGCGCCGCTGGTCTTGATCGTGCGCGGGCCGACATTGACCGGCGGTACGTTGCCGCGGGCGATGGTGTCGCTGTCGTCGCCCTTGATCCGCTCGACGGTGTAGGTCTGCTGGACGAACAGGTTCGGGTCGTCCCCAGACGCGACCTGCGGGCCGGCGTATAGGAACGAGTTCGGCGCCAGGTTCTTGGTCTTGAACCGGAACCGATAGGTAATGTCCTCTTCCCCGTCGCCGCTGTTGTCGATGTGGATCTCATAGCGCACGTCGTCGCCGAAGGTGTTAAAGTTTGGACCTCCGTTGGGCTCCTCAAGCGGAATGTAGTTGGCGACGATCGTCACTGTGTCCTCGTTTGGCGTGCGGAAGAAGTACAGGTCGGTGTTGTCGGCCAGTGGGTCCTGGCTGATCAGCGGCGCCTCGCGGTGGCTGGAAGCCTGCGTGCCGCCCGGTCCCATGACGAGCAGAAGCGCAAAGACTGCCATGAGCGAGAAAAGCGAGAGAATGAGCTTGCGTTTCACGAGTGTCTACTCCTTTGCGAAGATCGCAACATAATCGATCGGTCCGTATGACCAAGCTGCTGATGCCGTGCTTCAATGCTTTTACGCGCTGTAAGCGGGCGCATTGCGCTGCTATTGAAGTCGTGCGGAATTATCTGCTTTGCTCCTTCGCACCTCCTTTCCGCAAGTAAACGATGATGACCACGCCTAAATGAGGCAGTGCAGTAGCGAACTTGCGCTATGGCGGCCTCGAGTGCGGCAAATAAGCAATTTTTCAGCAAACGAAGATCAGGCCCACTTGTACGCCTGAATGCAAGTAACGTGGGCAAAACCTACGACTACGATGTTTCTCGCCTACATGCCCTGGTAATCGATGTTTACAGTCCTTCTGTCATGCAATGCGTAACAAGTGTTGATCTTGGATGTCGAAAATCGTGGTGAATTCTGATTCTTCTTCATAGTCTTTGGATTTTTGCGCTCTGCGAGCGCAAAAATCCAAAGACTGAAAAATGAGGTACCATATCAGAGAGGAGCGCGGCGACTGCCGCGCTCCTCTCTGATGCGAACCTTATTACTACGGAGCACGATGTAGCGGGCTATTATAGCCAGCGTGGGGCGTCGCGACATACGGGAAGTGAATCATGAACGGCACATCATTCGTGTCCACGCCGTCGCCGATCGTGTTATTCGGGCTGAGGTTACACAGCTTGAACAGACCGGCCAGAACATCGCCGTAACCACAGGCGACCGCGCGCAGATCGACATCGACAATGTCGTCCTCGAGCCGCCGGCCGTTCGGGTATCCCGCCAGGTCGCCGGCTGGCACGCCCAGGCGGTTGCCGTATCCAACATCGACTTTGCCGGGCTTGATCGCCGTGCTGAGCCGCAGCAGGTCGGCCGGAATGGTCTTCGCCATGGCGGTGACACCCGGCACGCCCTTCAGCAGAATCAGTGACAGATCGGCTCGGCCAGTTGTTGGGACGTTGTTCTTCAACGGTGGGTTCAGCAGGTTGATCAGCCCGGCCAGCTCGGGATTCTCGTAGTACTTCAGGAACTGCTGGTCGTCAGCCGGGTCGGTTGCGTTCCAAAAGTCCTCCTGCCCAACCGGGATGATCACCTCGTTGATCAGCGGCTCGCCCAGGCGCGACACCTGGACCCAGTTTGCCTTGGTCTTGCCGCCGCGCAGCACCTGCGTGGTCGCTCGATTGGCGCTGTTGAAATACGTTCGATCGCATCCTCCTTTCTATTGCGCGCATCATCGACCCGCATTGTGAAGTTGCGCAGACAATGCGGTAGCTGGCCTACGCGCCGGTAGGCTTTCGTACAGTCAATCTGCCATTCAACAAGATTGCCCGTTCTATCTGCGCCGGTCGAGCTTCACCAGACTATTCGGAGGTTCCGAGGGAAAAGGATGAGTATAGGATTCCGATCGCTTGACACACTAAAACAAACGTACTATTCTAGGCATAATACCTTTCAAAAAAGGATTGCGCTATGGCTCTCGATCTGAGCGCCCTCAGCCGTCAAGTACGCGCCATGAGCGGCTCACTGGCGACCGAGGCGAGCGATAAGCAGGCCCGTCAGACGCTCGCGCTGGGCCGCTATCTAGAGGAGTCCGACGACTACGCGAGCTGGGCCCAGGCGGCCGACCTGAGCCGCGAGACGGCCGCCTGGCTATTGGCCCGCCCGATCGAGCCGCTCAACACGACGCGCGATCTGCCCGCGCGCCCCCCCGAGTACGCGCTGATCGCCACCGACGGCTCGCAGATCGATGTCGAGCGGCACGGCATGGCCGCGTGCTATGTGATCAACGTTGGGCGCGTGTTCCTGCGCTACGGCGCGAGCCCGGCCGCCAAGCTCAGCTCGCGCCCGCTGCTGTACTACCGCGATGAAGATCTGTATCTTTCCGACGGCGTACGGCGCATCCCGATCGAAGGCAACTACCTGAGCGCCAAGCGCGATGTCGAGGAGGGTGTCGCGCTCGGCGAGCTGGCCGACGAGTTTCTATCCGCGAATAATGCTAATCTCCGCGAATACAAACAAATGACATTTGATAGTGTTGAAACTATTCGCGTGAATTCGCGTGAATTCGTGGATCAGCTACCGGCGATAGCTCTTCAGGATGGCACGCTGGTGCGCTGGACGCTGGCGGGCGCCGAGAAGTTCGTGCAGGATCATTTTTTGAAACCGTACCTGGCCTATCTCGACGGCATGCGCGAGCGCGGAATTCCGGTCGCGTCGTATATTAGCCGCCCGCGCGCGCCCGAGGTCGCCGGCACCATCCGGCTGATGCTCTGCCCCGACGTGGATGTGGCCAAGGGGCGCGGCGCCAAGTGCAGCGAATGCAGCGACGCCGCGGCCAATCGCACGCCGTCGTGCATGGTCTGCCAGGGCCTCACCGACGCCGACATCCTGGCCGACATCCTGGCCGAGGGCCAGCGCGGCCCGCTGTTTGTTTCGATGTCGCGGATCAATGTCGAGGCCTACGGTCCGCACCTGATCCACTTTTTCTACCTGCGAGTTGGCCGCGAGGTCGCGCGGGTCGAGCTGCCCAAGTGGGTCGCCGAGGATTCCGCCAAGGTCGATCTGATCCACACGCTGATCTACGACCAGTGCATGAAGGGCCAGGGCTACCCGGTGGCGCTGGCGCGCGCCCACGAGCAGGCGATCGTGCGCGCCGCCGACCGGCGCGCATTTCTGGGGATCGTCGAGGGCAGTCTGCTGCGCGCCGAGATGCCCGCCAGCGACTCGAAGAAGCGCGAGAGCAAGGAGCGGCAGGCGCTCTGAAAAGAATAAAGTGACCCCTCGACTTGTTCTCTGTTCTTTGTTCTTCGCTTACAGTTCTCCCGAACGCGGTCTCTCGGATTGATCCGCATTTGATGTTGCCCTGATCTCAGCTTAACTCCATCAACGCCGCACATACCAGCCGCATGACCAACTCCTGCTTGTATGCGGTCTGTGGGAGCGGTTGCGCCCCGCGCGCTGCTAGCGCGGCTGCCGCGGCGATCGACTCATCGATCAGCGGCTTGCCGATCAGGCTGGCCGCCGCGTCTTCGGCAAGCAGCGGGGTATTGGCCACGCCGCCCAGCGCGATGCGGGCCTCGGCCACACTGCCATGTTCGAGCCTGACTGCTGCGGCGACGCTCGCCAGCGCGAAGGCGTAGACAGCGCGCTCCATCGCTTTCTGGTAGATGCTGCGCCAGCCCACATGCGCTGGCAGTGTGATGCCGGTGATCAGCTCCGATTGGCCCAGCGTGTTGAGCTTGCGGCGCTCGCCAGTCGGCGGCGCCAACAGCTCCAGCAGATCGACGGAGCGCTCGCCATCTGGCCCACTGAGCCCGACCGTCGCGCCAAGCGCCAGCAGCGCCGTGGCCGGGTCGCTCGGGTGCGGCGCGATGCACTGAGACTGCTGGAATAGCGCATGGAGATGATGCTCGCCAGCGCGGGCGTAGCACTCCTCCCCACCCTTGAGCCAGCAGTCGAACGGCCCGCGGTAGTACCAGCAGCGCACGTCCTGCAGCAGGTTGCCGCCGATCGTCGCGACGTTGCGCAACTGCGGCGAGGCGGCCGAGTGCGCGGCCAGCGCCAGCGCCCGGCAGGGCCCATCGCGGAGCCGTGGGTCGCGCTCGAGGTCGGTCAGCGTCGTCAGCGCGCCGATGTGCAGCTCGTCCCCACGGACCGCGACGCCGCGCAGCCCCAGCCCACGCAGGCTGACCAGCCGATCTGGGCTGGCCAGCTGATCCTTCAGCGCCGGCACCAGATCGGTTCCACCCGCCAGCGGCAGCGTCCCCCGGTCGAGCAGCGGGATGACCTCGTCGATCGTGGCGGCGGTGACATACGCAAACTTCTTCATGGTTTTCTCTTCTTGTCAGTAGTCAGTAGTCAGTTGCGGTGCAACTGACTACTGACTACTGACTACTGACAATGCCTCAAGCACCTTCTCCGGCGTGATCGGTAGCTCGCGGATGCGCACGCCGATCGCGTTGGCGACGGCATTGGCGATCGCCGCGGCGGTTGGGATGATCGGCGGCTCGCCCGCACCCTTCGCGCCTGTCGGATTGGCGACAAGGTCGGGGATGTCGATCCGCAGGACGTCGATCTCCGGCACGTCGGCGATCGTCGGCAGCTTGTAATCGCCGAGGTTCGCGTTGAGCGGCTGGCCCGAGGCGCGGTCGATCATGCGGCGCTCCATGAGCGCGTAGCCGATCCCCTGGATGACGCCACCCTCGATCTGACTGCGGAAGGTCAGCGCGTTGATGATCCGCCCGCAGTCGTGCGCGGCGACCACGCGCAGCACGCGCACGCGCCCGGTGAGCGTATCGACCTCGACCTCCACAAACTGTGCGCCGCTCGTAACGATCCACGTATCGTTGGGGTTGGGGCCACGGCTGCCGGCGCCGCTGATCGTCGCGCCATCCAGCTTCTGCGTCAGCTCGCGCACAGCGCACAGCAGCGTGCCGCTCTGGTAGATCGCCCCGCCGCGGAGCTCTAATGACGCGGCGTCGGCCTCGAAAACTTGCGCCGCGACGTCGAGCAGCTGTTGACGGGCGTTGCGGGCGGCCGCGCGCACCGCTGGGGCCATCGAGGGCACGGTCATGCTGCCGCCGCTGATCGGCGCGTACTGCGCCGCGTCGCTGTCGCCCAGCAGCGTGCGAACTGCGGCGAGCGGCAGGCCTAGCTCCTCCGCGCATACCTGAGTCAGGACAGTCTTGGTGCCCGTGCCGATGTCCTGAGTGCCCGTGCGCAGCGTCGCCGTGCCGTCAGGGTTCAACTCAACGTTGGCGTAGGCCGGCGGCCCGCCCCCGCCGCCCCAGATCTGATTCGCCATCCCAACCCCGCGCCGATACCGGTCCGACGACCGACGCCTGCCCTGAGCGGAGTCGAAGGGACCGACGACTGCCAGATTATCTGAGGGTAGAGGATAGAGGATAGAAGATAGCGTTTCGTCTACACTTACATTGCTATCCTCTATCTTCAATCCTCTATCTTCGGTGGTCGGTGGTTGGTGGTCGGTTGTCGCCCATCCGATCCGCTCGGCGCCCTGCACGTAGCACGTTTCGATCGGGTAGTTCGAGAAGGCACGGCCGCTGGTCTGGTCATGCTCGGGGATGTTCTTGCGCCGCAGCACCAGCGGATCCATACCCAGCGCCGCCGCCAGCTCGTCGATCGCCGACTCGATTGCGAAGGTGCCCTCGACGAAGCCGGGCGCGCGGAACGCCGCGAAGGTGCCGGTGTTGGTGAAGACGCCGGTGGTCGCGGCGCGAGCGTTGGCGCAGCGATACATGTCCAGCCCCGGCTCGGCGACAGGGGGGAGCCATGCGCCATAGGCGCCCAGACCAGTCAGGCAATCGACATCCATTGCCGTCAGGGTGCCGTCGCGCCTGGCGCCCAGCTTGACGGTCATCACGGCCGCACTGCGATTGCCGCCGGCGATCTGCTCGATCGGGCGCGTGTACATAACCCGCACCGGGCGGCGAAGCTGCCTGGCCAGTAGCGCGGCGTACAGGGTGGTCGCGCCCGTCTCGGCCTTGCTGCCAAACCCGCCGCCGATATACTGGCAGATCACCTGCATCTGGCTCTGTGGCAGATCGAGCCAATCCGCGATCATGTTGCGCGTACCAAACACATGCTGGGTGCTCTCGTACAGCGTTAGATTGTCACCCTCCCAGTAGGCGACCGATCCATGTGGCTCCAGGCAGCTGTGGACCTGGCTAGCGGTGCGGTAGGTCTGCTCGACGACAACATCCGCCGTGGCAAAGCCCGCCCCCAGGTCGCCGCGCTCCACGATCTGCGGCTTGCCGTTGAAGATATTACCGCCGGGGTGCACCAGCGGCGCGCCCGGCAGCACGGCGGCCTCAATCGCGGTGACGTGGGGCAGCACTTGGTACTCGGCGGCGATCAGCGCCGCCGCATCCTCGGCCACGTCCGGGTCGTGCGCGGCGACAACCGCTACAATCTCGCCCGCGTAGCGCAGCTCATCGCCGAAGCGTCGCGCGACGGCGCCCCCTAAGCTCGACGCGCTGCCGCCCTTCACTTGGGCAGCCACCTCCTGACGCGTCAGCACGCCCAGCACGCCGGGTAGCTTGCGCGCCGCGCCGACGTCTAGCCGCAGCAGTTTGGCGTGCGGGTGCGGGCAGGTTACGAACGCGGTGAAGACCATCCCAGGCAGCTGGACATCATCGGTGTAGCGCGCATCGCCGCTGACTCGCTCCACGCCGTCAACTCGTGCGGCTGGATAGCCGACGATGCCCAGTTCCGCGTTCGCGGCCCAGGGCGGTAGCTCATCGCCTTCGACCAGCGCATACTCCTCGACGATGCGCCCCTCTATCTCCAGCTTGGTCTTGACTAGTTTTGGCATGAATATGTCTCCTTGTCACGATCGCATGTTCTCGGCCGCCGCCAGCACCGCACGCACGATCCCGCGGTATGCACCGCAGCGGCACAGATTGCCGGACATACCGTCGAGCACGTCGGCCTCGGTCGGGTGAGGGTTACGTGCCAGCAGGGCCACGGCCGCCATGATCTGGCCGGAGGTGCAGAAGCCGCACTGCAGTGCGTCGTGCTCGACGAACGCCTGCTGCACCGGGTGCAGCGCAGCCTCCTGGCGCAGCCCCTCGATCGTGGTGATCGCTCGGCCCGCACACTCGACCGCGAGCTGGAGGCAACTGTAGACCGGCTCGCCGTCGAGATGCACGCTGCATGCGCCACAGTTGCCCTGGTCGCACGCCCGCTTGGTGCCGGTCAGCCCTAAATTCACCCGCAGCGCGTCGATCAACGTGCGCCGTGGCTCGACAAACAGCTCATGAACGACGCCGTTCACCTCTAGGGCGAGTTCGGTCTTTCCTGGCCCGCGCGTGCGCGGACCATGCTCGTTGGTGTGGGTCATCGGTTAAAGCCCTCCTTGATATGTACCTCGCTGATATGCTGCTCTCAATCAACAACAAAGTAACCTCGCAGCGGAGGGTTCGATCGTTCAGCGTGAATTGGCTTGCGGCTGACTGGCCTACGCCGACACGACGGGGACCTGGTACTCGGTGACCGCCGCGTCGGGCAGTGGAGCGACGAAGCTGGGCGGCAGGTGCAGCGGGGCCTCCGGCGCGTAGCGCAGGTATAGCTCGCGCGTTGGCCCTGCGACGCGGTAGCCGTGCGCCGCCACCCACTCGAGCAGCGCGGTATACGCCGGCGCGAGGGTGGCGTCGCTGCCGACGTGAACCAGGCAAGCCATCAGCTGGACGTCCGGGAGCTGGCTCGGGCGCACCCGCCCGTTCCCCGGAAGTGCGCGGCTGACCGGCACGGCCACCTCAACCTGCATCGCGCTCGGGTCGCATGTGTGGTAGATCACAGCCGGCGGACGAGCGGCGCGGACGCGATGGCACCCCACGTACCACTCCACCTCGCTCAACAGTTCGCCGACCGCGGCGTCGCTGTAGGCGATAGCGCGGGCGGCGGCGACCGGCGTGGCCGCGACGGGGCGAAGCACGACATCGTATTTGGGCGGCCGGCCCTCGCTCTCGATCTGAGCCAGGCGGGCCTCGATCTGGGCCAGGCGCTGCTGCTCGGCCTGGAGGCGCTGCGCCGCCTCGGCGCGCCGCAGCTTGAGCATGCCCTTGATCTGCTCCACCGTCAGGTCGTCGTCCACCAGAGCGGCGATCTGCTGCAGCGTGAAGCCGAGATCCTTGAGGACGATGATGCGGTTGAGGCGCGGCAGCTGCTCGGCCGTATAAAAGCGGTAGTCCGTGCTCGGGTCGACGTGGGCGGGCTTGAGCAGCCCAAGCTCGTCGTAGTGGCGCAACATCTTCGCCGACACGCGGCTCAGCTCGGCGAAGATGCTGATCTTATACATACATCCTCCTCCTGATCGAGTGTCATCACCATTCGCTCCTATGGTACACCTTCCGACGAGGGGAGAGTCAAGTGGCTGATACAGTCTTTCAGAAAAAGAATAAGGCGGGGCAAGTGTGGATGATTCGGAGGAAACAAGTTGCTACTGAAGCTTCCACACTAGCTCGGGCAAGTCTTCATAGTTGTAGGGAGGGCGGCGCCGGATGGCCAGCACCCAAACCCACTGATCCACATCGTTGACGGCGTACACAACCCGCCAGCGATCGATTCGCACGTGGCGGATCGCGACATCCGGCGATAGTTCGAGTCCCTCGGTCGCAAGCGTTGTACTAGAGGGTGGGTGCGGATTGGTGGCGAGATCGCCGATCAGCCGGTGCACTCGCTGCCGCATATTGCCTGGCAAAGTGTGGCGGGCGTCGTGGGCTGCCGGCTCAAGAAAGAGATCGTAGCTTACGCCCATTCGTCAGCCACATCCTGCCAACGCAGCGCGCCAGAGGCAGATGGGCCGTGGGCTAGACGCGAGCGCAGCACCTGCACTAATTCGCGGTCTTCAGCATCTTCCAGCGCCTCGATGATTCGCTTCCAAAGCTCGGGCGTTACGACCACCGCCGTCACCTGCCCGTTCTGGTCAACAGTAAACTGTACACTCTTTGTCAATTCGGCGGCAGTCATTGATGTTCCTTTGGCCAGAGGATCCATTAACATATGAAACAGATCCGCTGGCATCTGGCAACCAGAAAGCGATCCTATTTCTTTTCTTACCTTAGTATAGCACACACGATCACGCCTCCCGCCGCAGCCGCTGGGTTAGCCGCGCGTAGAAGGTGCTGGGCGGATGTACTCGTGCGAACACGCATGTTTGCTGCGCGCGGCGGATCTCGACAACATCGCCCTCGTGCAGCGGCACACTATCGCGCCCATCGGCTGAGAAGGCGGCGGGATGGCGGCTGCGCAGCATCAGGCGAATCACCGCATCCTCGTGCAGCACGAGTGAGGGGATGTTGGTCAGGTGCGCGGCGATCGGCACCAGCACCAGCGCGCGCGAACGCGGGTCGACGATCGGGCCGCCGGCTGCCAGCGCATAGGCGGTCGAGCCGGTCGCGGTCGCGGCGATGATCCCGTCGGCATGGTACGAGGTCAGGCGTACATCGTAGATCTCGACGTCGATGGCCACCACGCGGTTGATCTCGCCACGCGCCAGCAGCAGTTCGTTCAGCGCCAGCACGCGCTCGGGCGCGCCGCCGCCGTGGCCATCATGAACGATTGTAGCCTCGATCAGCGTGCGCTCGTCGAGCCAGCCGCCGCCGCCGAGCAGCGTTTCTAAGCCGCTGACCAGCTCCTCGGGCGCCAGTTCGGCCATGAAACTCAGCCGGCCCAGCGCGATCGGCAGCACCGGGATGCCGCGCGGGATGGCCAGGCGCGCCGCGCGCAGCACTGTGCCGTCGCCGCCCAGCGCAATCATCAGCTCCAGCCCTTCGAGCACGCTAGGTTCATCGCGCCCCTCGTGCGAAACGCCGCGCCACACTCGGATGCCACGCTCGCTCAGCCAGGCGGCAACCTCGTCCGACATGCGCGTCGATGCCTCGGAGAACGGGTTATACAGCACGCCGACTCGTTCCATAGCCGAATCCTTCATTGTAAATTGTAGATTGCTTCCATACTACAATTTGCAATTTACAATGCCATTATCACGTCCGCTATCTGCGCGATATTCTCCACGCTTGCGAACGCCCGCGCGCCAGGGCCGACGACAAGCAGCGGCACAGGGTTGCGCGTGTGCGTCGGCGCGGCAATGCTCTCGACATTGCCATGGTCGCTGGTGATCAACAGCGTATCATCGGCGCGGAGCGCGCCCAACACACCGCCAAGCAACCCGTCGAGCAGCGCCATGACGGCAGGCACCCCGGCCTCGAACCGTCCGTGGCCGGCCAGGTCGGGCAGAAAGCTTTCGTAGAACACCAGGTCGTGGTCGTGCGCCAGCCGCGCCAGATTTTCACCAGCCTGCGCGGGCGCGATCAGCGGCGTATCGATGTTCGGCTCGCGCAGCCGCATCGCCGCATTGCCAACATCCCACGAGACCGCCCGGCCGGCGCGCAGATCCTCGGCGTCGCGAAAGCGCAGCCCGGCACCTTCGGCGGCGATCACGCTGGCCGATTTGCGAATGCGCCGCGCCTCGACCGCCTGCCAGTAGCCGGGGCCGAAGGCATTGGCAAACGTTGCCCGGCCGCCGCGATCGACGACGCGCCGGAAGATACTGCGCTCGGCCAGCAGCCCTCTCAGCGCCACCGGTGGGAAGTGCGGCTGGTGCCGGCCGTGCAGCGCGGCGGCGTTGACCCCAGCCAGCAGCGCAGTCTGGCCGGTTCCGCTTTGCGGCAGCCCCATAACCCCCAGCGTGGCATCGATGGCCTTGAAAAGCATGGGTCGGCGCCCCCCATCCCCTATCCCCTTCTCCCACGATGGGGGGCAGGGAAGAAGCTGCTCCCCCCCTCTCTGTGTGGGAGAGGCCTGTCCTGAGCGTAGTCGAAGGGGGGCCGGGGGGTGAGGGGCGCTTGCCCGCTCAATCGTCAGCGGACCGCCGAGCAGTGCCCGAAGCGCCGGGGTATCGGCGTCGGTCAGCGGATTATCGGGGCCGGCCGGCGCAAGGCCAACGCCATCGATAAATACGAAAATCAGGCTCATAGCAGATCTTGACAAGGTGACAAGGTGACAAGGTGATAGCGCAATCTGACTGTCACCCTGTCACCCTGTCATCTTGTCATCGTGTCATTTGCGCGCAGTATAGGTGATTGGAGGGCCAAAAGCAAATTTGACAGCCCATGGAGCGCGCGGTATAATGGTGCGAGTGTAAAAATATATTCACTCCGCTAGCGGCTCACCTCCCGCACCTCGAACGCACGAACGCCGAGCTATCAGGAGCTAGTCAGCGCGGAGCCTTCGCGGGCACCGGCACTGGGCGCAGCATGTACATGTACAATGCCTCGCGGCATTGCGCGGCTTGCGCACCTCAGGGCGACCTTATCTGGTCGTTCCGGTTGTTTCTGCTTTCGCGGGGGAACTCGATTATTGGCACCTGTCGTTGAGAAGCGAGCGGCAGGCAACCATACCGACATCTTGGAGGATAGTTCCATGACCTTGTCCACCGATAGCACAGATACAAATGACATTGAGGAGCTTGACTGGACTCAGCTGCTCGACGACTATGATTACGCCCGGCCACAGCGTGGCGAACTGCGCGACGGCGTGGTGATGCAGATCGAGGATAACGGTGTGCTGGTCTCGATTGGCACCAAGCGCGAGGGCGTGATTCCTCAGCAGGATCTTCGGCAAATGGGCGATGAGTACCTCAGTAGCCTGAAGGTCGGCGCGCCAATCCAAGTCTATATTCAAGATCCCGAGAATAAAGAGGGCGATCTGGTGCTCTCGCTGACTATGGTGCAGGTCGCGCGCGACTGGGAAGAGGCCGGTCGTCTGCAGGGCGACGGTGGCATCATTCAGGGCCAGGTCATTGGCTACAACAAGGGCGGCCTGCTGGTACAGTTCAACCGCATTCGCGGCTTCGTGCCGGCCTCACAGGTGGCGCAGCTGCATGGCCGCACCGCCTCGGAAGAACGCCAGCAGGCGCTGCAGCGTATGGTCGGCCAGACGATCCCGCTGAAGGTGATCGAAGTCGATCGCGAGCGCAACCGGTTGGTGCTGTCCGAGCGCAGCGCCACTCAGGAGTGGCGTAAGGCCCAGAAGCATCGCCTGCTCACCGAGCTGCAGCCCGGCGATATTCTTTCCGGCCGCGTCAACCAACTCACCAACTTCGGCGCATTCATCGACTTAGGCGGCGCTGATGGCCTGGCACATATCTCCGAGCTGTCGTGGCAGCGCGTCAACCACCCGCGCGAGGTGCTGAGCCCCGGCCAGGAAGTCAAGGTGATGGTCGTCGAGATCGACGCCGAGCGCGAACGAATCGGCCTGAGCCTGCGCCGGCTCCAGTTGAACCCGTGGGAGTCGATCGACCAACGCTACAGCCTCGGCCAGATCGTCAGCGGGCCAGTCACGAATGTCGCGCCGTTCGGCGCCTTCGTCCAAATCGAGGAAGCCGTCGAGGGTCTGATCCACGCCAGCGAGCTTGATGTCGACCCGCAGGCCCAGCCGCGCGATCTGCTCCAGCCAGGGCAGACGGTCACGGCCAAGATCATCAGCCTCGACAAGCAGCGCCAGCGTATGGGTCTCAGCCTGCGCCGCGTCAGCGAGGGCGACCGCGGTTCCAACGGCGCCGCCGAGCCGGCCACCGAGCCCGAGCCGGCAGCTGAGCCAGAGCAGACCACCGAGGAATAACGACCTTTGCTTTAGCTAAAAAGCAGGGCGGCTTCGCCGCCCTGCTTTTTATTTGTAGGACTTACGCGCTCACTTACAAAACACGAATTGTTCTCCCTCGCATCATAACGTTTTCGTTCTGCGAACGAAAACGTTATGATGCGAGAGACTTTAATCCATGGTGGCCCAAACTTTGTTCTTCTTGACACAAATGCTAATCGGGGTATAATTCAGGGCGCAATAGCTTTTCCAGAGGCGCCAGAGCTATCTCGCAGCCGCTGCAATTTCGTCGGCGGCATTGGATTGCTTCACTTTCGCCGATAATCAGCACCCCATCAATAAGGAGCGTGAGCAATGCTCTCGGATTATCTGCCGATTTTGGTCATGTTCTTGGTGGCGCTGTTCATCGCGGTCTTTGTGATCGTGATGTCGGGTATGCTTGGCCCCAAGCGGCCGACCAAGCGCAAGCTCATGCCATATGAGTCGGGCATGGAGCCGATTGGCTCGGCCCAGCACCGCTTCCCAATCAAGTTCAACCTTGTCGCAATGATTTTCATTCTCTTCGACATCGAGGTGATCTTCTTCTTCCCGTACGCGCTGGTTTATAAGCGCCTGGGCTTATTCGGGCTGATCGAGATGGGGCTGTTCATGCTCATATTGTTGATCGGCTTTATTTATATTTGGAAACGAGGGGCTCTCGAATGGGATTAGAAGAAAAAGCCGGCGATATGGGCATCGTCACGACGTCGCTTGAGACGGTCGTGAATTGGGGTCGCACCAATGCCATGTGGCCGCTGCTGTTTGGCCTGGCATGCTGCGCGATCGAGATGATGGGCGCCCAGGCCTCGAACTATGACGTGTCGCGCTTCGGTATGGAGATCAACCGCGCCTCGCCGCGCCAGGCCGACCTGATCATCGTCGCGGGCCGCGTGTCGCGCAAGATGGCGCCGGTGGTGCGCCGCCTGTACGATCAGATGAGCGACCCGAAATGGGTGATCGCGATGGGCGACTGCGCCTCGTGCGCCGGCGTCTTCAACAACTACGCAGTCGTCCAGGGCGTCGACGAGATTATTCCGGTCGATGTGTATGTCGCGGGATGCCCGCCGCGCCCCGAGGCGCTGATCGACGGAATCATCTTGCTGCACGAGAAGGTTAAACGCATGCGCATCACCGGCGAAGTCCGGCCGCTCGAGAAGACCGAGAAAGTCTACGCGTAGTCGCCAGTAGGCAGTAGGCAGGATGCGCTCAGCGTGATACTGCCTACTGCAAACTGCCGACTGCCTACTGAGGGGATATGGACAACGCAACGGTGATCGAGCGGTTGCGCGCGGCGCTGCCGGAGGCGATCCAGAAGACGGCTGAATTTCGCGGTGCGCTCAGCATCTACGTCAAGCCCGAGGCGATTGTCGGGGTCGCGCGCTTCCTGCGCGACGATCCGGAGCTGAGCTACAACTTTCTCGACAATCTCTGCGGCGTAGATTACCTCGGCCGTGACCCACGCTTCGAGGTGGTTTATCACTTGCTCTCGCATAAAAATCGGCACTTGGTCTGCCTGAAGGTTGGTGTACCCGAGCACGCTCCATCCGTCCCAACGCTGACCGGCCTGTGGGCTACGGCAAACTGGCAGGAGCGCGAGACGTTCGATTTGTTCGGGATCATCTTCACTGGCCACCCTGGCCTCCAGCGCATTCTGATGCCGGATGACTGGGAAGGTTACCCGCTGCGGAAAGACGTGCCGCTAGGCGGCGAGGAAGTTGCGTTCACATTTAATGAAGACCAGGTCTATGCGCATAAGCCCTTTGCTAAGGAGTAAGAATTGCAAATTGTAAATTGCATATTGCATATTGACGACAATGTACAATCTGCAATATGCAATTTACAATCTCACATGGGATTGTTATGACAACACTCGTGGAGCCGCCCAAACTCGACACAACGCCATATACTGTTCCTTCACCACAAGAAATAACTCAGCCGGCGCTCGCTGGTAAAAAAGAGACCATGGTGCTGAACATGGGGCCACACCACCCAAGCACCCACGGCGTGCTGCGGTTGGTCGTTGAGCTCGACGGCGAGACGGTGGTGAACGTAGCGCCCGATGTTGGCTTCCTGCACACCGGCATCGAAAAGACCATGGAGAGCAAGAGCTATCAGAAAGCGGTGGTCCTGACCGACCGAACCGACTATCTTGCGCCGCTCTCCAATAACCTTAGTTATGTGCTGGCGGTTGAAAAGCTGCTGAACTGCGAGATTCCGCCGCGCGCGCAGACTGCCCGCGTGCTCATGACTGAGCTGCAGCGCATCGCCAGCCACCTAGTCTGGCTCGGCACGCACGCGCTCGACTTGGCGGCGATGAGTGTATTCCTGTACGCCTTCCGTGAGCGTGAGCAGATCCTCGATATCTTCGAGCTCGTCTCGGGCGCGCGCATGATGACCAGCTACTTCCGTGTCGGCGGGCTAGCCTACGACCTGCCCGACGACTTCGTGCCGACGGTGCAGGCGTTCCTCGAGATTATGCCTGGTCGGGTCGACGAATACGAGAACCTGTTGAGCGGCAACCCGGTGTGGATCGAGCGCACCGTCGGCGTCGGCGTGATCGACGCGGATGCGGCGATCGCCTACGGCATCACCGGGCCAATGCTGCGCGCCGCGGGAGTCCCATGGGATCTGCGCAGGGATATGCCGTATAGCAGCTACGAGCTCTACGATTTCGACATCCCGATCGCCAAACATGGCGATATCTACGATCGCTACTTGGTGCGGATGGCCGAGATGCGCGAGAGCCTCAAAATCTGCAAGCAGGCGCTCAATCGGCTGCAAGAGCTTGGCCCCGGCCCATACACCACCACCGACCGCAAGATCTCGCCGCCGCCGAAGTCGGAGATCACCCATAGCATGGAGGCACTCATCCATCACTTCAAGCTGTGGACCGAGGGCTTCAAGCCACCAGTAGGCGATGCCTATGTCGGCATCGAGTCGCCGCGCGGTGAGCTGGGCACATATATTGTCAGCGATGGCAGCCCAAAGCCTTATCGTGTGCATTTCCGCGCACCGTCGTTCATCAACCTCCAGGCGCTGCCGCACACCGCGCGCGGGCGCCTGGTGGCCGACCTGGTCGCGCTGATCGCTTCGATGGATCCGGTGCTGGGCGAAGTAGACCGCTAGATGATTGCAAATTGTAAATTGAGACGATCATCTACAATTTACAATTTGCAATTTACAATCTACGATTAGGATAAAGGTATGGCTTTACGCGAGAATCATGGCCCCGAGCTCGACACCATTCTGTCGCGCTATGCCGATCGGCGCAGCGCGGTTCTGCCGGTGCTGTATATTGCTCAGGATGAGTACGGCCATCTCACCGACGCGGCGATCCGTGAGGTCGCCGAGATCCTCGGCCTGCCGGCAACCGATGTGTTCGAGGTGGTCGGGTTCTACACGCTGTTCTACAACAAGCCGGTTGGCACGTGGGTCCTACAGGTCTGCGACGACGTGCCATGCTGCTTCCTCGGCGCCGAGCAGTTGGTGGCAACGCTCGAGTCGAAGCTGGGCATCGCCGTCGATCAGACGACGCCGGATGGCATGTTTACGCTTCAGCGCGTCAAATGTTTGGCCGATTGTGATCGCGCGCCATTGCTGCAGGCCAACCTCGAATACTACCGCAATATCGATACCCCCGAGAAAGTCGACGCCCTGATTACCGATCTGCGCCAGCGCGCTGCGGCCGGTGAAACCCTTAGTATCTCGGGGCGGCTCGCCGAACGTTAGAGGATCGAGGATCGAAGATAGACGATAGAATAGCTATCTTCGATCCTCGATCCTCTATCCTCATTCATTACTCTTCCATGGTTTTCAATAGATCACGCAGCTTCATCAGCCCCATACGCATTCGCGACTTGATCGTGCCGACTGGCTCGCCCAGCCGAGCCGCGATCTCGGTGTGAGTCAGGCCGCCGTAGTAACCCAGCTCGATCGCTTGGCGCTGCGCGGTCGGCAGCTCGGCCAGCGCCGTGTGCATTACCGCGCGCAGCATCAGCATATCGGTATCGTTTTGGGCCGCGCCAGCCGCTCCATTCAAGCGTTCGTCGTCGAGTAGATCTTCGCGCGCCCGCGAACGAAAACGGCGCGAACGTGTCGCGTCGATGGCGCGGTGCCGAGTGATACCAATCAGCCATGCCGATACATTGCCGTTTGGCTGGAAGCTGCTGGCCGATTGCCAGACGGCCTGAAAAACGTCTTGGACCACCTCCTCAGCCAGCTCGCGATCGCCGACAATCCGCAGCGCAATCGTAAATACAAGACGGTGGTAGCGATCATAGATGATCTGTAAAGCGGATTCCTCGCGCCAGCATACGCGTGCAATCAGCTCTTCGTCTGGCGGCGCGCCGATCGCCGTTGTATGTACAGGGGTTGAAATTCGGGGTTGTTCCACGCGACTGTTCCCTTCTGTGCGGCTGATTGAACGTGCGATTGCTACCGCATTCTGCATGGAAGACCTGCCTTTCTCGGCATGGCAGTCCCTTAGCGTATTCGATGTTCGCGCGATAGGACCTGCGGTTACTCTTTGCGTGTGGGGTGTTGGCGAATTTCTTGACGCTAGTGTAGCGGGGAGTTCATAGCGGAGTCTTGCGGCAGTCCTAATAAGGCCCTACAGGGCACGCTGTTGGAGGTATTTTTGTTAAATCTGTGTAGATGGGAACATTGAACCCACGGATTAGAAACCTCTCGTACCGAACGTTTTTGCGTTCTGCGAACGCAAAAACGTTCGGTACAAAGAAGAAAAATCCGTGTTTTGCAAGTGACAACGTGAGTCCATCATTAAAGGAGCTACGCTATCGCAAGGCGAATCAAAGACGGGTGGCAACTCATTCGTAATGAGTTGCCACCCGTCTGGTGTCGTATTCGCTTTAACGCTAGCGCTAGCCGCCCATGCGCACAATCCATTTTTGCGGATCGCGGATCTCGGCCATGGATGGCAGGTGCTCGGGGCGCTCCCAGACGCGGTTGATAAACGCCACGCCCTTGCGCTCGGCGATCATGTTGACAAACGCCTCGCCCTGCTTATACTGTGCCATCTTGAGATCCATGCCGGTAATGCGATTGAAGATCTCGTCGAACAGCGGTTTGTTGGCCTGGCGCTGCTGGATGCGCTCTTCGATTTGAGTGAAGCTCGGCAGCAGCTGGCCGCCGATCGCGTTCATGATATGGTTCGAGTAGCCCTCGACCAGCGACATCAACGCCTGAAGTTGGTCGAAGATGCGCTGCTGCTCGGGCGTCAGCATACGTTCGATCCAGTGCTGGCCCGCCGACCGCCGGCCGACCAGCCGGCCCAGCAGCTGGGGCAACCCGCCGCCAATCGTAGCGAGCTGATCGGTCAGCTGGCCAAGGAACTGCCGCAGCAGATCGTTGAAGTAGCTGCGCACCCACGGGTAGGCCTCGAACTCAAAGACGTGGGTGACCTCGTGCAGCGTGATCCATAGCCGAAAATCCTCGTCGTTTAAGCCAAGCTGCGTTTGGACGCGGGCGATATTGGGCTCGACGAAATACAGTGCGCCGCGGACCTCGGGGTCGGGCGAGAGCAGGCTGAGATCGTACTGGCCAAGCACGCGCCGCGCCAGGAAACCCAGCAGGATGCCCATCTGCGTACCGATCAGCTTGCCGTTGATCTGGCTGAGCGCCGATCCAAGGCCGCCCTGCCGCGCGCTCAATCGCTGGTACAGCTCCTCAACCGGCTCGAACACCACCGCGAATGAGGCGAAATTGGCCTCAAGCCACTCGCGCCGATCGACCACATGCACCCGGTTGATCGGCGCCGGCAGCTGAACCTTGAGATACTCGGCGATCAGCGGCTCGCTACGTTCGACCAGGCGAGTGTATTGATCGCGCCGCGCCGCGCGATGAGGGATGCTGGCCTGTTCCCACTGTGAAACGCGCAGCGCGAAGCTGCGGGCCTGCTCCCAGTCGATCAGGCCACCCGGCGCGCCGCCGGCCGACCGCGCGACTCGCGAGGCAATATAGCGCACACCATAGCCGGCGACGACGCCAAGCAGCAGGATTGTTCCGATCCGGCGCAGGTCGGCGCTCGGTTTTGATTGAGAAGGCACAATTACTTCCTTTCGGGAATTGAGAATGAAGAATTGAAAATTGAGAATCACGTTTGCGAGGCATTTCTCAATTTTCAATTCTCAATTCTTCATTCGCTATAAGCGGGTGGTTTTTGGCCGCGGCGCTGAAATGCATCGCGCACCATCACCTTGATATCATCGTCGGTGATCAGATATGTATCATAGCTCGCTTCGCCGATCTCGCGGCGATCGGTGACACGGCCCTGAATCACCAGGCCATCTTCGGTCTCGATGATCCGCACATCCGAGTAGCCATGCTCGTCGATAAAACTGCCGAGCGCACGCAGCACGTCCTGATAATCGCTGCGCTTCATACCCCGAAAAAGCCTCATCCCAGCCACCCCCGTTTCGCCTGCTGATCGCGCTGACGCTGATCCTTCAGATCCTGAATCATCTTGCGCACCTCGTCGTGGGAGATCACAAAGTCGGCCGGAACGCGAATAAAGCCCTGTGCGGTGCTTTTGAATGTCAGACCGGTGATCACCCAGCCGCGATCGAATTCGACGATGCTGACTTCCCTCAGATGCTCGCGCTGGATGAAATGCCCAAGCGCGCGTAGCAATTCGGGATAGTCGATCCGTTCCCCTTTACCAGCCATACGCTGTTCCTCCGACGATGATTGTCGCCGATTTGTTGCACTACATCGATCACATGAAGATAGAGGATGGAAGATAGAAGATAGCAATGCACACGCGTAGAACGTCCATCTTCTATCCTCTATTCTCTATCTTCGCTGTTCAATACAGCACGCGGGCATCCCCCGCCCTCCTCGTAATCTTACGCTCGTCCAGATGCTCGAGCAGCGCCAGCGCGTATTTGCGGCTGCTGCCAAAATGATCGCGAAATTGCGCAACGGTGACGCTCCCAGTCGTGCCAATTTGCTCGCGGCGCCAAATTCGCCGAGCAGCCTGCGCGCGATTCGCTCTTGCTCGGGTGTCGGCGCTGGCGCATGCTCGGGCAGACGCACACTGGCCTCGTGTATGGCTACCAACCCTTGCTCCACCGCAGTTGCCAACACCGGCTCGATCACCTCGCCGGCCAGCCGCAGACGGCTGCGCAGCTCTTCTCGCGGCATGCCCATGCGTAGCGGGTAGCGGCGGTGGTATCCGCGCAGCGCGGTCGCCAGTTTTTCGGCAAGCGCCACCCATCCTTTTGAACTGATCACCCAGCCCGTGACAAGGTGAGGAGCTGACAAGGTGAGAGGGTGAGTTGCAGCTTCGGATTCCATCACCTTGTCACCTTGCCAGCTTGTCAGCTTGTGAGCCTTCGCAAGCACAACAACCTTCTCTTCTCCAATCAGCTCTGTCAGGGCATCAACCGCCAGGCTTTCCGGCAGCCCGCTGGCTTTCAACAGATCGGTCCATTGCTGCGGCTGGCCGCTTTCGAGCGCCCGCAACAGGAGATCTGCCGGCTGGCCGCGCGCCAAAGCGTCGAGCGCGGCGGTGACCTCCAGGCGAAAGCGCCGGTGCCGCATTGGGTCGGTGTCGATCACCCGCCCGCCGCCAATCGTCTGGCTTGGCGATGGCTGGCGTAGGATATAGCGGTCGCCGCGCGCCACCGCGATTGGTCGGTCGAGTCGCAGCTGCACCCAGCCGGTCTCGCCGGGGAGTAACTCATCGCGCTCGAGCAGCGTGACGCGGCAAGGCGTCTCGGCCGCGCCGACAAACAGATCGAGCCGGTCGTTCTGCCGCAGCGGCCGCGGCCCGGCGCGCACGAGCCGCAGCTGCGCATCAAGCAGATCGGTCGGCCTGAGCCGGCCCGGCAGCGCCAGCATATCGCCGCGCGCCAGATCGTGGTGCGACACGCCGGCCAGATTGACCGCGACGCGCGTCCCAGGCAACGCGGCATCCTCTTTGCGCTGATGAGTCTGCAGCCCGCGTACGCGCGCATGCAGCCCTTTCGGCACAATCTCGACCTCGTCACCGAGCTTCAGCGGCCCGTCGAGCAGCGTGCCAGTGACTACGGCGCCGAACCCGCCGACGGTGAACGAGCGATCGATCGGCAGCCGCGGCTGGCCATGCGCCTGCGTGCGCGAGGGCGTGTGATCGAGCTGCTCGTCGAGCGCGGCCAACAGTCGATCAAGGCCCTGGCCCGTGCGCGCCGACACAGCGACTTGCGGAGCGTTAGCCAAGCTGGTGCCCGCCAATCGCTCGCGCACCTCGTCGCCAACCAACGCCAGCCACTCCTCGTCGACCAGATCGGCCTTGGTAAGCACCACCAGGCCATGCTCGACGCCAAGCAGATCGAGAATCGCCAGGTGCTCCTCGGTCTGCGGCATCACCGACTCGTCAGCGGCGACAATCAGCAGCGCCGCGTCGATTCCGCCAACGCCGGCCAGCATATTCTTGATAAAACGCTCGTGGCCCGGCACGTCGATGATGCTGATGCTGCGGCCGCTTGGCAGTGTGAGCCAGGCGAACCCCAGGTCGATGGTCATCTCGCGGCGTCGCTCTTCTTCCCAGCGATCGGGGTCGATGCCAGTCAGCGTTTTGACCAGCGTGGACTTGCCGTGGTCCACGTGGCCGGCAGTACCGATAACATACATCAGGGCAAATATCAGGGATGAGCGGATCACCGGCCATGCCTACCGGCCTCCAGCTCAACGTAGTATAATCGCCAGCGCCTCGGTGCGGAGAGCCTAAAGTATTGTAGCATGCGCCGGAAACAGCGGCAAGCGATGGTACAATGGATCTCCTGAGGAGGATTACTGTGATACACTCATATTCGCGTAGCATGATACTAACCCTGGCGCTGCTGTGCGCCGCGTGCGGCGAGGCGAGCGCTCCACCGCCGCCAGCCGCGCCATCGCCGACGATCGCGGCGGCGGTGCGCGCGCCCACACCGGCAAGCCCACAGCAGGCGCGACCTAGCCCCTCGCCAGCGAACTCGGCCTCCCAGCCAACCGCCGTTCCGGTCCAGCCGGAGCTCGCCACGCCCGCCGACGGCTCAGCGCCCGCGGCCGACCCGTCGATCTACCTCTGGCCGGTCGAGCTGCCGCCCGATTTAAAGGTCTCGCCGAAAGAGTCGCGCGTCGCGGGCGACGGTGAAGTCGGCCCGAATGGCTTGGGCTTCTATATCGTCACACTGAATGCCGGCGACAAGAAAATGGTGATTGGTGGTGGCGATTTAGGTGAGGCGCTGCCGCTGCTTGGCGAAGAGCGACCAGTGACGGTCGGGCAGCGCACCGGCAGGCTGATCACGAAGGATCAGCAGCGCGAGCTGGTGCTCGACATCTCGCGGGGCAAGCTGTTTCTCTACAGCCTGGGCTTCGGCGAAGACGAACTGCTGCGTGCGGCTGCATCGCTCCAACCGATCGACGTGCGCGCGCTGCGCCAGCTTGCGGCCCGATAGGTTGGCTAGGCCATCGATCAAGAATCCGCGGAGACAGGCGAAGAGACACGAATAAGGCTCATAGTTTCGCGTCTCTTCGCCTGTCTCCGCGGATCAGAACTCTTTGAACTCCTCGTGAGCGGTTAGGCTACTTATCTTTCTTCCCCCCGCCATTACCTTTGCCGTTGCCATGCCCATTACCTTTGCCATTGCCATGCTGTTTATCTTTGCCATTCCCCTTATCGTCGTGCTTGGTCTGGCCTGGCGGTGCTGTAGCTGGTCCATGGTCGTCGCCATTTTCAGTGGCCGATGGCGTGGCAGTGGTCGTCTCCTCGAGCGCTTTATGTGCGCGCATGATCAGCCCTAGATTGCGATGGCTATTGCCGCGCGGCAAACCCAGAGTGGCGACGATCTGTCCCCAGCCCTGGCCGCTCTGGTGCATCGCCAGGATCTGCGCGGCGGTCAGATCGTTGCTAAGATCGGCGTCGGCGGCAAGCTCGCGGGCCAGGAAGTAGGCTCGTGCTATCTCACCAAACCCAAGCCCATCGGCGTGTAGCGCAATCACCTCGCTCACTGGAACCCCAAAAGCATCGGCGATTGCGAGCGCAACCGGATGCGTCGACGTCATCGTCTGCGTACTGGTCAGCTCAACCGTCACGGTGAGATCCTCGGTATCGGTCAGGTCATCCGTGCCAGTAAAGGGGTCGGTGTCGTCGACCGGCTCGGGTGTGGCCGTGGCAGCGGTAGGAGTGACCTCTGTTGACGTTGTCGCCGGCGTCGTTTCAGCCGTCTCTGTGGCGCTGGCGGTCGCGCCGACCGCGGTGCTGGAAGCCTCAGCCGGCAGTGTGGGCGTCAGGGTAGCGTCAGCCGTGGCGGCTGTGGTTGCTGCTTCATTTGGCTGCGCGGCGCTCATAGAGGTATCGGGTGTTCCACAGGCGCTCAGCAAGAGCACCATTAGCGCGCTAAGCAGAATTGCGACGAGTGCGGCTTTTCGATCATTCTTCGGCATTGTTGTTCTCCGGTGTTGCGACAGCGCTTCATCAAACGAAGCGGCGCCGCCTGATGCGAATAGTCTTTGGATCAGAAACACCGCCGCGTCGATTTGGTTACGGGCGTGCGCCCAGCATGTTTCTCGTACAGGGCTTACGTGATCACTTGCAAAACACCGATTTTTCTGCTTCGTATCGAACGTTTTTCGTTCTGCGAACGAAAAACGTTCGATACGAGAGATTTTAATCCATCTTGAACGAATCGAGCACCTTATTAAATGTGTCCATCTGGCCGTCGAAGTCGGCGGCCAGCGCTTGGAGTGTGAGCACGTAGCTCAAGTCGCTATTCGAGCTTGTGACGACGATCGCTGTGCCGGCCAGCTGGTTGCCATTTTTGTCGGTATATGTGTAGTTGAAGAGCAAGCCATCCTGGCCGGCCAACCGTACCGCTTTCGGGTCGTCGTGTCGAAAATCCTGCTCTTTCGCAAGAATATCGATATAGGTCTGCGCCAGCGATTGGTTGACCTGCGCCGGCTGCTTCATCGCCACATACTCCACGCTCACGAACGTCTGGCTGGCCTCGGCCGGGTCGTAGAAGTAGATCTGGCTCTTGCCCGTGTCGAGCGTCTGCCATGCGTCGGGATACTCCAGTGCGAACTGGCCTTCAGCACTGCTGAAGGCCAGCGTCCCCGCCTGCGTTCCAGGGCCGGCGGGCTGATTGGCCGGTGGCGCGGGGTTGTTCGGCCCGGCGCCGGAGTTGTCGACAGTAATATCGGTGTACTTATAGCTGAAATGACCAGCCAGATCGCGCACCAGGAAGCCTTCGACATAATCGCCGCTGTTGGTCGGCACCTGCACGGCGCTGAGCGGCGCGGCGCCGAGCGTAATTGTCTCGCCCTTGTTGAAATCGGGCACCGGCCGGCCATCTTTGATGGTGTATGTGCGCAGGTACGCCGTAAAGCTGTCGCCGGCCTGCGCGCTGATCTCGAATGGCTGGGCCGCTTGTTTCTGACCTTTAGGAAAGCCGTAGATCCGCTGGAGTTCAGCATGGCCTCGATCGACGGTGAATAGCAGGCCCGCCGAGATCTCCTCGCCGGTGCCATTAACTGTGTATACGCCCTCGACGCCGAAGAGATCGGTGCCATACTTGGTCGGGCCGAGCAACACCGGAATGGTGTCGGCGCCATTCGAAAGCGCCCAGCGTGTGCCGGCCCATGTCTCGCGCAACGCATTGTCGCCGTCGCTCCACGGCGGAACCTCGGCGTTTGGCGAGCTGCCGGGCGGGTAGATATAGTGCAGATCGGTCAGCTCGACGCCGGTGCGGTCGCTATTCGGAATACCCGCGAAGAAGAAGATGAATGCGATGTCTTTGCCTGAAACAGTACCCTCCAACGTCACCGGGTTATTCACGCCGGCGGTCCTATCCGAGAGCTGCAAGTCGGCAATCGTCGGCGCGCTGACTTGCTGGCCGCCGGCGCCATGGAAGGCCTTCAGGAAGCTAGCCCACGATGTGTTCTGCGGTATTGGCGAGCCTTGCTCATAGAAATCGGGGTACAGCTCTGCCACCTGTGGAAAAAAGATCGACATGCCGGTCGAGCGATCGTGGAAGCTGGCGTGCCACTCGGCGATCCGCGCGTCGTCGATCAGCTTGCCGAGCGCCTGCGCCGCCGGGCCGACATCGCCCTGCGCGCCCTGCTGGCCGACCAGCCGCGCAAAGTCGCCCAAGTCGACGGCGTTGAACTCCTCGGGCTTGGGCTGGCTATAGGCATCGACCGACGAGCGCGCCTCGGCGATCGCCTGATACGAGCTATCGAGGCCCTTGATCATTGCGTCCGAGAGCGTATTGAGCCCATCTCGCACCGCGCCAATCTTGCCGAGCTGGAAGGCGGCTAGCGTTATAGTATCGTCATTTTTGTCCTTGTAATACTCCTGGTAGGCATCGACGATTGAAGCCGCGACGGCGGCGGGTTGCTGGTCGGGATGAGCTTGCAGTTGATTTAGCCAGATATCCCAGGCCCAGCCGTCGTTCGGCTCCAGTTCGGCTGAAGCGACCGCGACATTGCCATATGGCTCGATCGTCTGAAGCACGTCGATTTGTGCCATCAGGCAGGCGTCGAAGCCGATCAGGTCAAACTTTTCGACCCCAGTCTGGCTTTGTGCCGTGCGCAGCGCGACATCAAGCTCGGGCAGGCTGATGCCCTTCTTATCGCTGCTATCGTCGAAGGCGATGCCGGCCCACGACGAGCCATGATCCCAAATCACCAGCGCATAGTGCTGCGCCGGGAACTGTTCGACGCCCCAGGTAATGAAATCGACCAGCGTCTGCGGGTCGCCCATATTCTGCTCGCCAAGGTCATCCAGCTCTTCTGAGTTCATCTTGCGCCGATCGTCGTCCTGCTTCACCAGGAAGCGCTTGGCGGTGTCCCAATCGCCATTTGAGTCGTCGTCGTCCGGGCCATTCCCACGGATGCGATCGAGTTGCACGACAATCTTGACACGATCGTCCGAGCCGACCCGCTCCATTTCGTTGAAGTCCTTGACCGCGTCACGCTCCAGGTTGTTGTCGCCGTCTAGATACACGAGCACGGTCCACGTATCCGCGCCGGCGGCCGGCTGCGGAGTGGCCTGGGTGCCATTGTTGCCTGTCGATCCGGTGGTGTTCGTCGGCTGCGGCGTGCGTACGGCCACGCTCGTCGGGCTGGCCGGGCCGCGTGGGCCGCTGCGGGCGATCAGCATCACGCCGCCGATACAGGTAACTGTCAACACCAGGGCGGCCAGACCAAGCACCATCAGCAACGTGCGGCCGATCCCGCGCTTTGGCGCCGCCGCCTGTATCGGCGGCGTGTTTGGCAGTGTGCCGACATACACGCCAGGGGTTGGTTGCGGCGGAATGCTCGGCACGTCGCCAACCGGCACGGTCGGCGAGATTGCCGGCGCCGCGATCAGCGTTGCGCCGGGCGGCGCATCGAAACGAAAGGTATCGTCGCCAATCTGGAAGCTATCGCCAGGGCGCAGCGTATGCGGCGCGGTCAGCCGCTGCCCGTTGACAAAAGTGCCGTTGGCGCTGCCGAGGTCGGATAGCACATATTCCGATCCAGCGCGGCGAATCTCGGCGTGGCGGCGCGACGAGCGCCCGCTGTTCAGAACGATTGTGTTGTCGGGATTACGACCGAAGGTTATCGGAGCCTCGCCGATGGTGGTGCTGCGGTTGGCCTGCTCGCCTTGCAGGCCGGTGATCTGTGATGGCACGGGTGGTCTCCTCAGCAATCAGTGATGTCAATATGCACATTATATGAGCGGGAGTTTAAAAGATATTGTCGTTTTGTGTGCAAATCTATGCAGATTTTTAACGAAAGATCGTTAGCAGCCACTCCCAAAACACGGATTTTTCTTCTTCGTATCGAACGTTTTTTCGTTCTGCGAACGAAAAAACGTTCGATACGAGAAGTAATTAATCCGTGGCGGAGCTGACTTCGCCGGGTGGCAGGCCAAGCTGCCGCAAAAGCTCGGCAAATCGGTCGCGATCGCTGGTGGTGGCGTAAGCGACCCGGCCGGCGCGCGCGCGATCGGGGTGTAGCTCGCGGCGCAGATTGAGCACGCGGGCGGCCTGCCGTGCAACGGCTGGCGCGGCGTCGATCAGGCGCACGGTCGGCCCGGCGATATGCTGGATCTGTGGGATGAGGAACGGGTAGTGGGTGCAGCCAAGCACGATTGTGTCGGCACCGACGGCGAGCAGCGGGTGCAGATAGTGCGCCAGTAGCGCGGTGGTTGCCGGCGCGTCCAGCGCCCCGGCTTCGATTTGCTCCACCAGGCCCGGGCAGGCCTGGCGCACCACGGTGGTCGCGCCGGCCCAGCGCATCACGACTTCGTCGAGCAGCTCGCCCTGAATGGTCGCAGTGGTCGCCAGCACGCCCACCACGCCGCTGCGCGTTTGCTCGGCGGCCGGCTTGACCGCCGGCACCATACCAACGAACGGCACCTCGGTAAACGCCGCGCGCAGCCAATGCAGCGCCGCCGCGCTAGCGGTGTTACAGGCTACCACAATCAGCTTTGCGCCGCGCGCGAGCAGCCAGCGCGTGTTAGCCGCCGCAAGCGCGCGCAATTCGGCAGCGGGGCGGGGACCATACGGACAGTTGGCCTGGTCGGCCAGGAACAGCAGGTCTTCATATGGCAACAACGTGTGCAGCTGGCGCAGCACAGTCGCCCCGCCGACCCCGCTGTCGAAGATGCCGATTGGGTTACCGGCGCTGGAAGCACTCATGGGCGCTCGGATGAGCTTTTCACGTCTCATCGCCGGGCTGCTGATCGTTCGCCGGAGCCGCTGGATCGGCGAGCGCCGCGGCTGCCTGAGACTCATGCTCGGTCGGCGGAGCCGCGGTTTCATCCCGTGCTATGCTGGATGGCTCGGCGGCTGTTGCAGGGACAACCAGCTCGGCTGGCGGCGACGGCGGGCTTGGCCGCGGCGTAGCGCCGGTTTGGATACCGCGACGCATAAATCGCCCCGCGATCGGGTAGCGAAATGGCCTGCCGCGATACACCTGATAAGCGCCGTATAGGCCGTACAGAGTGGAGAGGATTATGAACCCAACCGGCAGCGTCAGCCCAAGCAGCGCGATCCAGAACGAGTTCGGCGGGCTGCTGCGATACAGATCGGGACGCACCGCGACCGGCAGCAGCGAGAGCCCGAGGCACAGCCCCCAGAAGAGCAACAGAACGATCAAAATCAACAACACCAAACCTTGATAGAGCAGCGATTGCAGCGCATGCTGGCGCACATATTCCGAGCGCTCGCGCTCGCTGGTCCAGATCAACGCGGTGGCGATCATGCCCGCCAAGTTGGCGATATTGGCAATAATGCTGGCGTGCGCGATTGCCGCAAGAATGCGTTCGTTTTCGGATGGCTGCATACCCATGTGCTCCACGTGCTCATCGTTCGGTGCAGATTATAGCATAGCTGTTGTTCACTAAATTGTCATGTCCTATAGCAGATCGGCGGAGCAAGAATATGATAAGATGCGGCCGTACTCACACAGGTCAGGCCCGAGCATAAAGGAGACCGCATGCCGCACGCAACCCGATCACACCTGTTCGTCGCCTTGTGCCTCGCCACCGTTTTGCTCGCCTCGACGCTCGCCGCCACTCCGCCTGCCGCCGCCGACCCGCTGCCGTGGCGCGATAAAGGCTCGCCATTCGGCATGGTCACCGCCATCGGCAATCGCGTGCGCTCCGACGAGATCGATCGTTATGTTGGGATACTGCACGAAGCTGGCGTGCAGTGGTCGCGCGAGGAAATCTTCTGGGACAAGGTGCAGCACGAACCAGGCGGACCCTTCCAATGGAATGGCGACGGCAGCGGATTCTACGATTACGACCATAGCATTGCTGCGCAGGCCTCGGCCGGGATCAATATTCTGGGCCTGCTCGATTACAACCCGGCCTGGTTCAAAGGCCAGAATCCACCGCCCGAAGCCTGGATCAAAGAATGGGGCGACTACGTCTACCAAACGGTCGCGCGCTACGGGCGCGGCGGGCCGATCCATTATTGGGAAATATGGAACGAACCCAACCTATCGGTGTCGGGCTACGAAAGCGGGCTGTATCAGATCAAAGACTATGCCCGCATATTGGGCGTGGCGCACGACGCCGCCAAGTCGGCCGATCCAAACGCGGTGATCGTGCTGGGCGGCATGGCGGCGGTTTGGAGCTACCCGCCCTCGCCAACGACCTACGACTATTTCGATTATCTCGAAGCGTTAGGTAATCTGGGCGCATGGGCCAACTTCGATGTATTGGCGGTGCATCCCTATCGCCCCGATGCGCCCGAGGGCATGCCTTGGCGGCGCGACCACCCGTTGACATTTGCGGAAGAGATGCGCCGGATCGACGATCTCATGCTGCGCTATGGCGCGCGGCCGGTCTGGCTGACCGAGCTAGGCTGGGCTTCGAGCCATGGCTGGCCAGGCGTGAGCGAAGATCAGCAGGCGCAGTTTCTCGCCCGGCTGTATGTGATGGCGATCGCCCAGCCAAGCGTCGAGAAAATCTTCTGGTACGATTTTCGCAACGACACGCTGCCATCCGCGGCATATGATCAGCCGGTGTATAACGACAATTACTATGAGCTGAACTACGGGCTTATCCGGCGCACCTATCCGCTCGATGTAAATGACCCGGCGCTACGCAAGCCGGCGTTCCTGGCCTATCGCGCGATGACGAATGAGTTGGCTGGTCTAGCGCTACAAGAGGTCGCCGCCGATGGTCGCCGCGCCGACATGCCAAACACCTACTGGTATCGCTTCGGTGGGCCGCGGCGGGTCGATGTGCTATGGAACACCGACACCCCGCACCAGGTAATCGCGATTCAGTGCGGCTGCCGCGAGGCGCTGGTGCGCCACTGGAACGGCCGCGCGCGCTACCTGATTTATCCACAAGGCGGCTTCCTCAGCCTCAAGCTCGACGAGCAGGGAGCGCCGGTGTATGTCGAGTACGATCGGCCGGCCGCGGCCGGCGGGCAGTTCTTTGACGCAACCGGCCACTCGCTACGCGGGTCGTTCCGCAGCTTCTGGGAAGCCAATGGCGGGCTGCCGCGCTTCGGCTACCCGCTGACTGAAGAGATTATCGAGCCGGAAGATGGCAATGGCCGGCCGCGCGTGGTGCAGTATTTCGAGCGCGGGCGCTTCGAGTACTTCCCCGAGAACGCCGGCACACCCTACGAGGTCCAGCTGGGGCTGATCGGCATCTCGCTGCTCGGCCGCTTCGGAATCGACTGGCAGGCCCAGCCGAAGCTCGCGAGCGCGCCGCCGCAATGCCTGTACTTTGCGCCAACTGGCCACTCGCTCTGTCCACCGTTCCGCGCGCGCTGGGAAGAACTGGGCGGGCTGCCACTGCTTGGCCAGCCAATCACCGAGCCGTTCCAGGCGACCCGGCCTGACAATGGGCAGTCGTATACGGTCCAATACTTCGAGCGCGCGCGCTTCGAATACCATCCCGAGAATGCCGGTACGCCTTACGAAGTGCAGCTTGGCCTGCTGGGGCGCGAACTGCTGAACCGCTGGGATGGGCCGTAAGCGCGGCCTTGGTATACCTGGCACGTTTTGATGAGCCAAGGAGTGAACGTATCGCCGCGTAGTATGCTACAATATGGCTATCTTGCCGGTTGCCGATGTGTAAAGATAAGGCCACCAGAATATGAGCATTGCTACGATTGAAGATCTTCAGCAGGCGCTCGCAGCCAATAATTATGTGGCCGATCGCCCGCTGGCCACGGCAATATTTCTTGCACTCAAGCTACAAAAACCACTATTGCTCGAAGGTGAGGCCGGAGTCGGTAAAACTGAAGTGGCCAAGACGCTGGCTCGCATGCTCGGGCGGCGGCTGATCCGCTTGCAATGTTATGAAGGATTGGACGTCAACACGACAATCTACGAATGGAATTACACCCGCCAGATGCTCCAGATCCGGCTGCTCGAAAGCCTTGGCGCCGGCGAATCGCGCACCACGCTGAACGAGATCTTTGGCCCGGAGTTTTTGATCAAACGCCCGCTCCTACAGGCGATCGAGTCGACCGACGAACTGCCGCCTATCTTATTAATCGACGAGATCGATCGCGCCGACGAAGAATTCGAGGCGTTTCTGCTCGAACTGCTCTCGGATTGGCAGATCAGTATTCCCGAGATTGGCACCATTCGGGCCGAGCAGCCGCCGGTGGTGATCATTACCAGCAACCGCACCCGCGAGGTGCACGATGCACTAAAGCGCCGCTGTCTATTCTACTGGATCGATTACCCCTCGCTTGAAAAAGAGCAGCAGATCGTCGCCGCAAAAGTGTCGAATGCCGCGGCGCTGCTTTCGCATCAGGTAGTGGAGTTCGTCCAAGAGCTGCGCAAGCGCGATCTCTACAAGCTTCCCGGCGTCGCCGAGACGCTGGATTGGGCCCAGGCGCTGGTGGCGCTCGACGCGCAGTCGCTCACCGTCGACGCAGTCGAAGATACGCTTGGCGCAATCTTGAAATACCAGGACGATATCAACCAGATCCGCGGCGGCGGGGTAAAAGCTATTCTTGACAAAGTAGCCCACTAGACATAGTAAATTGTATATTGTAAATTCGGTTTCCAATACGATTTGCAATATACAATTTACAATTTGCAATCTGCAATAGTTATGCTTGATAAGCCGTCCCAATCCGGCCACCTACTCTCCCACGTGCTCGCCTTCACATATCTTCTGCGCGAGATGGGCGTGGACGTCAGCCCCGGCCAAGCGCTTGAGTTGGTGCGCGCGCTTGAATATGTGCCGATCACCGATCGCGAAAACTTTCGCTCTGCGGCGCGCTGCACGCTGATCCGTCGGCATGAGGATCTGCCGCTGTTCGACACGGCATTCGCATTCTTCTGGCGCAACCTCACCGGCGACCCAGCGGCCATGCTGCTTCCGAACGTCGAAGTGCCCCGCAAGCCACTGCGCCTGCCGCGCCGCCCGCGCGAGCAGCTGGGCGAAGGCGACGAGAAGCGCCAGGAAGAGGAACAGATCGATATCCTTCTCTCCTACAGCGCCGGGGAGGCGCTGCGCACGAAGGATTTCGGCGTCTTTTCTTGGGAAGAAGTTCAGGCGTGCAAGGCGCTGCTGAAGGATCTGCGCTGGCGGATCGCCCCGCGCAAGACACGCCGTAAGCGCTCGACCAAGCGCGGCCGCCAGATCGATATGCGGCGGATGCTGCGACACAACCTGCGCTATGGCGGCGAGCCAGTCGAACTGACGTGGCGCGCGCCGCGCACTCGCCAGCGCCCGCTGGTAGTGCTGTGCGATATTAGCGGCTCGATGGACCGCTACAGCCGCATCCTACTGCAATTCGTCCATACGATCTCGAATGGCCTGCGCGATGTCGAGTCGTTTGTGTTCGGCACGCGGCTGACCCGCATCACGCGGCTGTTGCGCGAGCGCGACATCGATGATGCCATTGGCGATGTAAGCAAGCAGGTGGTCGATTGGTCGGGCGGCACGCGCATCGGCGAGACGCTCAAGGATTTCAACTTTCACTGGGGCCGGCGCGTGCTTGGGCGCGGCGCGGTGGTACTGCTGATCAGCGATGGCTGGGATCGCGGCGACTCGCAGTTGCTTGGCCGCGAGATGGCACGGCTCCAGCGCTCGTGCCACCGGCTGATCTGGCTGAACCCATTGCTTGGCGGCCGCGACTACCAGCCGCTGACCCAGGGCATGCAGGCGGCGCTGCCATTCGTCGATGATTTTCTGCCGGTGCACAATCTGCTTAGCCTGGAGCAGCTCGGCGAGCGGCTCTCGGCGATCACCGATCGGCGGCCCGACCGGCGCCAGCGGCCGCTGCGGAGTGAAGTATAACACCCTGGTCACGGCAGGCTTGACAAGATGACAAGATGACCAGGTGACAAGGTGATTCTACACACCTTGTCACCTGGTCACCTTGTCATTCATACAGTATTAGCGCCGCACCACCGGCAGATACATACGCAGCGCCGTCTGCACGCGCGCCGGCATTGCTGGGTCGCCCAGCAGCGCATACGTCGCCAGCGTATCCTGGCAGCACAAGCCTTTTGTAAACAGCTCTAGGCTGCCCGCGTTGGTTAGCTGGCCGATCGGCGCCTGCAGCGGCGGCGCGGCCCAGAGCGCATTGTAGAAACCGCGCTGCAATGTATCGTGCCCATGCGCTACGCCTAGGCCAGCCGGAGCCCATAGAGCAATCGCTCCGCCGCTTGGGTTCAGCAAAAAGCGCTCGTCAATCGTCCCACCGAACGTTGGCGTTTGGAATGCGCCGGTCATACAGGTCATCTCGAGAATAATTGGCTGGCGCGCGCCGTTCGTCAGGGTGTCGGGATCATACTGGCCCAGAAGATATGGCGGCGATTTGTCGAGCTCGGTGGTTGCCCATTGGAATGGACTGCCGTGCCCAATGTAACTCACCACGCCATCGCCCTCGTTCAGCGCCGCCACTGTGCGCTGGTAGGCCCGGACGGCGTCGCGCTCGCGCCAGGGCACGCCAATCGCCGCGGGTGAAGGATCGTAGTACATCCGGCGGATCTGGAGATTTGCCGGCTGCTGCGCAATGCTCGCGTCGGCAAAGGCCGCAAAATCGCCCGCGCCGTCGGTCACATTTTGCGCATCACGGAAGTTGTCGGTAACATACAGGATCCGCGATCGCCACGATAGATCGAGCGGGCTAGTCTCGTAGGCAATCAACTTGGCGGCCAGCGCAGTCAGCTCCGCCGCGCTTTTCACCGGCAAACGCCCCAACATCAGATCTGGCAGCGGGTCAAGCGTCGGGTCGTCGCCGTCGAGGCGCGCATAACACGGCTCGCATGCCGTCTCGCCCAGCCAGGGATCCACCATCGCTAGATAGGGTGGAATGAATGTACTATTATCGTGCTTGGTATAGTTCAGTGGATCCGACGTGCCGTCGCCAACCAGCGTAACAGCTATGGGCGGCGTGCTCCAGTTCGCGGCCGCATAACGCAAAAAGTCGCGTATTGCGTTGGGCGCGATCTGCCCGAAGCTCCATGCATCATAGATCGACTGCACGTCGATCACGCGCACATGGTAGCCTTGCGCCTGTCGCCGCGCCACCAACGGAGCCAGCGCGCTCTGAAATGCGGCCGGCGTGATATACATCAGGTTGCCTGGCTTCGTGAGATCGGCCGCCGAGCTGCGGCTGATCGATGGCGTGAACAGCGTACCGCTGCCCGTCAGCACATAGGCATGCGCGCTTGGGCCATCTTCAAACATAAAATTGGCATCGGTCGTCAGCACACGCGGCGCGGATGGGTCGGTTACGTCATACAACGTCTGAGAAGCGGCAACATTGCTGATCTGGTAGCTCCAAGTGCCATCGCGGCCAGCGAAGGCAGCGCCATGCCCATTGGCATTCAACGTCGCCGGCAGCTGCCAGGCCACGCTGTCGAGCTCGTAGCCATCCGGACCGCTAAGTGGCGGCAGCGATAGGAGCATCGTCGTCGCCGGGGTGGCGAACGACAGCGTGTGCGACCAATCGCCGGTGCCGCTCCAGGTCGCCGTGTTGGTTGTGCCGCCGAGCGCGACCTGCAGCGTGTGCGCAGCATCCAGATAGCTGCTGCCCGCCACCGTCACCGTCGCCGTTCCACCTGTGATCGGCAGGCTTGGCGTGATCACTGCGGTCGCGGTCACCGGCGCTGGCTGCGGCTGGCCGGGCGGGGCCGGCGCGATCCGCAGATCGGCCGCATACCAATGATCACCATCGGGGCCGGGCAGCACCGAGTCGTACAGCTTGTTATTACGCCAGACGCCGCTCACCCACACATGGTCGCTCAAGGGGGCCGTACCAGGCTGGGCCGAGCGCGGCGGCGCCATACGCCGCCCGTTAGTGGTCTCCAACGCCAGCCAGTAGGTATCGGCGGCATTCCAGCGGTCGCCCGGCGCCGGCGCATAGAAGCGCAGCTCCAGGCTCGCGCCCGAGCCGCGCTGCTCCATTGCTACTTCAACGCCATTGTGGTAGAGATGCAGCCACTCGGGATTGCTGAGCGACACGCCGGCGGCGGTCAGCGCCGCTGCGGGCATGCGCTGGATACCGGATTGTGTCACACGCACGCGCCAACCTTTGCCGGCAACCGGGTTGCTTGGCGCGGGCGCGCCGGCCAGAAACGTGCCGCCGGCAGTCAGAAGCGTTGCGGCATCCTCGCTCAGTGGCGCCGCGCCGGGAATGATGGCCGTGAGCGACGTGACGGCCTGAGCCGTGCGATCACCCGCGAACACTGGGCTCAATGCCACCACCGCGATATGGGCGCCACGCATCCAACCCTCGCGCAGCACCACCACCGGCGCGGCCGGCAGCGCCGGATCCGGCGGCGTCGCGAGATCGGGGCGTGGCGATCCCGCGGCCGTCTGCGGAATGAACTTCGGCGTCGCCAAGGCCGTGCCGGACCATGGCACGCTCGTACCACGAACGATCCGCGGCGCCAGCGGGGCCGTTCCGGTAACACGCAGCGCCACGAGCCGCGCCGGCAGTTGCACACCGCCGATCGTCACGAGCGGCGCCGCTGAAGCGCCCGCACTGAGCGCGCGCATGGCTGGCAGGGCGCCATTCCAATCCAACTGCACGCCGTCCGCAATCGCGGTGACGCGCGGCTCACCGGTATCGGCCGAGACAATCGCAGAAGGAAGGTGAAACAGCGCTAGAAGAAACAAAATGCCGAATAAGCCAAGCCAGCGTGAGCGTAATTTCATGAGCATGTGATTCTGGATACTAAACGATCGCATTTACGCAAATGAGCACCTGCCGCTTGAGTATAGCATGAAGATCGGTCGATTAATCGTAACAGGATGATGACAAGATCAAAATAACTTGCCGAGCATAGCAAAACCCGCCATAGCGCGGCTGCGTTAGGCGGGCTACCTTCTCGAAGAAGATTGGACTGGTGCCGGTGACTGGACTTGAACCAGTGACCTAGCGATTATGAGTCGCTCGCTCTAACCACTGAGCTACACCGGCGCACGACATAAAGAAACGCAATCACACAATTGCGCGATTGGTATGCTACCATACCCAATCGAAGCTGTCAAACTGTACGCAGCTCAGCGCAGGCATACAGCAGCTCGATCAGCAGCTGGCCGTGGCGCACGAGATCCGGCAGCAGAATATGCTCGTTCGGCGCGCTGATTGCACTATCCGGGCGCGCGCAGCCGATTGCTGCGACGGGAATGCGCAGCGCTTCGGCAAAGAAGAACAGCGGCTGCGCAAACGGCCCCTGCGGCAACAGCGGCAAGTGCGCGCTGTAGAGCTCTTCGCCCACATGTTTGATTCGTTGGATGAAAGGGTCCTCGAAGGACGTATGAACCGCCGGGTAGCCGCCTGGCAGCCGCTCGATCTCAATATCGGCCATGCCCTTTTCAATCAGGTGCGCCCGCAGCATATCGACGATCGCCTGCGGATACTGGCGCGGCACAAGCTGGAAATCGACTCGCGCCGTCGCCGCGATTGGGATAATCGCTAGGTCGCTGGCCGGCTCAACCACCAGATCGGTGACATTACAGGTTGGCAGAGTTGCCTCGGTGCGAACCAGCGACGCGCCATCCAGATCGAACAAGAACTGCGGAATGCGCCAGGCGCGCTTGCGGCTGGCTTCATCCATACGTAGGTCGCGCAGCACTCGATTCTCGCTATTGCTTGGGCCCTCGACGTCGTCGTAGAAACCCTCGATCAGCACCTCCTCAGCATCACTCTTGACATGGCCAAGCGCCCACAGCAGCCGCCAAAGTGGGTTTGGCACGCTCGCCGCCAGGCCAGCCGGCAGCGCTTGGTTGGCGCCGCCGGAGCGCAGACGCAGCTGCACCAGGCCTTTAGCGCCAGTGTAGCAGAACGGCCGATCGTCGGCATCGCGCTCGCCGCCGCTCGCCAGGCAGGCGTCGGCTTTCAGCAGGGCATGTGCTTCGGCCACAACCGCGCCTAGGTTTGGGCTGCCGGTCAGCGCCTCGCCCTCGACAACGACCACGACACCGCAAGGCAGCTCGCCCTCGGCATCGATCAGCGAGGCAATCGCGCTGAGGTGGGCCGCGAATGGCCCCTTGCCATCGGCAACACCGCGCCCGTAGAGCGTGCCCTCGCGTTCGGCCATCTGAAACGGCTCGTGGTGCCATGCGCGCCATGGTCCGGAAGGCGGCACATCGTAGTGATGATACAGCAGCAGCGTAAAGGGGTGCCGGCCAGCGCGCCGGCCGATCACCACTGGCGCGCCGGGTGTCGCGATGGTGCTGACCTGTAGGTGGTGGCTGCGCATCAACGCCGCCACGCGCGCGGCGACGGCGGATAGCTCTTCGGCCTGGCCAGGGCTACCTGGCAAGCTGAGTAGTTGGCCAAGATCACTCATCAACCGATCAGTCGAGATCAGCGCCGGTTCTGTCACTTGCCGCTCCGCAATAGTCGCAATAAAGTTCATTATAGCACAGCGCGCATACCCAGGTTGAGAAGTAGCTGTTCGCCTTGCCTCAAAATTGGCCGCGGATGGCCGCCGACAAACGCGGATTGTTGGTCTTTCTGCGATCGTCCCCGTTCGTCTGCGTCCCGTTACTCCAGGAGTGAGCACGCTACTAGCCTCAAAGGTTGGACAAATTTGTTAAAACACGGTAGACTCGGGCGGTTTTGAAAACACGATGAAATATATCGATCGTCCAATGAAATCAATACTTTTTGCCACCCGCTTCTTACGCCGTTTTTGCCTATTCATAAGCCTTGGCCTCGTTTGCGCAGCTTGCGCGATCGAAGGCGGCGTCCCAAACAGCACAGCAGTTCCCACCGCACCAGCGCCTGGCCAGGTGCCGACCGACGCCGCGATTGCGGCGGCCAATGCGGAGCGCGACGATACCTGGGTGATCGGGTTGCTCGATCAGCCGCGCTACCTCACACCCTATCAGTCATCGCAAGGCAACCAGCGCCTGGCCGCGCCAGTGACCGAATTGCTGTTTCCTTCGCCGGTTCTGGCATATAACTATACCTACACCAACACTGGCGTGCTCGATCGCCTGCCAACCCTCGAGAACGGCGACGCCGAGCTGCGTAAAGCCGATGTGTATCTCGACGACGCCGGTAGCATTACAACCACGGCGACCCAGGTTGTGACCCAGGTCGATCAACTGGTGGTCACCTTTCATTGGAATCCGAAACTGCGCTGGTCGGACGGTCAGCCGGTGACCGCCGACGACTCGGTCTTCGCCTACGAGCTGGCTAAGGCCGCACCCCCCAGCCCCGAAGCCAGCGATCGACTCGCGCAGATCGCCCTATACGAACGCGTGGATGAGCATACCACGCGCGCCGTGCTACAGCCCGATTTCACGACGCCGACCTATTTTTTAAGCTACTGGACGCCACTACCGCGCCATGTGCTCAAAGATCTCAGTCCGGAAGATATCTTTGCCGGCGATTTCGCGCGTAAGCCAATCGGCTATGGGCCATATACGATCGAGAGTCGTAGCGACCGTGAGATCGCCATGCTGCGCAATCAGCACTATTTTGGATCGCCGCCGGCCGCCACCCACCTGAAGATTACATTTCAGCCCAACTTTGACGTCATGCGCGCCGGGCTGCTCAACGGCAATCTCGACCTGGTCGCCAGCGACCGCCTGCAGGCTGAGGTTCTGCATACGCTCGACCAGGATCAGCGTGATGGTACGCTGCAAGTCAGCTACATCTCTAATCCGAACTGGGAACATATCGATTTCAATCTCGATGTGCCCGAGTTTCAAGATATCCGGGTGCGGCGGGCGATCGCGTTGGGCGCCAACCGCCAGGCCATGACCGACGCTCTTTCTGGCGGGCACTCGCCGGTGCTGAACAGCTGGGTGCTGCCCACCCAGCTAGAGGCCGCGCCAGCCGATCAGATCACACGCTACGACTATGATGTAGATGCCGCACGCAAGCTGCTCGACGAAGCCGGTTACGTCAGTCAGGAGGCCAACGGCATTCGCGCATCGCCGAACGGCATCACGCTGACATTTACGCTGCTGACGACCGACGGAACGCCCATCCGCCAACAGATCGCCCAAATGTTTCAACAAGATATGAAAGCGCTTGGCATCGATATCCAGATCCAAGCACTGCCGGGCGATCAACTATTTGCCCCCGATGGACCGCTGTTCCAACGCCAATTTGATCTCGCACTGTTTGGCTGGATCGCCAATCCTGATCCTGGCGGCCTGTTGCTCTGGAGTTGCAATGCCATACCCAGCCTGGATAATAACTGGTCGGGCGACAATTTCGCCGGCTGGTGCTTCCGCGATGCCAGCCGCGCGATCCGCGAGGCCGTCACCACGCTTGATGTCGATAAGCGAAAAGCCGCCTATCTCCGCCAGCAGCAGCTCTGGACCCAGGAATTGCCATCGCTGCCGCTGTTCCAGCGTCTGAGCTTGACACTGGCAGTGCCGAGCGTGCGCGGCATACGACCCGACGGGCTCGCGCCAATTACCTGGAATATTGCGGAATGGCGACGTACTAAATCATAGCGCTTGCGCGGTCATTCGCAAAACAAGGATTTTTCTTCTCGTATCGAACGTTTTCGTTCTGCGAACGAAAACGTTCGATATAAGAGGTTCTCAATCCGTGATGGCCCAACGGTCGCGTCCACCGTGTAGGCCCTGTTATTGAAAAATAGATATATCATGATTGACCAACGTCACCTTCACCCAGTGTTCGACTCACGGCTCGCCCGCTGGCTGGCGGTCGGCGCCTGGATGGCGCTGATCTTCTTTCTGTCCGCTCAGTCACAGTTGCCCTCGCCCAACGACCCATGGCTCGACTTTTTGTTCAAGAAGTCGGGACACTTCATCGCCTACGCGATCCTGGCGTTTCTCTTCTGGCGCGCACTACCAACGAGTCGCCTGGTTTGGGCCTGGTCGTGGCTGCTGACCGTCCTCTACGCATGCACCGATGAGTTTCACCAATCATTCGTGGAAAATCGGCATCCGGCCGTGCGCGACGTCATCATCGATGCCTGTGGCGCGGCAACTGCTCTGCTGATCATCTGGTACGCCCAGCGACGCTCGCGCGCCGGCGCTACACAAGTGCCCGCGCCAGTCGAGAACAAAAGAACTTCTTAATTGTTAGAACTTACGTGGTCGTTCGATTGTTGGGTCGCTATGTGTGGTAATGCTTGCTTGCTATAGTACAGACGCGGATCGCTTCCACGATCTGCGCCTGCATCCGCGAACTGCAATCTGGAATCAGCAATGGACAACACCCGCTACTACCTCGGCTTCAATATTGTGAATGGCATCGGCCCGGCGCGGATCGATCGATTGATCGAGCGCTGCGGCACGATCGAGGCCGCGTGGCACGCGAGCTTCGCCGATACGCAGGCGGCCGGCCTGGACGCCCGCCGGACTGAGGCGCTGCTGAAGGCCCAGCGCACGCTCGACCTCGACGCCGAGCTGGAGCGGGCCGATCGTGCCGGTATGGAACTTGTTACGCGCGAGCATCCCGGTTATCCAACCGCCCTGGCGCACATCCCATCGCCGCCCCCGCTGCTGTATGTGCGCGGCCGGCTCGCCGAGGCCGACCGCTGGAGCGTGGCGGTGGTTGGCACGCGCTCGCCAACCTCCTATGGCAAAGAGGCTACCCGCCGTCTCGCCGGCGATCTAGCCGACGCCGGGATCACGATCGTCAGCGGCCTGGCGATTGGCATCGACACGATCGCCCACCGCGCTACGCTGGATCAGAGCGGGCGCACGATCGCCGTGCTGGCTTCGGGGCTCGACCAGGTGTACCCCGAGCGTAACCGGTCGCTAGCCGAGCAGATTGTGGCCAGCGGCGCGTTGGTCTCAGAATTTCCAATCGGCACGCGCCCAGTTCCACAGCTGTTTCCGGTGCGCAACCGGCTAATCAGCGGCCTGTCGCTCGGCACGCTGGTGGTCGAAGCCGGTGTGGGCAGCGGCGCGCTGATCACTGTCGACTATGCGCTGGAACAGGGCCGCGACGTGTTCGCCGTGCCGGGCTCGATCTTCTCGAAAGTCAGCCAGGGCACCAATCGGCTGATCCGCAATGGCGCGACGATCGTCACTCAGGCCGAGGATATCCTCGACGCGCTGAACTTGACCGCGCGCGCCGCAGCAGCGGCCTGCCGATCGCCACCGTATCCTCGACACTCGCGCTGTTGGAGCTGAAGGGCCTGGTGCGGCAGGCCGGCCTGATGCAGTATGTGCTGGCGCGCGAGGTAGGAGAGGAATACCATATTGGCTAATGGCCAGACAGCAGGCATAACAATATTGTTATGTCTGCATCGGCGAGTGACACATAACATATAACAATATTGTTATGCCTGCTGTATTGGATTCCCCATTTTCATGATGTACAATCATTGCCAGTGCCGACGGCATAGACGACGCTGAGCACCTGTGGAAAGAGAAGAGGTCAAGTTATGGCTTGGTACGTTCGCGAGTTGAGCACTCGCGAACAACGCTAATTATGATATAATGCGAGTTCGAGCACCTCAAAGCCTATCCCGAGCGCCCCAGCTTTCAACGTACACCTTCAGCTACATCGACCCTCTGACCTCGACACAGGGTGTTCCTTCCGTCTCCCAACTTCTTGAAGCCCCAGCGTATCTGAATATATCTATTTACTTGTTTTTATCCATAAAGACGTGGAAGAGCGGCGCGCGCCGAGCTTCGCTCAGATGCGCGAATGCAGGTCAAGAACTGATACGTGACACGGCTCAGCGGCCGCGCGACGCCATGCCAGATCAATGCCCAAGCCCGTACGATGACGCAAGCACATGAGACTATCGGGAGATACCATGATCGCCGACCAGTCCGCTCAGATCACGGAAGCGCAAGCACAAGCCCAGCCTGTAGCCACAGGCGAGGTCGCAATCAACGTGTGCGGCCTGAGCAAGATGTACCGGATCTATGATCGGCCTCAGGATCGGCTCAAACACATGCTCTGGCGCGGGCGCCGGCGCTACGGGCGTGAGTTCTGGGCGCTGCGCGACATCTCCTTCGACGTGTACAAAGGTGAAACCGTCGGCATCGTTGGACGCAACGGCAGTGGCAAGAGCACATTACTGCAGATTATTGCCGGGACCCTGATGCCTGCTACAGGTGACGTGTGGGTCAGCGGCCGGGTAACCGCATTGCTAGAGCTTGGCAGTGGTTTCAATCCTGAGTTCACCGGGCGCGAGAATGTATTCTTGAACGGCGCGATCTTAGGTGTCTCGCGCGAAGAGATGGCGGCACGCATCGACGATATCATCGCTTTTGCCGACATTGGGGATTTTATCGATCAGCCAACCAAGATTTACTCCAGCGGTATGGTGGTGCGCTTGGCCTTCGCCGTGCAAGCCTGCCTCACCCCCGATATTTTAATTGTCGATGAGGCCCTTAGCGTCGGCGATATGTACTTTCAGACCAAGTGTATGGCGAAGATCGCAGAACTGCGCAAGCGCGGCACCTCGATTCTGTTTGTGTCGCATGCCATCGATACGGTCAAGGCGGTCTGCTCTCGAGCGATTTTGCTCGACTACGGTCGCGTCCTTGCCGATGGTCACCCGGACCCGGTCACCGACAAATATATCGGACTGATGATGGGTCAGCGCGATCACGAGACAGCCCTGACCACTGCACTGGGCTCACCGGACCTGTCCGGTCATCCCGGCGGACAGCGTTCGCGCGTCCAACCGTCCTTCGAGAAACGTATAGGTGAGCGGTTTGGGAACGGAAAGGCGCGTTACATCGAATGCCGTATCTTCCAGAATGATCGTGAGACAGACGTCGTGCGCCACGGCTCGCCCTGTGAGGTGCAGGCGCTGCTCTACTATCATTCGGCGGTGCCCGATTTGGGAGAGGTCGGTGTGGTGGTGCGCTCGCTCGACGGTGTCGATCTCTTCGCCGCAAACTCCTTCTTGCTACGCGAAGTCTACCCGCCGCAGCCGCAAGGAACGCTGGTAGAGATTGTGTTCAGCTTCAACGTGATCCTCAGCCCCGGCATCTACAGCGTTGCGCTCGGATATCGCGCGCCGGTGCAGGGTGATTACGTGGATAAGGTCTTCAATGCCGCGGTGTTTCGCACCGAAACAGCCGATGGCCGGATTATGCCCTTTCGCTTCGCCATTCCCTGTGATTTCGAGTACCGGTTGGTCGATGATGTTGAAGCCGCTAAGTAGGTAGCCATGCTTGAGTTCTTGCCCAGTTTTCAGATGCTTGATCAGTTCGGTGGAACGCTCGGCTATTCTGATGGCGACGTCGAGGAACGGCTGCTCGCGCTCTTCAGCGATGCCGACGAGCAGGAGATCGCCCAGGAGATCGAGCGTATTCTCCAAAACAATCCATCTTGGCCCGAGCGGGTGCATCTGTCGCCACAGCGCCAGCATCTGCTCGATTGGTATCCGTTTCGCCAGAACACGGCATTGCTGGAGTTGGGGGCTGGCTGCGGCGCGCTGACCGGCCTGCTCTGCGATCGCGTCACCCGGGTCGACGCCGTCGACCTGAGCGTGCGGCGGGCGCAGATTGTCCTACGCCGCCATCGCAGCCGCCGGAACCTTCGCGTTCTGGTTGGCGACCTCGCAAGCCTGGCGGCACAATGCCCCAGCTACGATTACGTCGTCGCCGTCGGCGTGCTGGAGTATGCGGGGCGCTATGTCCAGCCACAGGCCGACCGATCGCCTATGGCGCCCTATCAGCAATTCTTGCGCGATATTCACGCGATCCTGGCTCCTGGCGGTACGCTGCTCCTGGCAATCGAGAATCAGCTCGGTGCGAAATATCTGGCCGGCGGCGCCGAAGATCATTACGGGCAGCCACTTGTCGGCGTCGAGGATTATATCGCCGATACAGGCATCCGCACATTCGGCAAAAATGAACTGCAGCGGCTGATTGCCCAGGCTGGACTACAGGTCGTGCGCTTCTATTACCCGGTGCCCGACTACAAGCTTCCAACGGCAGTCTACAGCGATGATCTTCCGCCCGGCAGTATCGATCATATCAGCTTGCTGTACCCGAGCGTCGATTTCGCGTATCCCCACGGCGACTACTTCGATGAAGGGCGTTTCATGCATGCCGTTGCTCGCAACGGACTGGCGACGATGTTCGCCAATGCGTTTCTGGTGGAGTGCCAGCTATGAGGAAGGTCCTGTTCGCGCAGCAAAACTATGAGAAATTGCCAGCCTACCGGGTATTGACGACGATCGAGCAGGATGGGAACGACGTTCGGGTGTATAAGCGGGCCTGCTCGCCAGCCTCGACCGCGTATGTGCATAGCCTCCTCGACAAGCAGCGCATGCTGCTGGACTTTATCGGCGATCGAGCGACCGTCGTTCAGGGACGACTAGAGCAAGATGGCGCCGTCAGCTACCCGTTTCTACGCTTCCCAACGCTGCAGTTGCTAATCAGCGAGCAGGTGTTGCAAGGCGATTATACGGCGGCATACGCCTCCCTGAAGCAATGGATGGACTGGATCGGTGGGCTGGCGACGATCCAGGCTGCCGCTGACGACAACGTTGCGCTCGTGCAGATCTACGGCGAGTGCCTGCCGGACGGACCTACGCCTTGCCTGCCACTCAGTCTGCTCGATCTGACGCTCGATAATGTGCTCTGGGATTGCCAGCACGATCGGTACTATCTGATTGATCACGAATTTGTCTTTCCCGGACCGGCGCCGGTGATGCTCGTGCGGTTCCGCAGCCTGTTCTATCTGTGCCTGCGATTGCACACGGCATTCGCGGCGGCTGCCGCGTCGCATCCGCTGCGGCTGATCGGGCATCCCCATTTTCTGGTCCCAACAGAGTGGGATATTGACTGCTGGATCGCACCTGATCGGTGGCCACTGCTGTTTGCCGGCGAGCGCCAACTTCAGGAGCATTTTGGTATTCGGGTGAATCTTGAGTACGGCGGCGAACAACAGTTGCAGGCACGGCCGCACCCGAATGTGGGTGCCCGGCTCGCTCAACTCGAATGGGACTTCCAGATAACCCAGCAGCAGGCCGCACAGAGCGAACAGACGGTCGCGACACTCAACGAGCAGACAGCGCAGCAGGAGCAGACCATTCAGGCACTCCGAGTCGAAGCGACCGAGCGCGATCAGATGCTGGCAGCCTTGCAGACTGAGGCAACCGAGCGCAACCAGGCGTTGGCGATGTTGCAGATCGAGGCGATCGAGCGCGACCAGGTGCTGCTGGCGCTCCAACAACAGCTCGACGCGCGCGAACGGCAGCTCGATCGCGCGCAAACCGACGTAGCTGCCCGCAGTCGCCAGCTTGCTGAGGTGAAGGCCGAGCACGAGAGAAGCGATCGGCGAATCGCGGAGCTTGAGGCGCTTGCGAACTACGGCGATCAGATCCGGCGCGAGTTCGAAGCGATCAAGTCGAGCGTATCGTTTCAGCTCGCCGCGCGTGTGCTTCGGCCGCTTGCGCGCAGGCTGGTTCCCAGGCCGATACGGCGGCGCGTCAAAGCAGGATTGCGCTGGATGAAGCACAAATGTATCCCGCGCCAGCCGGACGAACAATTGATCTGGTGCCTCGACACCGATCTACCCGAGCATCTGGTCGTGGGTAAGGGAAACGTGCTGTTTTTAGACGGCTGGTGCTATCACACTCGGCAGAAGATTCGGCAACTACGCGTGCTGGTCGATGGCCGACCTTACCCCATCCACAATCGCTCGATGGCTCGGCCGGATGTGCTGCGCAGCCAGATTCCGCGAGGAGATGGCGCAGCCAATAGCCTCATGAGCGGGTTCTGGGCAGCCCTACCATTCGAAGCGATCGACGCGCCACGCCAGGTTTCGCTAGTTCTGCAGGCCACCTTGCGGAACCGGAAGGTCTGCGCGGTGCCGCTCGGGACGCTCGCGCTCAGCCCTGGCGATGCGGCACCGATCGACACGCTCGATCGGCAAGAGCCGAACGCGCGCAACGAGCCATTGGTGGCGATATGTATGACAACCTATAATCCACCACTCGACCTGCTTGTGATCCAAATTGAGTCAATCATCCAGCAGACGCATCGGAACTGGATCTGCATTATCAACGATGACTGCTCGGATGCGCCGATCTTCGTGGAGCTGCAAAGGATGGTCGCTCAGGATCAGCGGTTCAAAGTGTACCAAAATCCGGCGCGCCTGGGAGTCTACCATAACTTTGAGCGCTGCATGGGCCTAGTGCCGAGAGTGGCTGAGTACATCGCCTTGGCAGACCAAGACGACAATTGGTATCCCGAAAAGCTGGCGACCTGCCTGACCGCGTTCAAGCCAGAGACAAATCTGGTGTACAGCGACATGGATATCGTATCACGTGAGGGAGAGGCAATTTCCCCGACTTACTGGACCACGCGTCGCAATAACTATACGGATCTCGAAGCTCTGCTATTTGCCAATACCGTAACAGGAGCCGCGAGCGTCTTCCGCGCCAGTCTACTGCCGGATATCCTTCCATTCCCGCACCGGCTCGGAGAGCTGTATCACGACCATTGGATCGCCTGTGTTGCGCTCACCCAAGGGACGATCGGCTATGTTGATCGGCCGTTGTATGCGTATCGCCAGCACACTGGCAATGTCATTGGTCATTACGCGGTGCCGCCGTATCGGCTGGGAGTAAAGCTCAAAGCATTGAAAAAGTGGTACCGTCTGCTGTTCGTTTCACAGGAAGACGAGGGGGCCAGCTTACTCTATCTCCGCTATATCTACGTTCATTTCCTGACAAAAATCATCCTTATGGCCCAGGTCCTTCGCCTGCGCATCAAGGATGCTCCCATCGAGAAGAAAGCGATTTTGGAAGAATTCGCCAGCTTTGAAACATCCCCGGCTGGGCTCGTACGACAAGCAATCAAGTATAGACTGTATCGTCGGCCGACGCTGGGGATCGAAGTGTACTGCCTGCGAGGAGCGATCGGCTCGCGATTTTTCGATCTGTATTACGCTCGCCGGCAGCGCCAGCTGCCTAGACAGTTAGCTGCTGAATCTACGCCCGGTACCACGATAGCTGGGGCACAACCCACACAGGAGCAGCTTGATGTCAGCGGGTCGGTTGAGTTCATTCAGCAGAAGATCGCGCCGCTCAGACTCGTCGTGGCCGACCACAGCCCACGTCGCGTCAATGTGTTGTTGCCGACCGTCGATTTTCGATACTTATTCGCCGGCTACATCGGCATGTTCAATTTCGCTCTCCACCTACGTCGGCAGGGTTACGATGTGCGCATTGTGATCGTCGATCCATGTGATTATAGCCCCACTACTTGGAAGCGCGAGATCCAGAAGTATCAGGGTCTCCAGGATCTCTTTGAGCAAGTTGAGACAACCTATGTCTTCGATCGATCGATCGCATTGGACGTAAGCTCCAGCGACGCCTTTATCGCCACCTCGTGGTGGACGGCACATATCGCTCACCACGCCGCGCGGGCGCTTGGTCAAGAAAAGTTTGTCTTCTTAGCCCAGGAATATGAGTCCGTTTTCTATCCGACCAGCTCGCTGTATGCGCTGGCCGAAGAAGCCTACACATTCCCACACCAAGCAATTTTTTCGACCGAGTTCTTGAGAGAGTATTTCAAACAGAACCGACTCGGCGTCTTTAGCGCAGGGATAGAGCGCGGCGCGCATGATTCGATCTCGATACAGAATGCGATTCATACATTTCAGATTAATGTTACCGAGCTGCGCCGGAGATCCACACGAAAGCTCCTTTTCTATGCCAGGCCGGAACAGCACGCCGCGCGAAACATGTTTGAGATTGGAGTGCTGGCGATGCGCGCAGCGATCGAGGAAGGCTGCTTCGATCCGAACGGCTGGGAGTTTCATGGAATCGGAGCGGTGAATAGCTACAGAAGTCTAGCGCTGCACCGTCATATTGAGCTCAAGCTGCTGCCCAAGGTCAGCCTGCAAGAGTATCTGGCACTGCTCCCATCGTACGATCTTGGCCTCAGCCTGATGCTCACGCCACACCCAAGCATGGTCCCACTTGACATGGCTGCGGCGGGCTTGGTAACGATTACCAACACCTATGCCAATAAGACACGCGAAAAGCTGGCCGAGATCTCTCCCAACATCATCGCCATTCCACCCACGATCCAGGGCATCAAAGAGGGACTCATCACCGCGCTGGCCGACGTGGATAACTTCGAAAAGCGTGTGGCCGGTTCGCGTGTGAATTGGTCGATCAGCTGGAGCGACACCTTTAACTGCGAGGTCATGGCGAAGATCAAAGAGTTTATTGGCTAACATCGTATCATCAAATGGATGATTAGGATGATCGTGGCACAGACATTACGTTCAACCATACTCTCGATGCGGCTCACGGTGCGAAAAAGCTTTCGCACCCTGCGTCATACCGGCTGGCGCGCCTTGTATGCGAAGGCCAGGCGGAGGCTGCTGCCGCTCCCGGCACACCGACGCGTGTATCAAAAAACATATGGCTCCGAGGCACTCACGTTAGCCGAACGATACGACGCCACGGCCGATCAGCTACGACGCAGCCGCATGCTGACGGCGGCGCATCCGGGAAAGCTGGCGATCCAGACGATCACCTGGTATATGCCACACTTCGAGCACACCGACTATGGCGGCATTCACACCATCCTGCGCTTCGCGGCCGGCTTCGCCGAGCGGCACGGCGTCGGAAATACGTTTGTCGTCCTCGGCGGGAGCAATGCGCCGTCGCCAGCGGACTATGCCGCGCGCGTGCGGGCCGCGTTCCCTGCGTTGTCCGAGTCGCACATCGTGGTGAGGCAGGCCAAGGGCGATCTGGCGAGCCTGCCGGCATCCGACGCCTGTATGGCGACACACTGGACGACGGCCTACGCGGCGCTCAGAGACAATCAGACGAAACGCAAGTGCTACCTGATCCAGGATTTCGAGCCGCTGTTTTTTCCGGCCGGCTCGATCAGCGCCCAGGTCGAGGCAACCTACCGGTTCGGTTTCTACGGCATCGCGAATACGCACACATTGCAGCGGATCTACTGCCAGGAATACGATGGCCAGGGCACATGCTTTCAGCCGTGCGTGGACACCGATCTATTCCATCCGGCCAGCGACCGCAACCCGCCGCATTCGGGCCAGCCGCAAACGGTATTCTTCTACGGTCGCCCAGATAACCCTCGCAATGGCTTCGAGTTGGGGATCACCGCGCTGCGCAAGCTCAAGCAACACCTTGGGGCGCGCGTGCGGATTGTCGCGGCAGGGCAGCGCTGGGCGCCGGCAGATTATGGTTTGGCCGGCATCGTCGAGAACCTGGGCCTGCTCTCCTACCAGGAGACGGCCGAGCTTTATCGCGACTGCGACGTGGGGCTGGCAATGATGTTCACGCGGCACCCATCGTACCTGCCGCTGGAATTCATGGCGAGCGGCTGCCTGGTCGTGTCGAACCCGAACAGTGCCACCGCCTGGCTTCTACGCGACCGCGAGAACTGCCTGCTCGCACTCCCCAGTGCGAGCTGCTTGGCCGATGCGCTTGCCCAGGCGCTTCAGGATCACGAACTGCGCCGCCGCGTCACCGCCAATGCACTGGCCATGATTCGCGGGGAGTACGCCGACTGGGACGCTCAAGCCGAGCATGTCTATGAGTACATGTGCAATCCGGAGGGAACGGTATGAGGCAGTTGCTGCGCGCCAGCACCAAAGTGCGCCAGCGCAGCGCCGAACTGGGCGACATCGTGCGCGGGCTGCCGCGCATCCTGGCGCGGCGTGTCCCGCGGAAGCCGGACGAGCCGCTGCGCCTGCGCTTCGTCTACCGCGACATCGGGGCGCCGGCCCGCTACCGCGTGGCGCACCAGGTCGAGCAGGCGCGGCTGGCTGGCCTGGCGGCCCAGGAAATGCCGCTCGACGGGACGCCCGGCCTGTACGACCTTACCGCCTGCGACCTGCTTTACCTCTACCGGCTGCCGCTCGCGCCTCCAACGCTGGCGCTCTGCCTGACCGCGCGCCGGCATGGCATTCCGATCGTCTTCGACAGCGACGACCTGGTGTGGGATCCGCGCGAGCGATTCTACAACTACCTGGACGATCACTACAGCCCCAAGCGGGTCGCGCGCCTGCTGTGGGCAACTCACCGCACCCGCGCGCTCATGCGCTATGCCAACGCCTTTGTTTTCGCGACGCCCTACTTGGTGCGGCTCGCGGCACAGTCCTTCAGCCAGCCGGGCTATGTTAACCCGAACGCACTCTCGTCGGCCATGCTGAGCGACGCCGAGATTGCTCATGCCGAGCGAATGCGGCGCCCCGAGCGTGACGATATTGTGATCGGCTACTTCAGCGGCGCGCCGCGCGTCCACGACGAAGACCTAGCCAGCATCGATCGGGCGTTGTGCGCGATCCTGAAGGGGCACACCAACGTTCACCTGCGGATTTACGGGGAGCTGCGCCTGCTGGGCAGCCTTGCGCAGCTCGACGCCACTGCGCGCGTCGAGCGCCGACCGGCGGTGGACTGGCGCGAGTTGCCACGGCAGATCGCCGAGGTGGATATCAACATCGCGCCGCTGGTTGACAACCCACAGCGCCGTGCGAAGAGCGCGGTCAAGTACCTTGAAGCGGCACTGGTCGGCGTGCCGACCGTTGCCAGCCGGCTCGACCCGTATCAGCACGACATCACCGACGGCGTGACCGGTCTGCTTGCGGCAACACATACAGATTGGGAGGGCTGCTTATCCCGCCTGATCGAAGCAGGCGAGCTTCGCCGTCGCCTCGGCGAGGCGGCACGGGCGGACATTCTTGTACAACACACGACGGCAGCACGAGCGACGAACTTCGCCGCAATCATCACGGAGGTAGCGGCATGACCGATCGCCATCTTCTCTGCCTCTATCCATGGCTCGCGCTCGGCGGCGCCGACAAGTTCAACCTAGACATGATCGCCTGCCTGACCGATTATAGTTGGCGAGTGACGATCGTAACTACTCAACCGGGCTTACATCACTGGCGTGACGATTTTGCGCGGCTCACCGACGACATCATAGATTTAACCATGTACCGTCCCGAGGAGTACCCGGCACAGTTAACGGAGATTATCCGGTCACACTCGATCGACTGCGTCCTCGTATCCCATAGCAGCGTGGGCTACGAACTGCTGCCATATTTGCGCGCGCACTTGCCTCATATGACATATGTTGCCTACTGTCACTTCGTCGAGCCAAACTGGGGCGACGGCGGGTACCCGCGGATGGGCCTGACCTTTGCGCCTGTGCTGGACCTTCAGATTGTCTCTTCACACACCCTAAAGCAGTGGATGTGCGAGCGCGGTGCGGACAACGACCGTATTGCAGTCTGTACGACCAACATTGACACGACGATCTGGGACCCTGCCCGCTACGACCGGCAGGAGCTGCGATCACAGCTGGGGATCCCACAATCGGCGCCGGTTGTGCTATTCGCGGCGCGCCTTGAGCGTCAGAAGCAGCCGCTGCTGGCCTTGAGCGTGATTAAACAGGTAGCAGCGCAATCGCGTGATGCGCATTTTCTGGTAGCTGGGGATGGGCAATTCGCCAACTGCATGCGTGGCTTCCTGCGTTGGCACGGCCTCGAACAGCGCGTGCGTCTGCTCGGCGCTCTACGCAACGACCGCGTACGCGAGCTCTTGGCATTGAGCGATATCTTCTTTTTACCGTCAGAGATGGAAGGTATCTCGTTAACGATCTACGAAGCGATGGCTATGCGTGTCGTTCCGGTGAGTGTTGCCGTGGGTGGTCAGGCTGAGTTGGTCACGCCGGCTTGCGGTGTGCTCATTCCACCTCAGCCGCGCGCGCAGCAACTCTACGCGGAGGAGCTTCTACGTCTCCTGCCTGATCCGGCGCTCATGCAGCAGATGAGCCACGCAGCGCGCCAACGTGTGGTCAACCATTTTGGACTCGATAAGATGGGCGCGCGCATGAACGATCTCTTGATTAAGGCCGAGGTGCTGCACCAGACACATCCAAGCCCACCGATCTCGGCCAAAGCCGCGCATGCTGCTGCTCAGGCCGCCATAGACAGAGCCCGCCAGGTGACTCGCCAGACAATACGTCGGCGTCTTCGCGTGTTGTATTGGAATATAGCGGATGGTGAGGGATGGTGGTTGGTTTTCCTAGTCGAGAAAATTCGCCGAAGGCTTCGACAGATACGACTGCGCCGGAATGAGATGATACGCTCCGCGGCACGCCTCGCGCAAGCAGACAAGCACTGATAGCCGCGTTACGGCAGAGTGAGGTTTTTATGGCAACTCTGGTTACTGCCCGCTCTAGGAGCACTGTCCGATATCTCAATCCTCTCGCGCTCGTGAGCAATCTTTGGCATTATCGAGATCTGCTTCGGCAGTTCACGCGACGGGAGGTTGAGGGACGCTACCGCGGCTCGTTTCTCGGAGTGTTCTGGTCGTTTGTCAACCCACTCCTTCTGTTGCTGCTCTATACCTTTGTCTTCGGCATCGTGTTCCAGGCTCGCTGGCCGGAGTCGCGGACCACGAATATACAAGAGTATGCGCTGGTATTGTTCTGCGGCATTACCATTTTTAGTATCTTCGGCGAGTGTATGAACCGCGCGCCGGGGCTGATCGTCGGCGTGCCTAATTACGTAAAAAAGGTCGTCTTTCCGCTAGAGATGCTGCCGGTTGCCGCGCTTGGCGCCGCGTTGTTCCACGCCCTCGTCAGCTTGGTCATCCTGTTGGTCGCGAATCTGCTGATCGCCGGCGCGATCCACTGGACCCTGATCCTGCTGCCGATCGTCGTGCTCCCGCTAGTCTTTCTTTGCCTGGGCATGACATGGTTTCTGGCCAGCCTGGGTGTCTTCATCCGCGACAGCAACTATGTCATCGGACTGCTTGTGCAAATGCTGTTCTTTACCTCGGCGATCTTCTATGCGCCCGCGTCCCTCCCCGAGCCATTTCGCTCGCTGCAGGCCTTCAACCCAATGGTCTCGATCGTCGAGAACTTCCGCCGTATTATTCTCTGGGGCACGCTGCCGAGTTGGCCCAGTCTGGCCTTGTGGCTCCCACTCACTGGCCTAATCATGCTGCTGGGCTACGCCTGGTTTATGAAGACGAAGAAGGCGTTCGCGGATGTGATTTAGGCTTGCAATATACCCACGAATCGCGTCGCGCACTCCTGCGAGAGCAGGCTAAGCGCGCCCACCAGCACTCGATTCGCAAAACCGGGAATCACGATCGTCCGGTTGGTCATGAAGCCATGATAGCCGATCCGCGCCCAGGTGGCCGCATCCATCATCTGGCCACGTGCATCTGGCCACGTGCCAGGCGCGGTAGATTCATCCTGGCGCGTTGGTGAAATTTCGTGTCGGTTGGGCTTGGGCAAAGCACGGTCACCTGCACACCCGACCGGCGCAGCTCATCGGTCAATGAGCACTTGTTGCTAGTCCAGTGCGACCCGCCAGGTGAGAGTGTAGCACGCGGCGTGATTAAAATTTGTGCGAGTTTCCAATCGGCACGCGCCCAGTTCCACAGCTGTTTCCGGTACGCAACCGGCTAATCAGCGGCCTGTCGCTCGGCACGCTGGTGGTCGAGGCCGGTGTGGGCAGCGGCGCGCTGATCACCGTCGACTATGCGCTCGAGCAGGGCCGCGACGTGTTCGCCGTGCCGGGCTCGATCTTCTCGAAAGTCAGCCAGGGCACCAATCGGCTGATCCGCAATGGCGCGACGATCGTCACTCAGGCCGAGGATATCCTCGACGCGCTGAACTTGACCGCGCGCG
>WNGA01000503.1_pt1 | contig 58264 bp, 54 predicted proteins | sample 5400061 | NCBI WGS metagenome assembly WNGA01 (sample SAMN13153366, study PRJNA577476) | soil metagenome | isolation source: 100 cm soil or saprolite under grassland replicate 2 | place: USA:California | collected 2016-06-15
TTCTCCCGGGGCGCAAGCCCCCTGAAGCCCCCTCGAAGACTACGAGGTTGATAGGCCGGAGGTGTACGCGCTGTGAGGCGCTCAGCTGACCGGTACTAATCGGGCGTGCGGCTTGGTCTCCCTCTTCTCAGGTCGTAGGCGACCTGCTCGAGGTCGAGATCGAGACTTATCGGACTGGCGGACCCCTCGGGGCCCGCTGTGCGAGCTCAAAATATTACCCTTCGTATTCGGTTTTGAGAGGGCTTCGCGCTCTTTTAAAGCTTTGCGGCGGCTATATCGGTGGGGTCACACCCGTTCCCATCCCGAACACGGAAGTTAAGCCCACCAGAGCCGATGGTACTGCACGGGAAGCCGTGTGGGAGAGTAGGTCGCTGCCGCATTTTTCTTCTCAGCCCGCCGGCGCGCACGCGCTGGCGGGCTTTTTCGTTTGCCGTCCCCGCCGCTGGGGACGCCGCCCGGCGCCCGGCCGCGGTAAACTCCGCCCTTTCACCGCCGCGACGCGGAGGAGGATTCGATGGCTCGAGGCGTGATCGGGGTGATCGGCGGGACCGGGCTCGGCGAGGCGCTCTGCGCGCTCGGCGTGGGCGAGGTCCGCGAGATCGAGACGCCGTACGGGAGGCCGTCGGGCCCGATCACGCTCGCCGAGGTGGAGGGGCAGCCGGTCGCGCTGCTCGCCCGCCACGGCGAAGGCCACATGCACAGCCCGTCGAGCGTCCCGTACCGCGCGAACCTGTGGGCCTTGAAGTCGCTGGGCGTGACCCGCATCCTCGCGTCCGGCGCCGTCGGCAGCCTGCGCGAGGAGGTCGCTCCGCGGCACCTCGTCATCCCGGACCAGGTGATCGACCGCACGTTCCGGCGGCCCGCCACGTTCTTCGACGAGCTCGCCGTGCACGTCGAGCTCGCGGCGCCGTTCTGCGGGACGCTCCGCAACGTGCTCGCGAAGGCGGGGACGGGGTTCCCGGTCCGCATCCACCCGGGGGGCACCTACGTGTGCATGGAGGGGCCGCAGTTCTCGACGCGCGCGGAGAGCGAGCTTCACCGCGCCTGGGGTGCGTCCCTCATCGGCATGACTGTCATGCCCGAGGCGAAGCTCGCGCGCGAGGCGGAGATCTGCTACGCGCTCGTCGCGCTCCCGACGGACTACGACTGCTGGAAGCCGCACCCCGGCACGCTCGACCAGGCGAAGGTCATCGAGGAGATCCTCGGGAACGTGAAGGCCGCGACGCAGAACGCGATCGAGCTCATCCGCCGCGCCATCCCGCGGATCGCGGAGCTCGGGGACAAGCCGTGCCCGTGCCAGTCGGCGCTCGCGCTCGCGATCTGGTCGGACCGTTCGCGGATCGCGCCCGAGGTGAAGGAGCGGCTCCGGCCGATCCTCTCGAAGTACCTGCCCTGAGGGCGCGCCGCCTCACGCGCTCGGCCGCTCGGAGGGGGGCGCGCGGAGCGCCTCGGCGAGGGTGGCGAGGTCGTCCACGAGCCGGGCGAGCTCGGTGTGCCGCGCGGCGTCGTCAGGGGCGCGGAGTATCGACGAGGGGTGGACCGTCGCCATGACGAGGGGCGCGAGCGCGGAGGCGACGAGCTCGCCGCGATGCTCGGTGACGCGGAAGCTCCGCCCGAGCAGCGCCTGGGCCGCGGTCGCCCCCAGACAGACGAGCGCGCGCGGGCGCACCACCGCGATCTCGGCCTCGAGCCAGGGACGGCAGGCGCGCACCTCGCCCGCGGACGGCTTCTGGTGGATGCGACGCTTTCCCCGCGGCTCCCACTTGAAGTGCTTCACGGCGTTCGTCACGTACACGCCGCGCCTATCGATCCCGGCGGCCTCGAGGGCGCGGTCGAGCAGGCGCCCAGCCGGCCCGACGAACGGACGGCCGGAGAGGTCCTCCTCGTTGCCCGGCTGCTCTCCGACGAGCATGACGTCGGCGAGCTGAGGCCCCTCGCCGAACACGGTCTGCGTTCCCCGCTCCCACAGGGGGCATGCCCGGCAGCCGGCCGAGGCCGCGCGCAGCGAAGGGAGCGACGGGCGGTCCGGGACCAGGGGAGCGGCGGTGCCATCGCCGGCGGCGGACGTAGCCATGAGGACACGATGCGCAGCGCGGCGCGATGGCGCGCCGGGCGGCGCGGCGGGCGCGTGGCCCCGGCGCCGCCGCGTGCCCCGTCTGCGTTGGCGGGGCGCCCTCGCCCCCGATACGGGAGGGCGGCATGAGCTCGCCACGGACCACGCGCGCTGCCGGTCCCGGGGTCCGGGGCGCTCCGACCGGCAGCGCCGACCTGCCGCTCCACCGCGGACGCGTGCCCCCGTGGCTCTTCGAGCGGATGGCGCGCCTCGGCCGCGTCCTCGCCGAGGCGATCGTGCTCGAGTACGGCCGGATCGAGCTCCTCCGGCGACTCTCCCACCCGTTCTGGTTCCAGTCGCTCGGCGCGCTCATGGGGATGGACTGGCACTCGTCCGGGATCACGACGAGCGTCGTCGGTGCGCTGCAGCGCGGTCTCGCGCCCCTCGAGCGGGAGCTCGGACTGCGCGTCTGCGGCGGGCGCGGGCGCCACTCGCGCCGGACCCCCGACGAGCTCGCCGCGTTCGGCGAGCGGACCGGCGTCGACGGGGCAGCGCTCGCGACCGCGAGCCGCCTCGTGGCGAAGGTGGACGGCGCGGCGGTGCAGGACGGGTACGCGCTCTACCTGCACGCGTTCTTCGTGGCGGACGACGGCAGCTGGATGGTGGTGCAGCAGGGGATGGACACGGGGCGACGGCTGGCGCGCCGCTACCACTGGCTCTCCGAGGGGCTCGCGAGCTTCGTCGACGAGCCGCACGCGGCGATCGACGGCCGGCCGGGCGGGGCGATCGTGAACCTCACCGATCACCGGGCGGCCGCGTCGCGTGCGGCGCAGCTCGCGCTCGTGCGGGAGGGGCCCGATCGCGTCGTCGCGGCCGTGCGGAGCCTCGCGGCGGGCGTGCCGCGGCTCCGCATGCCGGCCCACCACGACGTGCGCCCGGGCGACGTGGTCCTGCGGCGGCTCCACGGCGCGATCTCCGCCGCGGCGACGCGGGCGCCGACCGACTTCGCGGATCTCCTCCTCACGCCCGGGCTCGGCGCGCGCACCGTGCTCGCGCTCGCCATGGCGGCGGAGGTGATCCACGGCGCTCCATGCCGGTTCACCGACCCGGCGCGCTTCTCGCTCGCGCAGGGAGGGAAGGACGGACACCCGTACCCCGTGCCGCTGCGGGTGTACGACGAGACGCTCGGCGTGCTGAGGCGCGCGGTGGACCGGGCGCGGCTCGGCGAGGACGATCGGCTCGCCGCCATCCGCCGACTCGACGCCGAGGCGCGCCACCTCGAGCGGGCGGCGCGTGGGCCGTCGTTCGCGACGTTCGTGGAGGACGAGCGCGAGGCGAGCCGGGCTTACGGCGGGAGGAGCGTGATGGACAGGAAGGCGAGCGCGTTGCGCGCGCCGGCGACGGTCGCTCCTGACGCCGTTCACCCTGAGCGTAGCGCCGACGCCGGGGCGTCGGCGCGAAGTCGAAGGGCCACGTCCACGTCCACGACCGGCGCGCGGGCTCGGAGTCCCGCCCAGCTCTCGCTGTTCCCGCGCCGCTGACCGGATCGCGTCACCCGGTCCGAGAGTCGGGGTCGCGGGCGGCGCTCTCCGGCCCATCGACGGACGAAGCGGGCGCCTTCGCCGTGGCGACCCGGGGCCGGGCCCGCCAAACCGGGATCCACGCGACGAGGCGCAGCGGGTCGCGCCGGGTCCGCTCGATCCAGACGAAGACCACCGGCACCACCCACAGCGTGAGCATCGTCGAGGTGACGACGCCGCCGATGACCGCGATCGCCATCGGCGAGCGGAACTCGCTACCCATGCCGCGGCCGAGGGCGGTCGGGAGCATGCCGAGCACCATCGCGGCGCTCGTCATGAGGATGGGGCGCAGCCGCCGCGGCCCCGCCTTGCGGATCGCGTCCTCCGGACCGTCGCCGTCGTCGCGCATGTGCTGGAGCGCGCCGTCGACGAGGAGGATCGCGTTCTTCGTGACGAGGCCCATGAGCAGGATGAGGCCGATGAGCGAGCCCAGGCTGATCGTCCTGCCGGTGGCCGCGAGCGCGGCGAACGCGCCCACGATCGCGAGCGGGAGCGAGAGCATGATCGTGAACGGGTGGACGATCGACTCGAACTGGCTCGCCAGCACGATGAAGATGAAGATCACCGCGATCGCGAGCGCCAGCCCCATGTTGGCCTGCGAGTCCGCCTGCTCCTTCTGCATGCCGTCGAAGAGGTACGCGTAGCCGGGCGGGAGGGGGTGCGCCGCGAGCTTCGCGCGGAGCTCGCGCGCTCCGCTCCCGAGGTCGTGCCCGGGGGCGATCTGCGCCCACACCGAGATCTTCCGCTCGCGCTGCTGGTGCTCGATCACCGAGGGGCTCGTCGCGCTGGCGAGCCTCGCGACCTGCCCGAGCGTCACCGGACCGCGCGGCGTGCCGATCCACATCGACCCGACCGCCCGCTCCGACCGTGCTCGCCGCGGATGCGGTCGAACACCGCGTCGGGGCTGAGGCCGAGGGCGACGAGTCGATCGCGGAACAGCTCGACCGAGATCTCCGGCTCGCCGCCACCGACGATCCGCACCGCGGCGACGCCCTCGAGCTGCTCGATCCTCGGCCGCACCTGGTCGTCGAGCTTCTCGCGGAGCGCGATGGGATCGTCCGCCGACGCCGCCGAGAAGACGAGCACCGGCTGCGCCGAGACGTCGTACTGCGCGATCACCGGGGCGCGCGCCCCGAGGGGGAGCTGCCCCTGGGCGACGCCCACCTTGTCGCGCGCGTTCTGGACCGCGTCCCCGAGCGCCACCGAGAGCTGGAACTCGACGAACACCATCGAGACGTCCTCGCGCGACCACGAGAAGACGTTCTTGATGCCGGGGATGGAGGAGACGGCGTCCTCGATCGGGCGCGTCACCGACTCCTCGATGTCCTCGGGGCTCGCGCCGGGGTAGGCGGTCGTGATGGTGACGAACGGGAACGAGACGTCGGGATAGAGGTCGGTCCCGAGCCGCCGGTACCCGAGCACCCCCAGCACGACGAGGGTGAGGGACATCATGGCGGTGAAGACCGGCCGCCGGATGGCGACGTCGGAGAGCGTCATCGGCCGGCCTCCGCGACGAGCGTCCCGTCCGCGATGCCGAGCGGCGGCGCCTCGACGACGCGGAGCCCGGCGGGCCAGGCGCCGCCCTCGGGCAGCACCACGGCGAAGTCGCCCTCCTCGGCGAGCAGCCGCACGGGGAGGGCGCGCGCCCGCGCGTCGGCGCCGGCCACCCACGCCGCGTAGCCGCCCTCGCGCTGCACGAGCGCCGCGGCGGGCACGCGGAACGCCGCGCGCTCGGCGCCGCGCGGCAGCTCCGCCCGCGCGAAGGCGTTCGCGAGGAAGCGCCCGTCGCCGTTCGGGACCGTCACCTCGACCGGCACCCGGTTCGTCGCGGCGTCGACCGCCGGCACCACGACCGAGATGGTCGCGTCGGCGGTGCGCGCGCCCGTGGCGGGGACGACGACCAGCACCTTCGCGCCCGCCCGCACCTCGGCGGCCTCCTCCTGAGTGAGGGAGGTCTCGAGGACGAGCTGGCGGGTCGACACGAGCGTCACCAGCGGGCCGCCGGGCGCGACGGTGATCCCGACGCCGTCCGGCACGCGCGTGACGACGCCGGCGAAGGGGGCGCGCAGGTGGTGGTGGGCGAGGTTCACCCGCGCCTGGTCGAGCTGCGCCCCGGCCGCGGCGAGCTGGGCCCGGGCGAGATCGCGCTGCGCGCGCGCCTGGAACGCCTGCGCCTCGGAGGCCCCCTCCTGCTCGCGGATGCGCGCCACGCGGCCGAAGGCGTCCTCCGCGAGCGCGAGCTGCGCCTGGGCCGCCGCGACCGCGGCTTCGCCCTGCTTCGCCGCCGCCGCCGCCGCGCCGTCGTCGAGCGAGGCGAGCAGGGCGCCTGCCCGCACCTCCTCGCCGCGCCGGACCGCCACGGAGAGGAGCGTCCCCGGCACGCTCATCGCGAGCGCCGACGCGTGGCTCGCCTTGAGGGTTCCGCTCGCGGCGACACGCGGCGCGTAGCGGACGCGCTCGGGCTCGACGAGGTGGGAGGGCGAGCTCGCCTCGGGCCCAGCCGGTGCCCGGCCGGCAGCCGTGGGGGGCGTCGCGGGCGGCTGCGTCGCATGGGGGGAGCGGCCGCAGCCGGCGAGCGCGAGGCCAGCGGAAAGCGTCGCGGCGAGGAGAGGCGAGGTGCGGGTGCGAGGCATCTGCGATCCCTCCGGATGTGACCGTCGAGTCAGGACCGACGGGGGCGAGCGCCGCGGACGGTCTCCGCGGCGCCGCGGTCGAGGATCCCTTCGTACAGGACCACGAGGAGCGAGCGAGCCCAGGCGGCGAGGTCGGGCTTCGCCTTCATGTCCACCATGCGGCGGGCGAAGTCCTCGTAGGTGCCCACCACGATGTCGCCGATCACCTCTGGGTCGACGTCGCTCCGGAGCGCGCCGGCGCGCTGCCGGTCGACGATGCGGCGGGCGACGAGGGACCGCATCCGGCGGCGGAAGTCGGCGAGGAGCTCGCGATAGAGCTCGCGGCTCGCCCCGTCCAACGCGGAGACGATCTGGCGATTCCGCCAGAGCAGCTCCAGCAGGTCAACGTCGATGGCGCACTCGGCCTCGAAGAGCTCGCCCGTCGCGCCCGCCCGCCCCAGGGGCGCCTCCCGCAGGAGCCGGTCCTCGACCTCGTGGCGGCGGCGCGCGTGGTCCTCGAGCGCGCCGAGGAAGCGCTGGACGATCTCGCGGAACGCGTCGTCCTTCGTCCGGAAGTGAAGGTAGAAGGCGCCCTTCGAGATGCCCGCGCGCCGCGCGACGTCCTCGACCCGCGCCCGCTCGAGGCCGCTGCGGGCGAACTCGTCGCGGGCGGCATCGAGGAGCGCGTCGTGCGCGCCTGCGCGGGGGCGTCGGGCCATTCGCGCGCGATGGGGCGCCCCACGCGCGGAGGATGGCAAGCACGGAATGACCCGCGGGTCAGGAATCGACGGACGGCCCGGGCGGGACCCGCAGCGTCTCGAGCAGCGACGCCATGCCGCGGACCGCGGTCTCCATCCGCTCGAGGAGCGCGAGGGCGCGCTCCTTCTCGACGCCGCCCTGGAGCGCACGCAGACGCTGCAGCGCGGCCAGCAGCGCCGAGAGCGAGCTCGCCAGCTCGTGCGCGAGGTCGCCCGGGTGGTGGGGGGAGGAGGTCATCTGCCGAGCATACCGCGGCCTCGACGCGCAGCCCCACCCGGGAAAGGACGCAGTCCGGCTGAAGCGGCTCCGCGCGAAGCGGCGCGCCTGATCACGAAGGCCTTCGCCAGAGCGGCTGGAGCTCGATGGGCAGCCTTCCACCGATCACCTCCGCCTCGTGCTCGTCGAGCTGCGCGCGCACGGCCGCCAGGACCGCGCGGACGGTCGGCTCCACGTCGTCGGGATCGCGATCCAGGTCCTCTGCCACGATCGCGTACAGGTCCTCGATGGTGCGCGGCTCCTGCGCGGGGGGCTGAGCAGTGTGCCGCTCGCACGCGACGAATCGATCGCGAAACGGCGCGGGCAACAGGTCGCGGAGATCGTCGAACTCGCCCTCGCCGAGGCGCTGGGCGAGCGCGCACACGACTGCCTCGACGGCGCGCGCCGCCTCGGCACGGCGTGGGAGCCCCTCGCGCGCGAGCGCCTCGACGAGCGCCCGGTAGTCCGCGTCCTCTTGGGGGTCTGGGGGGATCGCCATTTGGGCTAAAGCTGGGCACGGGCGCACGAGGGAGCGTCCCCCCGGGGAGGGGCGCCCGACCGTCCTGACGGGCCCGCGCGGCTCTGCTCCCGGCGAGCGGGCGGAGGACGCGCGAGACCTGACGACAGCTCATCGCTTCGTGCCTTCGGCCGCCGGCGCGAGCGGCCCTTGCCTTCAGCATGGCCTGCCTCGCTTCCTTCGAGAGCTCGCGGCGAGCGGACGGTCGTCGATCGCGACGACGCTGGAAACGGCGAAGCCCCGCCCGATGAGTGGGGCGGGGCTTCCGTGGAGCTTCGGCTCGGGTCCTGCTCCGAGCTCGTCGAAATGGCTCCCCAGGCATGACTCGAACATGCGACCCGGTGATTAACAGTCACCTGCTCTGCCAACTGAGCTACTGGGGAATGGCAGGGGCGGGAATGTAGAGAAGGGCCGGTGCCTCGTCAAGAGGTCGTCGCGTCCGGTCGCCAGGCCGGCAGCGCACCTCCCCGGTATACTCGAGCCGTGATCCTCCCGGGCTTCGAGCACCGGCCCGGCGTCCACTGCGGGTCGACGGCCCTTGCCGACGCGCTGCGGGTGCGCGGTCTCGCGCTCTCCGAGCCGATGGTCTTCGGGCTGGGGGCGGGGCTCGGGTTCTACACCTTCGTCGCCGCCGAGCTCTCGCCCACGCACCTGTTCCAGGGGCGCTCCGCTCACCTCGAGCGGACCGCCTGCGAGGTGCTCGGTGCGCCGGTCCGGGAGCGCGTGGAGGAGGACGCCGCCTGCGCCTGGGACGGCGTGCGGGGAGCGCTCGAGCGGGGGCTCGCGCCGATCCTGTCGACCGATCTCGCCGAGCTGCCGTACTTCGGGTCGCGCACGCGGTTCGGCGGACACCGCGTCGTCCTCGCCGGGTACGACGCCGCGCGGCGGGTCGCCTGGCTCGCGGACGGCGATCGGCCGGCGCTGGAGGAGGTGCCGCTCGACGCGCTGGAGCGCGCGCGCGCCTCGGTCGCTCCTCCCTTCGGCATGCCGGGTCACCCTTGGCTCGAGGTGGACGCGCCGGCGCGGCCACGCCCGATCGCCGAGGCGGTGCGGGATGCGCTCCGCCGGCAAGCGCGCGAGGCGCTCATCGACGTGGACGGCACGGCCGGGGTCTCCGCGCTCGAGCGGTTCGCGGCCGAGCTCCCCGAGTGGCCGGCGCGCGCCGCGGACGAGGCGGACCGGGCCTGGTGCTTCCGCTACGGCTACCAGGTGATCGAGAGGCGCGGCACGGGCGGCGGGCTCTTCCGGGCGCTCTACGCCCGGTTCCTCGCGGAGGCGGAGACGGCGGTCCCGGGGCTCGCGGCGCTCGGGCTCTCTCGCCGCATGCGCACCCTCGCGGAGGCGTGGGCCCGGCTCGGGGCGGCGTTCCGCGCCGTCTCGGAGGAGCCGGGCGGCGTCGTGCCGCCGGCGGTCGCCGAGCTCGTCCGCGGCATCGCCCGCGACGAGCGGCGCTACCACGAGGACGTCGCGGCCCTCGTCCGGTGACCCCGATGCCGCTCGAGAGCAAGGCCCGGACCCGCTTCGCCGCCCTCATCGCGCGCGATCCCGTCCCGCTCGACGAGGCGGCGCTCGCGATCGCGGAGGAGGAGTATCCGCGGCTCGACTCCGAGGAGGTCCTCTTCCGGCTCGACGCGCTCGCCGAGCGGGTCCGGGGCAGGGCCCCTGCGCCGGGCCGCTCCGCCTCGACTCTTCGCGCGCTCCGCCAGGTCCTCTTCGACGAGGAGGGGTTGAAGGGGAACGACGCGGACTACGGGGATCCGCGGAACTCCTTCCTGAACGAGGTGCTGGAGCGCCGGCTCGGGATCCCCATCAGCCTCTGCGTCGTCACGATGGAGGTCGCCCGCCGCATCGGCCTGCCGCTGCAAGGGGTCGGGTTCCCCGGCCACTTCCTCGCCAAGTATGTCGCGCCAACCGGCACCGAAATCTTCGTGGACGCGTTCAACGGCGGCGAGATGCTCTCCGCGGACGAGTGCGTGGCGCGCTACCGGGCGCGCACGGGCGGCCGCGACCTCGATCGGCGTCACCTCGCCGCCGTCGCGCCGCGCCAGATCCTCTCCCGGATGCTCCAGAACCTGAAGCGGCTCTACCTCGAGCGGAAGGATGACGTCCGCTCGTATTGGGTGCTCGATCGCATCCTGCTCCTCGCCCCGAGCCAGCTCGAGGCGCTGCGCGACCGGGGGGTGGTCGCGGCCCGACTCGGCGTCGCGGCGGCGGCGGAGCGCGATCTCGAGGCATACCTCGCGCGGGCGCCGGCGGCGGCGGACGCCGGCGAGGTGCGCCGCCTCCTCACCGCGCTGCGCGGCCACAGGCCGCTCGCGAACTGATCACTCGAGCTTCCTCATCCGGAGCCGCTCGACCGGGACTCCGTTCACGAGGTGGCTCTCCACGATCTCCGGGACGTCCTCGACGCGGACGCCGCCGTACCAGACACCCTCCGGGTAGACGACGATGGACGGGCCGTAGGCGCAGGCGTCGAGGCAGCCCGCCGCGTTGGCGCGGATCTCCCTCTTCAGGCCCCGCCGCGCGATCTCCGCCTTCAGGGCGGCCCGGATCGCCTCGCTCCCCTTGGCCGCGCAGCAGCCGCGCGGATCGTCTACCGGGCGCCGGTTCTCGCAGACGAAGACGTGGTGGCGGAACCTCACCCGGCGATCCTAACCCGGGCGAGGCGGCACCGCGCCCTCATGCGCGCGACGTCCGACGCGTGCTCCGCCCGGGCCTCTTGCGCCGCGGGCGGGCGCGGACGGCCGCAGGCGCGCGGCCGGCGATCTCCGCCACCTGCGCGAAGCTCGATATGGCGAGCGGCCAACGCACCGTGGTCTCGTCCGCGACGTGGCGGCGCGTGACGGACTTCGCCGAGATGACGGCCAGCCGCTCGCGGTACTCGCTCGAGACGTACGTCCCGTACTCCGCCCACACGCCCACCGCGCCGCACGCCTCCGCGACGGGCATGTCCTTCTTCACGTTGTCCCCGACGTAGAGGACCTCGCGCCCGCCGAGCCGGAAGTCGGCCAGGATCCGGGCCAGCCCGGCCGGGCTCGGCTTCTCGTGATCGTGGGGCAGCTCCACGACCGGCATCCGCGAGCGGTAGAGGCCCGCCTCCTCCTTGCGCCGGATCTCGGGGTCCACGTTCTCGGGGAGCGGATAGCCGGGCAGCGTGTAGAGCGCGTCGAAGTGGCCGTCGAGCTTCAGGTGCTTGAGCCGGAGCTCGGCGGCGTTCCGGGGCGCGTCGGTGAGCCCGACGACCTTGAGGCCGCGCTTCCGCAGCGCGTCCAGGGTCTCCCGCACGCCCGGGTAGGGGCGCAGGTACTTCTCGCGCGCCGCGCGGAACGCGTCGCGCGCGGGGCGCAGCACGAGCGCGTTGAAGGAGTCGAAGTCGGCCGCGTACGGCTCGAAGATCCCGGACTCCTGGATGGCGAACGGGTACTCGTTCGATTCGTACGTGGAGTAGACCGCCTTGAGGGCCTGGACGATGCGGACGCGCGGCAGCCCCGTCGTCGCGACGAGCGAGGCCACCATCGCCTCGAGGCTCGGGACGATGTAGTCGACCCAGGGGTAGAGCGTGTTGTCGAGGTCCGTGACGACGGCGCGGATGCGCGGCACGCGGGCATCCTACCGCAGCCCCCAGCTCAATGGTCTCCGTGCTGCTGCGGCCCGTGCGCGTGGCCGTGGGCTCGCTCCTCCTCGGTCGCGGCGCGCACCTCGCGCACCGTGACGTCGAAGTGGAGCGTCTTCCCCGCGAGCGGATGGTTCAGGTCGATGAGGATCGACTCGGGCTTCACCTCGCGCACCACGAACGGGACCGGCTCGCCGTCCGGGCCTTCCGCGGTCAGCTCCATCCCCGCCTGCGGGTCGAACCCCGGCGGGAACGCGCCGCGCGGCACCTCCTGCACGCCCTGCGGGTCATGCTCGCCGTAGCCGTCGGCGGGAGAGACGACCACCTGCTTCCGTTCCCCGACGTCGAGCCCCTCGAGCGCCGACTCGAGCCCCGGGACGATCTGCCCCTCGCCGTGCAGGTACGTGAGCGGCTCTCCCGGCGCGGAGGCGTCGACCACCTTTCCGTCCCCGAGGTGGAGCGCGTAGTCGACGCCGACGACGTTGCCGTTCGAGATCTTCATCGTGCCTCCGCTATCACGAAACGATAGCCGGCAGGGAAGGCTCGCGCCCCGTGCGGCCGCCGCTACCACCAGCCCCAGCGGCGGCGCAGGATCCACTCGCCCCCGAGCGCGAGCGCGAGGGCGGCGAGGATCCAGGCGCGATCCCAGATCGGGATCGCCTTCCGGCGGCCGATCTCGACCACCTCGGGCTCCGCGAGCCGCAGGTCGGGGAGGCCACCGCCCGGAAGCGCCTCGAACGCTCCTCCGCTCGCCTCGGCGATCGCGGACAGGAGCTCCGGCCGCGGCGCGGCGTCCGCGTCCTCCGGGCCGGCGCCGCGAACCGCGACGGCGGCCGTGGCGGTCTCGGCCGCGCCGCCCTCTCCCGTCGCGACGATCTTGTAGGCGCCCGGCCCGGGCGGCGTGAGCTCGAGCCGGGCCGTTCCGTCGCTGCCCGCCACCGCCTGGCCGCGCGAGACCGGCTTGCCCGCCTCGTCCACCAGCTCGGCGGTCACGCGTCTTCCGGCACCCGGGCCCCAGTCCGGACCGCGCACCGAGACCGAGAGGCCGACGGGCGCGCCCGGCTCGACCGCGGGGGCGTCCGGCTCGACCTGCAGCGGCGCGAGCCCCGGGTCGCGCACGAGCCAGCGAAGCGCCGCGCTCCAGAAGCGGAGGTAGGCGCGGTTTCCCTGGCCCGCCTCGGCGGCGAGGAATCCCCAGCGCCACGACGCGTCCGTGGCGACGGCGAGCGTCCGTCCGGCGCCGACCTCGCGCACCGCGACGAGGGGCGCGGCCCGCCCGCCGACCGGGACGGAGGGCGCCTCGAGCAACACCGCCGCTCCCTGTCCCGCGCCGAGCGCGCGGGTCAGGTTCACCGCGGTCACGGGCGGCAGCGCCGCCCAGGCCGCCTCGTTCTGCGCCTCGCCGGGCGCGAGGCTCGTCACCGGGTGGCGGCGCCCCTCGGCAGTGAGCCGCGGGCGGGTCTCGCCCTCGGCCATCGAGGAGCCGTCGATCGGCGCCACCGGGAGCACGTCCGCGAGCGGCGTCTCGCCGTAGCGCCCGTCGCCGAAGCTCTGCTCGCCGCCCACCATCGCGAGCCCGCCGCCGTTCCGCACGTAGTCGCGCAGGTTCGGGAGGAACCGCTCGATCTCCAGCCCGCGGTAGGGCGCGTAGGCGAAGTTGACGAACAGCACCGCGTCGAAGGTTCGGAGCTGATCACCGAAGATCTCCTGCACCGGGAACGGGATGAGCGACAGCTCCTGCTGCGGCCCGGGGTCGTCCGCGTTGGAGCGGAGGATGAAGAAGGAGACGAGGTCGACGTTGGGGTCCTGCTTGAGGAGCCCGCGCAGGAACCGCACGTCCCAGCTCGGCCGCCCTGCCACGAGCAGGACGCGGACGCGATCGCGGATGACGCGCAGCACGAACGAGCGCGCGTTGTTCTCGACGACGGCCTCGCCGGGCAGGACCGGCGCCGCGACCGTGAACACGAACGTCCCGGTCGCGTCCGGGGCGAACGAGAGCGGCACGGTGTAGCGGTCCTTCCCGCGCTCGAGCCGGACGGTGCTCGAGGCGACGACCGCCCCCTCCCGGCGGAGGACGAGCCGGACCTCCTCGTCGGCGAAGCCGCGCGCGCGCAAGGTCGCCTCCACCGTCACGGTGTTGCGGACGAACGCGAAGTCGTCCACCGCGAGCCGCTCGACGGCGAGGTCGCGCGGCGCGCTCCGGCCGACGGCGACGGCGTTCACCGGGAACCCGAGCGCGCGCACCTCGGCGCGCGCCTCGGGCCCGAGCCCGTCGGAGAGCCGTGCGTTGTCCGCGCCGTCCGAGACGACGAGCACGCCGGCGAGCTTGCGGGAGGAGCCCCCCGCCCCCGAAGCGACCCCCTGGAGCGCGCCGAGGAGATCGGTCCGCCCGGCGCGGGGCGCGATCCCGCGCGTCGCCTCCGCGGCGTCGGTGGGGGCGACCTCGTCGCCAAAGGCGTACCACTCGAGGTCCGCCCGCTCCGAGAGCCGCTCGAGCGCGCGACGGTGGTCGGAGAGGAACGAGGCGGCGGCGGCGCTGCGGGTCGGCCCGTCCGGCTCGGTCGGGAACGCCATCGAGCGGGAGCCGTCCACGAGCACCGCGAAGCGGTTTCGCACGCGGGCGGTCTGGAGGAGCTCGATCGCCGGCTCGGCGAGGAGGAAGAGCGCGACGAGCGCCGCGGCCGCCCGCAGGACGAGGAGCGCCGCCCGCCGGCCACGCCTCGGCTCGCCCCGGAGCCCGCGCGCGGCGAGCGCCACCGCCGCCACAGCCGCGGCCGCGAGGAGGGCGAGGGCCCACGCAGGCAGCGGCGTGAGGAGGGTGAGCCGCCAGGCGTTGTACGTCGCGCCGTCCATTCGTCAGGCCACGGGCGCCCGGCTCACGAACGCCGCCGCAGGATGAACGGGAGGTGCACCGCGTCGTCCTTGTAGTCGGTGCAGAGCGCGTACATCGCCAGGTTCACGCCGAGGCGAATCGCGGTCTCGCGCTGCGCCTCTCCTCCGGGGCTGCACGGGAACTCCCACTCGCCGAGCTCGCTCCGCGCCCACGCGCCGCCGAGATCGTTCTGCGAGTAGACGACGGCGAGCCGGCCGTCGAGCGCCTGCGCCTCGACCCATGGCTTCACGAGCAGGCGGCCGCCCTGCCGGTCGAGCAGGTAGAAGCTCTTGTTCAGGACGTGGTCGCGCGCGACGGGACGCAGCGGAGCGGCCGGGAGCACCTTCGCCAGCTCGCGCCGCACGGCGCCGTCGAAGCCGCCCCCGTCCGATCCGTCGGCCGCGTCGGCGAGGAGGAACCCGCCGTACTGGAGGTGGCGGCGCAGCGCGGCCCGCTCGGCCTCGCTGAAGGGCGGGAAAGCCCCGGCCCCGGCGAGGACGAGCAGAGGATGGCGGTGGAGGCCCGCCCGGTCCAGGCGGACCGGGACGGGCTCGTTCGAGGTCTCGATGGACGTGCGGCGCGTCAGCTCCCACCCGAGCCGCCGCAGCGCGCTCGGGCGCGGGTTCCAGCTCCCCCCGTGCTGCACGACGCCGATGACGAGCTTCGAGGGGTCGCCGAGTCCCCGCGCAGCGCGCGGGAGCGCCAGGGCCGCGGCGGTAACCGCGGCGCCGCGGAGGAAGGCGCGGCGCGAGAGCGGGCGCGGTCGCATTGGGGGGTCATGTTAGGCCGGAAGCGGTCCGTTCGCCCGCGAAACCCTGCTAGAGTCCGCGCGCGATGTCTCGGAAGGAGAGGAGGACGCCGCGCGGCGCACGGCTCCGGGCGCTGCTCGAGGCAGGCGACCACCGCCGGGCGCGCGCCGAGGCGCGGGCGCGGCTCGCGGATCCTGCCGCGACGGACGCGGAGCGGGCCGATGCGGAGGCGGTCCTCTCGTCGCTCGACCCGGAGCGCGGCGCGGTCGTCGCGGGGGTCATCGGTGCGGCCGTGGCCGCAGCGCTCGCGGCCTGGACGATCCTCGCGGGGTGACGGTGCCGTTCGCGTCGCGTCTCGCCGAGCTCTTCGCGGTCGTCGCCGCGCTCGCCGAGGCCGTGCTGCCGCTCGGGGCCGCGGCGGGCGCCGCGCTCGCGCTCGCCGGCCTCGTGGGGCTCACGGTCGCGACGCGCCGCCCCCGGCCGCTCGCGGTGGCGGGCGGCGCGGCGTTGGGCGTCCTCGCCGCGCTCGCGCTGCGCGGGCCGATCGCCGCAAACGTCGGGCTCTCCTTACCGCTCGCGGCGGCGCTCCTCGCGCTCGGGGGAGCCGGCGCCGCGGCTGCGGCGCCGTCCGCGTTCCCGTTCGGGGTTGCGGCGCTCCCGGGCGCGCTCATCGGGGCAGAGGTCCCGCTCGCGGGTCGCGCCGTGCTCGGCGCGGCGGCGGGCGCGCTCCTGGCCGGGATCGGCGGCCTCGCGCTGGCCCGGCTCGTCACCGCCGCGTTCGCGTCCGGGTGCGGCGCGCTCCTCCTCGGGCTCGGCCTGCTCGCGGCGTTCGGCCGGACGCCGCTCGCGCGCGAGCTCGCGGCGCGGCCCGCTGCCGTCGTCGGGTTCGCGGTGGTCCTCGCCATCGCGGGGGCGGCCTTCCAGCTCGGCGCCGCTAGGACTCGGGAGGCCCCAGCAGCTCGAAATCCGGGATCTCCGCCCTGATCCACTCGCGCAGCCGCGCGGTGAGCTTCGCCTCGATCTGGCGCGCTCGCTCCCGGGTGAGCGCGAACCGGTCGCCGACCTCCTGGAGCGTGAGCGGCGCCTCGCCCTCGGGCGGGAGGAGGCGCTTCTCCAAGATGAAGCGCTCCTTCTCGTCGGTGATCGTTCCGGCGAACGCGTCGAGCTTCTCGCGGAACAACCGGCGAAGCTGGGCGTCGCCGATGCGCTCGTCGACCGCGGCGCCGTCGCCCGGGAGCCGGTCGAGGCCGGTCTGGCGCGAGTCGTCGTCGCCCGCACCGAGCGGCGCGTCGAGGGAGAGGTCCTCGCTCCCCATCCTCGCCGCCATCTCGTCCACGTCCTTCTCCTCGACCTGCAGGTTCTTTGCGAGGAGCTGCGGCGTCGGGTCGATGCCGCGGGCGAGGAGCTTCTCGCGCTCGCGGCCGAGGTTGAAGAAGAGCTTCCGCTGCGCCTGGGTGGTGCCGAGCTTCACCATCCGCCAGTTCTCCATGACGAAGCGGATGATGTACGCGCGGATCCACCAGGCGGCGTACGACGACAGCTTCACGCCCTTCCACGGATCGTACTTCTTCACCGCCTGCATGAGCCCCATGTTCCCCTCCTGCACGAGGTCGAGGAGCTGGAACGCGGTGCGGCGGTACTCGTGGGCGATCTTCACGACGAGCCGGAGGTTCGAGGCGACGAGCTTGTAGGCGGCGTCCACGTCGCCGGTCTCGGTGTAGCGGACGGCGAGGGCGTGCTCCTCCTCGCGCGACAGCACCGGGTGGCGGGCGACCTCCGCCATGTACGCGCGCAGCGGGTCGTACCGGACGAGCCCGCCGCCGCCGGCAGCGCCGCGGTCGTCGCCCCGGGCAGGAAGCGCTCGCCGCCCTTCGACTTCGGGCCGCTTCGCGGCCCTACGCTCAGGACGAACGGAAGGCGCCGCCTCTCCGGGCCGCTTCGCGGCCCTGCGCTCGGGACGAACGGGGGGCGCCGCCTCGTCGCTCTCGTCGGGCTCGTCTTCTCGGGGGTCGTCCGGCATCGGTGAGAGGCGCGGCCGGGCGAAGGAATGGTGGCCGGGCCGGGCCGTCTGATATAGATGATCGCCCGATTCGCGCAAGTGCGCGCATCGACACACGACGCATGGCGGGCCTCGCGGAACGGCGCGGGCCTCGGTCCGGTGGACCGGGGCGGACGCGGTCATTGCGAGCACCGCCATGCGTCACCTAGGGCGACCCGCAGCGCGGGACGCCGGGAGCGACAGCATGGAGCAGAAGGTGCACGAGGGCGCGCCTCTCGAGGCGGCGTCCGACTACGTCTCGGAAGGATCCTTCGACGATCTCGGTCTATCGGAGGCGGTGCGGCGGGCGGTCGCCGAGCTCGGGTACGCCACGCCGACGCCGGTGCAGTCGGCCTCGTACCGGCCGATCCGCGACGGCAAGGACGTCATCGTCCGCTCGAAGACCGGCACCGGGAAGACCGCTGCGTTCGGGATCCCCATCCTCGAGCGGATCCCGGAGGGCCGCCGCAAGGCCTCGGCCCTCGTCATGACGCCGACGCGCGAGCTCGCGCTCCAGGTGGCCGCGGAGCTGACCTCGCTCGCGAAGCACAAGAACCTGAGCGTCGTGACGGTCTACGGCGGCGCGTCGATGGGGGACCAGAAGGACAAGCTCGAGGCGGGCGCCGAGATCGTGGTGGGGACGCCCGGCCGCATCTTCGACTTCATCCGCCGCAAGACGCTCGTGCTCGACGAGGCGATGGTCTGCTGCCTCGACGAGGCGGACGAGATGCTCAACATGGGGTTCTTCGAGGAGGTGACGCGCATCCTCGATCACCTGCCGGACGACTGCCAGCAGCTCCTCTTCTCCGCGACGGTCCCCGCCGACATCGAGCAGATCATCCGCCAGTACCTCACCGCGCCGGAGACGATCCTGCTCTCCGGCGACGAGTACAAGGTCGAGAACATCCACAACGTCATGTACCCGGCGGTGGACGCGTACCCGAAGCCGCGGAACCTCCTCTACATGATCGAGATCGAGGAGCCGGAGGCGGCGATCGTGTTCTGCAACACGCGCACGGACACCTCGCTCGTCACCGCGGTGCTCAACCGGAACGGTTACGACGCCGAGCTCCTGAATGGCGAGCTCCCGCAGAAGGAGCGGGAGCGCGTCATGGCGAAGGTGAAGCGCGGCGAGGTCCGCTTCATGGTCGCGACCGACATCGCCGCGCGTGGCATCGACATCTCCGACCTGTCCCACGTCATCAACTACTCGCTGCCCGAGGATCCGGCGATCTTCGTCCACCGGGTGGGCCGCACGGGCCGCATCGGCAAGAAGGGGACGAGCCTCTCCATCGTCTCCGGCGGCGACATCCACACGCTCTCGGCGCTCCAGAAGAAGTACGGGATCGTCTTCGAGGAGAAGAAGCTGCCGACGCCCGAGGAGGCCCGCCGCGTCTGGACCGAGCGGCACGTGGCGGAGCTGAAGGAGGCGATGAGCTCCTCGGTCTTCGAGGCGTTCATCCCCCTCACCCAGGAGCTGAAGAACAGGCCCGACGGCGATTGGCTCGTGTCCTTCGCGCTCAAGTACTTCTTCACGCACCACCGCATCGACAAGATGACGGACGTGCAGAAGGCCGAGCACAAGCGCCTCGAGCACGAGCGGCGCGAGCGGGAGCAGGCGCGCAAGGAGGAGCCGCCGCGGGAGCGCTTCGGCGGGCGCGACCGCAGCCGGCGCAACGGGGAGGAGCGGCACGCGCACGGTGAGCGCCACGAGCGGCGAGACGAGAGGCGTCCGCGGGTCGAGGCGGAGGAGCGCCGCCCGAGGCGAGAGCCCGTGTCGCGCGAGGTGAGCCTCTCCTCCGTGCCCGACGCCGCGCCGCGCGAGGTGACCCTCTCCCCCGCGGCCGACGCGCCCGGGGGCGACGGGGAGCGCGCGCAGCGCTCGCGCATCTTCCTCTCCCTCGGCGAGCTGGACGGCGCCGACCAGGCCAAGGTTCGCGAGGTCGCAGCCGCCCTCGCGCCCGGGATCGAGCTCCGCGCCGTGGAGGTCCGCCGCAACCACACCTTCCTCGAGGTCCCCCCCGAGTCGCTCGACGCCGCGGTCGCGGCGCTGAACGGCAAGGAGTGGAACGGGAAGGCGCTGACCGCCGAGAAGGCGCGGCGCCGGCGGCGCTAGCTCTTGGCGAGCGCAGGGGCAGCCGGCTGAGGCTGCCCTGCCCCGAGCTTAAAATGCTACGAGCTCGCCCTCGAGCCGCGCGCGGAGCGGCGAGATCTTCGCGCGGAAGTCGGGCAGCCACTGCGGCGGGATCGGGTTCTCGCGCGGCACCTTGAGCTGGAGCGGGTTCATGTAGATGCCGCCGCGCTTCACCCCGTAGTGGAGGTGCGGTCCCGTCGCGAGGCCGGTCTGCCCGACGTAGCCGATGACCTGCTTCTGCGACACCCCGCGGCCCGCCGAGACCGCGACGGCGGAGAGGTGGCAGTAGACGGTCTCGTACCCGTTCCGGTGGCGGAGCACGACCGCCTTCCCGCAGCCGCCGTTCCAGCCGGCGGACTCGACCTTTCCGTCGCCGACCGCCCACACCGGAGTGCCGGTCGGCGCGCCGTAGTCGACGCCCTCGTGCGCCCGGGTGTACCCGAGCACCGGGTGGAGTCGGTTGCCGAACCGCGAGGTGATGTTCGCGAACTTGAGCGGAGACTTGAGGAAGCCCCGACGCGCGCTCTGCCCCTCGTCGTCGAAGTAGCTCGTCTGGCCGGTCGGGTCGGCGTAGCGGAAGAGCCGCTTTCGGCCGGTGGCGGCGCCCTCGTACTCGGCGGCGAGGACCTCGCCGTAGCGGAGGAGCTTCCCGTCCGCGAAGACCTTCTCCACGACCATCCGCATCCGGTCGCCGGCGCGGACGTCCTGGTAGAAGTCCACGTCCCAGGCGAGCACGTCCGCGGCGAGCACGGCGAGGTTCGGATCCTCGCCCGAGCGCTCCAGCGTCGCGTACAGCGAGGACGCGATCGTCACCGCGACCCGCGCCACCTCGGTCGTGAGGACCACGGGCCGCTTCGAGGCGTGGAGGGCGCCGTCGGCGAGCCGCTCGACGATCCACTCGTCCGCCGGCCCCTGCCGGTACCCCAAGCGCTGGACGGCGCGCTCACCCTCGCGTCGCTCCAGGATGAGCTGGTCGCCCGGGCGCGCGTGCTGGAAGGGGAAGAGGCCTCGCAGCGCCGCCACGACCGCCTTGACCTCGGCGCCGTCGAGGTCGAGCTGGAACAGCGCCTGCGCGAGCGTCTGGTTGCGCCCGAGGCGCGCGGTCACGCCCACGAACCGCTCGGGCGGGACCGGCGCCGGGGCGGGGGCGGCGGCCTCGGCCGTCGCGGCGGGGGCGGGAGCGGAGGGAGGCGCCACGACGCGGAGGCGTCCGGAGGCTCCGGCGAGGGCGAGGGCGAGGATGGCGGTGAGGCCGAGACCCGCTGCGACGGCGGGGACGCGGCTCCGGCGGGGGGGGGCGGGGTCTATCTCCGGCACGCAGGCAATCTAGCAGCTGCCCCCTCGAAACCGAAATTCCGCCGGTGGGGCGCGCCCCTACAGCTCCACGCGCCGATCGGAGTGCTCCTTGCCGTCGAACCGGAACTGCGTCCAGCGCCCCTCGACGCGGGTGACGAGGTTCACCGGGCGTCGCCAGAGGGTCTGCACGTGGCGGAGCGTCTCGCGCGCGTAGTCGAGCTTCAGGTCCACGCCGTCGTGCTTGTGGGCGAGGAGCAGCTCGCCGCGATTCTCGAAGTTCCCGTCCTCGACGCCGATGACCGGCTGGCCGAAGTTGGTCAGCATGTGGAGGAGCTTCTCCTTCACCTTCTTGAACTCGCGCTCGAGGATCTCCCACCGCTGGTGCTTCTCGTTGTAGCCGTAGGTGAAGAGCTTCTGCTCGAGCACGAACTCGAGGGTGAGGAACTCGTCGATGAAGGTGACGTCGTTGTAGTGCTTGCGGACCTCGAAGATCTTCTGCCGCCCGAGGCCGAGCTGCTTGTCCCACTGCCGGCGCTCGACGAAGGAGTCGCACTCGTCGTACTCCTTCCCGAAGCGTCCCTTGTTCCAGCGGTCCTCGATGTCGCGCCACAGCTCGACCCCGAGCTTGTAGGGATTGAGCTGCCCGGGGTGGGTGGCGAGGGTGCCGGAGTGGTGGTCCGCGTAGTCGATCACCTCGGAGGCGTCGACGGCCCGCTCCGTCATGATCTTCGAGTGCCAGTAGGTCGCCCAGCCCTCGTTCATGATCTTGGTCTGGCCCTGCGGCGCGAAGTAGTAGCCCTCCTCGCGGATGATCGAGAGGACGTCGTGCTCCCAGCGCTCGAGGGGCGCGTTCTCGAGGAGGAACAGGAGGACGTCGCGCTCAGGCCGCTCCGGGAACTTCTTCTGGCGGGCGGCCTCCTCGTCGAGCCGCTTCTGCTGCGCCTGCATGAACTCGGTCGGGTTGATGTACTCGCGCATGTACTCGCGCTCGGTCTTGAACCCCTGCGCGATCTTCCGCTCCGCCCCCTCCTCGCCCGACGGCCGGTCGGGACGGCGCTTGACGTACGGTGACTGATAGTCGATCAGGTTCTCGAGGGAGAGGCACCGGTCGATGAAGTCCTCGACCATCTCGACGCCGAGCTTGTCCTGGTAACGGCGCAGGCGCGTGGCGTGGTTCGCCATCTGATCCATCATCTTCCGGTTCGTGTGCCGGAACATGAAGTTGTGCTTGAAGAAGTCGGCGTGGCCGAAGACGTGGGCCATGACGAGCTTCTGGTCCACGTCCATGTTGGACTCGAGCAGGTACGCGTACGTGGGGTCGTTGTTGATGACCATCTCGTAGATCTTCGAGAGCCCGTACTCGTACCCCTTCGCCAGCCGCTCGTAGTCCATGCCGAACCGCCAGTGGGGGTAGCGGTTCGGGAAGCCGCCGTAGGCGGCGACCATGTTGATCTCGTCGAAGCCGAGCACCTCGAAGACGACGTCGTAGAAGTCGAGCCCGTACTCGCGGGCGTACCCCTCCACCCGCTTGCGGATGTCGTAGAGCCGGGCGGGGAGGTGGGTGTGCTTGTTCATACGATCCGATTCACGCTGAGCGTAGTGCGGCCGCCAGGCCGCGTGGAGTCGAAGGGCTAGCGCCCCTGCCCGAGGAAGGTCTTGATCGAGCCGTAGATCCCTTCCTTGTCGGCGATCTCGGAGAGCGCCACGTTCTCGCGCTCGCCGAACGCCTCGCGGAGGTCCTTGATGAACTGGCCCGAGCCGTACGGGCTCTCCACCTGCCCGTAGGCGAACAGGTTCACGGCCGGGAGGATCTTCGCCTGGAGGATCTCGACGCACACGCGGGTGTCGTCCGCGGACCAGTTGTCGCCGTCGGAGAAGTGGAACGGGTACACGTTCCAGGACGAGGGGGCGTAGTCGCTCTCGATGATGTCGAGCGCGAGCTTGTACGCCGACGAGATCATCGTCCCGCCGGACTCGCGCGTGTGGAAGAAGGTGTCGCGGTCTACCTCGCGCGCGACGGCGTCGTGGATGATGTAGCGGGTCTCGAGGCCCTTGTAGTGCTTGCGCAGCCAGGTGTCGATCCAGAAGGACTCGATCCGCACGATCTCCTTCTGCTCGTCCCCCATCGAGCCCGACACGTCCATCATGTAGATGACGACCGCGTTCGTCTCCGGGATGGGGACCTGCTTCCAGGTCCGGTAGCGCCGATCCTCGCGCACCGGGACGATCACCGGCTTCTTCCAGCTGTACGAGCCGCTCGCGATCTGCCGCCGCAGCGCCTGCTTGTAGGTGCGCTTGAAGTGGCGCAGCGACTCGGGGCCGGACGGCGAGATGCCGGTGTAGCGGAGCCGCGTCGCGACGATGCGGTCCTTGCCCTTCGGCTGGATGCGGGGGAGGGCGAGCTCCTCGCCGAGGATGTCGGCCAGCTCCTCGAGCGAGACGTCGACCTCGAGGACGTGCTGCCCCTCGCCCTGTCCGGCCTGGCCGCTGCCCGGCTGTGGGTCGCCCTGGGAGAGGGGATCGCCGGGCTCGCCGTCGCCCTGACCCACCCCGCCCTGCGACTTCTCGCCGAAGCGGAAGTGCGGGATGTCGATGGTCGGGACGGGGATGGTGATGAAGTCCTTCCCCTTCTTGCCGATCAGCTCGCCCTTCTGGACGTACTTCTTGAGGTTCCGCTTGATCCGGCCGCGGACGATGTCGCGGAAGCGCGCGTGGTCCTGCTTGATCTTGAGGGCCATGGCTCCCGCCGCTCGCCTCCCGCTCCGCTACTCCTTCGCGTCGCCGCGCGCGAAGATCGAGGCGACGAAGTTGAGGACGTCGGTCGAGCAGATCTCGCAGTAGCCGTAGTTCTTCACGAGCCGCTGCTTCACCACGTCGATCTTCTCCTGCGTCTCGCGATCGACGACCGACGACACCAGGTTCTTCAGCTTGATCGAGTCCTTCTGGTCCTCGAAGAGCTTCAGCTCGAGCGACTTGTGGAGCCGCTCGTTCGTCCGGTAGTTGAAGGTCTTCCCCTCGATCGCCAGCGCGCCGATGTAGTTCATGATCTCGCGGCGGAAGTCGTCCTTGCGGCTGTCCGCGATGTCGACCTTCTCCTCGATCGAGCGCATGAGCCGCTCGTCCGGCTCCTCGTACTGGCCCGTGTACTTGTTCCGCACCTTCTCGCGCTGCGTGTACGCCTTGATGTTGTCGATGTAGTTCGCGCAGAGCTTCGTGATCGCGTCCTCGTCGGCGCTGATCGCCCGCTGGACCTCGTTCTTCACGACGTCCTCGTACTCGCGCTTCACGTCGGTGAGGAGGTCGCGGAACCGCTTGCGCTGATCCTCAGAGCTGATGAGGGAGTGCTGGCGGAGGCCCGCCTCGAGCTCGTTCAGGACCATGAACGGGTTCATGCACCCCTCGCCCTTGTCGGAGACGAGCGCGTTCGAGATCTTGTCCTGGATGTAGCGCGGGCTGATCCCCTCCATCCCCTCGCGCACCGCCTCCTTGCGCAGCTCCTTGATGTTGTCCTCGGTGAAGTTCGGGAGCGACTTGCCGTTGTAGAGCTTCAGCTTCTGGACGAGGGTGAGGTTGTGCTTCTTCGGCTCCTCGAGCCGGGTGAGCACGCCCCACATCGCGGCCATCTCGAGCGTGTGCGGCGCGATGTGCTTCCCGCGGATCTTCCGGCTGTTGTAGTCGCGGATGTAGATCTTCACCTCTTCGTCGAGGCGCGAGATGTACGGGATGTCGATCTTGACGGTGCGATCCCGCAGCGCCTCCATGAACTCGTTCGACTGGAGCTTCCTGTACTCGGGCTCGTTCGTGTGACCGACGATGACCTCGTCGATGTCGGTCTGCGGGAACTTCTTCGGCTTGATCTTGTGCTCCTGCGTGGCGCCGAGGAGATCGTAGAGGAACGCCACGTCGAGCTTCAGGATCTCGACGAACTCGATGATGCCGCGGTTCGCGATGTTGAACTCGCCGTCGAAGTTGAAGGCGCGCGGATCCGAGTCCGAGCCGTACTCGGCGATCTTCCGGTAGTTGATGTCGCCGGTGAGCTCGGTCGAGTCCTGGTTCTTCTCGTCCTTGGGCTGGAAGGTGCCGACGCCGATGCGGTCCTTCTCGGAGAGGATGAGGCGGCGAACCCGCACGTGCCCCATCACCTTCTCCCAGTCGCCCTTGTACTCGGTCATCAGCTCCTTGTAGACGAAGCGGCAGGCGGGGCAGAGATCGCCGGTGTCGGGGATGGTGAAGCCCGACTCGCCCGCGAGGTCGGCGTAGATCTTCGGGCGCCACTCGTGCGGCAGGAGGTGGAGCGGCTCCTCGTGCATCGGGCACGGCATGATTTCCTTGCGCCGCACCCCCTCGAGGTTCGTCCGCTCGATGTCCCAGGCGAAGGTGTAGACCGCGCCCTCGGGCTTCTTCGTGTAGGCCTCGAGCCCCTTCTTGAGGAGCCGCGCGATGGTCGACTTCGAGGAGCCGACCGGCCCGTGCAAGAGGATGACGCGCTTCTCGGTCCCGTACCCCTGCGCCGCGCTCTTGAAGACGTTCACGAGCTTCATGAGCGGGATGTCGAGCCCGTAGATCGCGTCCTTGCCGTCGAAGTCCGGGTCGGTGAAGAAGTCGTAGCGGACGAGCTTCTTCTTGTTGTCGATGTACTCCATCTTCCCGTGCGACAGGATCATGTCGTAGACGCGCTGGAAGGCGGTCCGGGTGATCTTCGGGTTCTGCCGCACGAGCGCGAGGTAGTCCTCGAAGGACCCCTCCCAGTGCTGAACCGAGTAGCCTTCGCGATCCTGGAGGGCCGCGATCCGGGAGACCCAGTTCATCTGCGCCACGTCTCGCATGTGCAATACCTCGCCTCGGCGGTCGGACGACGGATGGAGCATAAGGACCGGGCGAGCGCATTGCAGAGGACCGGGCGGAAGTCCCTGCACCCCGAAGGGTGGGCGCGAAGATCGGGCTGGAAGGTGCGGCTGAGCGGGTCGCGGGCGCGTCAACGGCTGCGGCGGAAGAACTCGATCTGCCACTGCCGCACCGCCGCGTTGTGACAGCGGAGGTCCGGGCAGAACACGTGCGAGCCGTCGTTGCGCGACACGAAGTACAGGTCGGAGCAGTCCGAAGGTGACAGCGCCGCGCGGAGGGCGGCGGCCCCCGGGTTGGCGATCGGTCCGGGGGGCAAGCCCGCGCTGGTGTACGTGTTGTACGGGTGCTGCGCGACGAGGTCCGCGCGCGAGATGTTCTTCGACCAGCGGCCAGTGCGTAGCATCGTCGCGTACATCACCGTCGGATCGGTCTGGAGGCGCATCCCGAGTCGCAGGCGGTTGTGGAACACGCACGCGATCCGGGGGCGCTCCTCGGGACGGCCGGTCTCCTTCTCCACGATGGACGCGAAGGTCGCCGCCTCGCCCATCGTGAAGACGACCCCGGGCTTCCTCATCCCGTTCGCCTTCGCGTACTCCTCCTTGAAGCGCTCGACCATCTCCTCGGCGATCGCCCGGGCCGTCACGCCCCGCGCGAACGCGTAGGTGTCGGGGAAGAGGAACCCCTCGAGGCCGGGAGCGGGGAGGCCGAGCGAGCGTGCGATCGCCGCGTCGCGCACGACCGCGAGGAAGTCCGCCTCCCCGGCGAGTCCGCTCCTCCCCACGACGGCGGCGATCTCGTCGGCGCGGAGCCCCTCGGGGACGGTGAAGCGGTGGAGCTTCACCTCGCCGCGGTAGACGCGCTCCAGCACCTCGTCGGGCCGGAGCGGCCCGGCGAAGGCGTACTCCCCGGACCGGAACGGGCGCGTGTCGCGCTTCACCCATCGCACATATGGCCAGGCGAGGTGCTCGTCGGAGAGCGCCCCCGCCTGGGCGAGGATCCTCACGATGGCCCGCGCGGACGCGCCGCTCGGAACGACGACGACCTTCTCCTCGAGCGCCCCGTACGGCGTCTCGCGGAAGAGCTCGATGCGGCGCCAGGCGAGGCCGGCGGCGGCCAGGGCCGCCACGAGGAGGGTCGCGAGCGCGAGGAGCAGCGCTCGTCTCATCGCGCCCGATCGCTCCCGTCGAGCCAGCCCTGCAGGATCACCGCCGCCGCCTCCGCGTCCACGCGTGAGCGGCGATCCTTCGCAGAGAAGCCCTGATCGCGCAAGCGGGTCTCGGCTTCGAACGTGGAGAGGCGCTCGTCGAAGAGCTCGACCGGCACCCCGAGCGCCGCCCCGAGCCTCGCGGCGAACGCGCGCGCGTGGCGCGCCGCCTCTCCCTCGCTGCCGTCCATGTTGAGCGGCAGCCCCACGACGACGCGCTGGACCTCGAACTCGCGCGCGGCGGAGCCGATCTCGGCGAACGTGGCCGCGTCCGCGCGCCGCGCGACGGTGCGGAACGGGCGGGCAGTCCGGAGGACGTCGTCCGCGAGCGCGAGGCCGATGCGCGCGCGACCCACGTCGACGCCGAGGAAGCGCATCATCCGAATGTAGCGCGGCCCGGCGGCAAGAGCGCATTCCATGACGCGGCGGAGGTACGGGATGCGCTCCAGCAAAACGGGCCGGCGGGCGGACGCGCGGCGCCGCAGCGGACGCGCCGCCCCTCGCAACCCCGCGGGATCCCGGCGCCGCACGGCGGCACGCGGCGCGCTGCTCGCGCTCGTGCCGGCGGCCGCCGCCGCCCCTCCACGAAAGGAATGCCATGCTGCCCTCCCTCACCCAGCCGATCCTCTCGGTCACGACGGCCGTCGCCGTTGCCGAGCCTCTCCTCTCGGGGATCGCCCCCGCCGCGAAAGGGGCGGCCGGCGCCGCCGCCGGCGCGATCGGCACCTGCCTCGCCATCGCCGACAGGCTCATCGGGTCTTCCGCGCAGGAGGGATTCCTCTCGGCGCGGGTTCGCGGAGGCGCCCCGGCGAGGGGTGCCCGGGCGAAGGCGGTCCTCGCCGGATACGCGCGGGGCGCGACCGTCGCGAAGTCCTCCTCGACGGGCGCGGCAAGCTCCACGAGCGCGACGACGTCGAAGACGAGCACGAGCGCGAAGAATTCCGGCCCGCTCGCGTTCCTCGACGATCCGAAGCTCTCGGTCGAGGACAAGCTCATGAAGCTCCTCGCCTACCTGAACGACAAGTGGGACAAGGACATCGACAAGAAGATGAAGGAGATCGGCGCCGGTGCAGCGGGGACCGCCGGCTCGTCCACCTCGAAGGCGAGCGCGGGCACCGCGAAGCCGAAGGAGAACAGCAGCTTCCTCGGCACCGTCGTGAAGGCAGCGAAGGAGTTCTTCCCGGCGGTCGGCATCGCCGCCGAGGCGCTCGCGAACCCCGCCGTCCGGGAGGTCGCCTCGACGATCGGGGGACCCGTCCTCGCCGCGGCTGCGACGGCGCTCGGGTTCCCGGAGCTCGCTCCGGCCCTCCTGAAATACGGGCCGCAGGTCGTGGATCTCGCGAGCGGGGCCGCCTCCGCACTCGTCGACGCGGGCGCCGCGCCGGCGAACGGCGGCGCGAGCGCGAGCAGCGGGGGGGACGCCAAGGCGGCCCCCTCCGACGGCGGCGCCATGTCGGACCGGAAGGTGCAGGAGCGGCTCATGGAGATCCAGCGCGTCATCGACCAGCAGAAGGAGATGTTCTCGCTCGTGTCCAACATGCTCCGCTCCGCGCACGAGACGCGGATGGCGGTCATCCAGAACGTCCGGTCCTAGGAGGAGCGCGCCATGGAAAACGTGAACTTCCTCGATGCAGTGGACGACGCCCGGACGCTCGCCGAGGTCCAGGGGATCACCCGCGAGATGGGCGACGCGATCGCAGCCCTCGCAGAGGCCGAGCTCGAGGCAGGGCGCGCCGACACCGCGCGCGCGATCCTCGAGGGGCTCGTCGTGACGAACCACCTCGACGCGGCGGCCTGGGCGCTCCTCTCCCGTGCCCACCGCCGCCTGCGCCAGCCGCTCGCGGCCCGCTTCTGCGCCGAGGTGGCGCTGAAGCTCGCGCCGCACGATCCGGCGGTTCGGCTCGTGCGTGCCGAGAGCCTCCTCGCGACCGTCATCGAGCGCGATGCCGGTCGCGCGGAGCTGTCTCGCCTGGCGTCCGACGAGCAGGTCGGCCCTCGAGCGCGGGCGCTCCTCGCTGCACTCCCGGAGTGAACATGCAGCCCTCTCCGAGTGCGCAACTTCGACCACGCAGGTCCACATCCGCGCGCGCAATTCCAGCGTTTCGCGCCTTGACCATGGCACGCCGTATCGAGGATAGTTCGCGCCCGGGTCGGGGGTCCGTGCCCCTCGCCTCCCCGGGCCGACGGTCGGCTCGCGCTGGTGTCGACAAGGAAGCGTGAAGCGATGGCCACCGGTACCGTGAAGTGGTTCAACGACGCGAAGGGTTATGGGTTCATCTCCCAGGAGGGCGGCGAGGACGTCTTCGTCCACCACAACGCCATCCAGATGGACGGATTCCGCACCCTCAAGGAGGGGGAGCGGGTCGAGTTCGAGATCACGCAGGGCCCCAAGGGTCTTCAGGCAGCGAACGTCCGGAAGGGCTAAAGATCTCGGGTTCAGGATCTCGGGCGGCCTCGGGTGACCGGGGCCGCTCGCGCTTGAGGAGAGCGAGTGAGCGAGAAGGAAGCGGGCATCGAGGTACAGGGGACCGTCGAGGAGGCCCTCGCCGGGGGGATGTACCGGGTGAAGGTCGACCAGGGCCCGACGGTCCTCGCGTACGCCTCCGGCAAGATGAAGAAGTTCCACATCCGCATCATCCCCGGCGACCGTGTGAAGCTCGAGCTGTCACCTTACGACCTCACGCGCGGCCGGATCACGTACCGCGACAAGTGACGTGACTTCACCTCCCTTCGCCCCCGTCTCCACGGCGTGGAGAGGGGGAAGCTCGAGCGGCCGCCGAAAGCTCTGGCTCGACTGGCAGCGCGGTCTTGCCGTGCTGTTCATGGTCGAGGTCCACGTGCTCGACGCGTGGCTCGCGCCCGCCGCGCGAGGGGCGGCCTGGCCGCTCGGGCTCTTCGCCGGCAGCTGGATGACGCCCCACGCCGTCCTGAACATGATCGGCGGCTTCGCGGCGCCGGGCTTCCTCTACATGGCGGGGCTATCCCAGGCGCTCGCCGACGCAGCCCAGGAGCGCAAGGGGATGGCGCCGCAGGCGCGCCGCGGCCTGGCGCTGCGGCGCGCGGTGTGGCTGCTCGGCGTGGCATACGCGTTCCGGCTCGCCGAGGCCCTTCTCGGCGGCGGGTGGTCGCGTCCCGGCGGATGGGCGGACGTCCTCAAGGTGGACGTGCTCAACGTGATCGCCGTCGGCCTCGTGATGGCGGCGCTCCTCTCGGTGGGGCGGCGGCGCGCGCTCGGCGCCGCGTCGGCGGGGATCGCAGCCATTGCGATCGTGCTCGCGACGCCGGTCGTCGCGGAGGCCCTCCGCCACTACGACGTCCCGCAGGCCGGGGCGGCGCTCGACCTCGCCGCGCGCGCCGCGCCGAACCGTCTCGTGGACGTCCTCTCCGCGTACCTCTACGCGAGCTGGCCGCGCGCCAACTTCCACCTCTTCAACTGGGTGGCGTTCCTGCTCGCCGGCTCGGCGATGGCGCCGCTCGCGCTCGCCCGGAACCGGCCGTTCACGTGGCTCGGGATCGCGGCGGCCCTCTTCGGTCTCGCCTGGTGGGCGGACCGCTGGCCCGCCGCGTACGCGCACCAGGACTTCTGGCGGACCTCTCCCTCGTGGTTCGGGATGCGCCTCGCGATCTGTCTCGCGTTCTCCGGGCTGCTCCAGCTCGTGCCCGACGGCGCGGAGCGTCCCCTCGCGTGGCTCACGCGGATGGGGCGCCAGTCGCTCGTCGGGTACATCGCCTCGGTCGAGCTCACCTACGGCGCGATCCTCGAGTGGCTGTCGTGGAGGGTCGCCGGCGGGCCGCTGCGCAAGGCGCTCTCCTTCGGCGCCACGGTCGCGGGCATCGTCGCGATGATCGCGGTCACGTGGGCGATCTCGCTCGCGTGGGAGCGGCTGCAGGCGCTCCGCAAGGCACGCGCGGCGGCGCCAGCCGTGGCGGCGTAGCCCGCGCGGCGGCGGCACCTCCCGCGAGGGGCGGTCCCGCGCGCGACGCCGGCGGGAATCGCCGCCGCGGGCTGTTAACATGAGGGATCGATGTCGTACCTCGGACCGAGCCTCAGGCGCGAAAAGCTGACGGAGCGCCCCGTCCGGCGAACCGGCACGGCGCTCCTCGCGTCGCTCGCGCTGAACGTGCTCGCGCTGTGGGTCCTCGCGGCCGCCGGAGCGTTCCAGCTCCCCGCGAAGCCGGACTCGACGCGCGTCGCGCTCGCGCCCGTCTCGGCCTCGCAGTGGGAGGCGAACCGCAGGCTCGGCGCGCCGAAGGCGCCGAGGTCGACGCCCGCGCAGGACGACGATCAGCCGAAGGGGCGGGTGGTCGAGCTGTCCCCCGAGCAGAAGGCCCGCAAGCCGGCCGAGAAGCCACCGCCGGACGCGCGGTTCGACTCCGACCGGAACTCGGATGTGGAGAAGGAGACGGTCTCGCGGCACGCCGATCACTATCCCAGGCTCGCGCCGCGTCCCACCGAGGCGCCGAAGCAGGAGCAGCCGCCCCGGCGGCCCGAGGCGGCCGCCCCGCGCCCGCCCGCGGTCGCAGGAGGTGGCTCGGCCCCGGAGGCCGCGCCGGGGAAGGAGGGCGCTCCTGGGGAGAAGCTCGCGCTCGCGCGTCCTCGCGGCGACCTGCGCCTGCCGGATCTCGGCGAGGGGGGAGCGCGCGGGCGGCGCGCGCGCGGAAACGGCGCGACGGACCTCGCCGTCCCGTCCGAATCGCTCGCGCGCATCGTGGGTGGCCCGTCCATGGACGGCACGCATGAAGGGGTCGAGGAGGGCGAGGAGACCTGGCTCAAGTCGCGCGAGTTCAAGTACGCGACGTTCATCAACCAGATGCGGACCGAGATCGGGCAGCAGTGGTACCCGCGCGTCCGCGATGCCATCCGGCAGCGCGATCCGGAGGGCTCGCTGTTCGCGTACAAGGAGCGAACGGTCGTCCTCGGGATCACCCTCGACACCGCCGGGAACGTGACGGACCTTTCCGTGCTCCAATCCTCGAGCCTGGACTTCTTCGACCGCGTCGCGGTCGCGTCCGTGCGCGAGGCCCAGCCGTTCCCGAATCCTCCGCGCGGGATGTTCCACCCCGAGGACCAGGTCCGCATCCCGTTCTCGTTCACGATGTACCCGGGCTCGGGGCGGGCGACGCTCTTCTGGCGGCCGCCCGTTCAGTGATCGACGGCGCCGCGAGCGGCCTCGCCGCCGCGCGCAGCCTGCCCCAGCCGGCGACCTGCCAGGCGCTCCCCCCACCGGCTGTTGCCCGGGGGCACGCCGGCAAGGGAACGTCGGCGTCGACCCGATGCCCCCTTCGCCCATCCCCCGCGGCGTCCGCCGGGGGCGGCCTGCCGCGCGCACCGCGGCGGCGCTCCTCGCCTCGGCCTTCCTGAACGCGCTCGCCATCGCGGCGCTCGCGCGGGCCGGCGCGTTCCGGCTGCCGCAGCGGCGCGCGACCGCCGTGGCGCTGACCCGCGTGGACGCGGCGGAGTGGGAGGCGCGGCGGCGCGTCGTCGAGTCCAGGTCTCCCGCGGCGGCCCGCGCGGAGCGGCCGCGGGCGGCGCCTGCGGCTCCGCCGCGCGCGGAGGTCCCCTCCGGCCAGCTCGTCCGCGTGGCCCCGTCGCAGGATCCGCGCCGCCCCGAGCGCGCCCGGTTCCTCGCCGAGCGCGACAGCACCGTCGCGCGCGAGACGCAGTGGCGCGGCGCCGCTGCGCGCAACCTGCCGCTCGCGGCGCGCCCCACGGCCGGGGCCGCGGAAGGGCAGGGGATCCCGCTCCCGGGAGAGGAGGGGAGCGCCGACGCATCCTCTCCGGGCCGCGAGGGGGCCTCGGTCGAGGAGAGCGCGGCGCGGATGACGCTGGCGCGGCGCGCGATCGCTCCGGGGCGCGGCGAGGTCGCGGCGGCCGCGGCGCGCGCATCGTCCGCAGGCGGCGGAGAGGGCGGCGCGCGGCGGGCGGGCCGGTTCGACCCGCGCATCCTGCCGGTGGGCGAGGCGTCCGGGGCGCCGGGGCGGGGAGCGCCCTCGGGCGAGCGACTCCCGGGCGTCGCCGAAGGCGACGCGACGCTCGTCAACACGCGCGCGCTCCGGTTCGCCGACTTCTACCGGCGCGTCGCGGAGGCGATCCGCGGCGAGTGGGATCCGAACCGGGTGTGGGACTCGCGCGATCCGCAGGACCAGCTCCTCGGGCGGCGAGCGCGGAAGGTGCTCGTCGACATCGTGCTCGATCCCGACGGCCGGCTGCGCGACACGAGGCTCGTGCGCGGCACCGGGCTCGACTTCTTCGACCGCGAGTGCCTGCGCGCCATCGCGGCGGCGGCGCCGTTCCCCAACCCGCCCCGCGCCCTCGTCGACGAGGACGGCCTCGTCGTCCTGCGCGAGTGGGGGCTCGTGTTCCAGTGGACGCCCGATACGATGTTCGATCGCCTGCTGCCGCCCCGCTGAGCGCTCGTGCGGGCCGGCCGGCTCGGCGACACTCGCTCGCCTTCGAGGAGCCGCCGCGCGGCGTGTTCCACGACGACGCGCGTGCGTCAGTGCGCGGCGCGCATCGGACCGAGAGCGGGAGCCGCGTCGGCGGACGGCAGGTGCGCGTACAGCGCCTGGAACACGACGCCGAGCTCGCCGGAAATTGGGATGGCGCCGGGGTGGCGCGCCCAGAGCCTCGCCGCCTCCTCGGGCGTCCCGTCGGCGACGTTCCCGAGCAGCGCGGCCGCGAGGAGGTACCGCATGCGCGGCGGGTCACTCTCCGTCTCGAGGAGGCGTGCGGCGGCGGTCTTCATCGAGGCCGCGTCGCGAGCGCCCATCGCCTTGAACAGGGCGACGTAGTCGCGCTCGACCGGAGAGAGCGAGCTCGCGCCCGGTTCGGACTCGAGCCGTCGCCAGATGGGCGCGGCGTCCACGGGGGAGAGGAACGGGAACGCTCGCATCCCCGCGTTGAAGAGGTGGAGCCGCCGGTTCGGGTCGGTCGACGGCGACCGGCGCGAGAACATCTCCGCGACGTACGCGGCGCTCTCCTCGGCGCGGGTGAGGTTCACGCGATAGTCGACGGTGTCGCCGAAGGAGTCCCCCGTGAGCGCGGAGTAGCCCGGATCGGAGTGGCCGGAGAGAAGGATCTCGCGGACCGCCTTCGCGACGGTGGCGCTGAGCACCCGGCGGTGTGACCCCCGCACGGTGAGCGCGGTCACGTCCGAGCTCGGCGAGCGCTCGATCATCTCCGCGAACGGGAGCGGGACGACGGACAGGTCCATCAGGGCCTGCGCGTCCACCCCGAGGAATCGCGCCTTCGGCGCCCGGTGCTCGACGATCGGGAAGTAGTCGGAGTTGGCGGGGACCGGAAACGCGTCGAAGAACGGTTGCAGCGCGCGCTTCCGCCCGATCCGCCGCACGTGCAGGTCCTCGATCCCGAGCACGTCCACTCGCAGCAGCTCGGCCGCGAGCTCCGGCTCGGCGAGCCGCTCGAACGACAGCGGCGGGATCTCGCCGCGCTTCTTCGCGACGATGAGCATGTCGACGCCGTTCGTCGAGTAGGCCTCCCAGTCGGAGAAGTGCGGCCCGAGCGCCTTCATCACCGAGGCAACGAGGGGGAGGTCGATCTCGTAGAGCTGAATCCACTGGACGAAGAGCCCGTCGTCGGCCAGGTGGCGCGTCACCATCGAGTAGAACTCGTCGGAGAAGAGGCTCGCGACGCCGCTCACCCACGGGTTGGAGGGTTCGGAGACGATGATGTCGTACGTGCCGCCCTGCACGGCGAAGAAGCTCTTCGCGTCGTCGACGTGGAGGTGGCTCCGGGGATCCTCGAACACCCGGGGGATGCGCTCCGAGAGGAACCGCGCGCCATCGATCATCTTCTGCTCGATCTCGATCGTGTCCAGCCGCTCGAGATCGCGGCTGCACAGGAGCGTGTGCGACGTCAGCCCGGTCCCGAGCCCGATGTTCGCGACGGTCCGGGGGTGGGGGTGCAGCGCGAGCGGCAGCGCCCCGCACAGGATCGTCGTGAACTCGTCGATCGTGCGGAGCCCCGGCACGACCGCGAGCTGCGAGTCCGACTTCCCGTTCGTGCGGATGGAGCGCGCGCCGTGGTCCTCGGTCACGCTGACCGTGGCCGTCTTCCCGTCCTCGTGGAACAGCACGTTCACGTCCCGCGAGAGGAGCGTGCCCTGGCGGTACACGCCGGACGCCATCAGCGAGGGATCGAGCCGGACGACCAGGCCCGCCGCGAGGGCGCCGGCCGCGGCGACCCCTGCGAACGCGGCCGGCGTGGCCCACCGCCGCGCGGGTCGCGCGAGCCAGTATGCGAGCGCGACGCCTATCGCCATGTCGAGCGACGCGCCGGCGACGAGGAGCCCCTTGAGCCCGAGGAGCGGCATCCCGAGGTGGATCGCGAAGAACACGCCGGCGATCGCGCCGACGGTGTTCGTGGCATACACCGAGCCGATGCTCTTCTCGCCGCTCCCTTCCCTGAGGAGGATGGCCGTGATGAGCGGGAGCGTCGTGCCCGCGCAGAAGGTGGCGGGCAGCATGATCGCGAGCGCGATCCCGTTGCTCGCGAGGTTGAACCACACGTATCCGGCGTCGGTCTTCGGGAGCGACGTGACGAGCCCGCGCATCACATCGAACGACTTGCCGTAGAGCGGCAGAGTCGCGAGGGCGAAGAGCCCCATCGCGAGCTGGACGATCGCGAGGAGCCGCCGTGGCTCGGCGGACGAGTCGATGCGCCGATGGATCCAGAGGCCGCCGAACGCGAGGCCGAGGATGAACGCGCTCAGCATGAGCTCGAACGCGTGGATCGAGCTCCCGAGGACGAGGCACAGCATCCGGATCCAGCCCATCTCGTAAATGAACGACGCCGCGCCGGTCGCCGCCGAGACGAGGAGCAGGCGCCGGTACCACGGGCCCGGACCGCCGCGCGCCTGCGGCTCGGCCCCCGGGACCGGGGGCGCGCCCCTGCGCGAGAGCTGCCAGGCGGCCGCGGCGAGGAGGACGTTCAGCGCTCCCGCGAGCGTCATCGTGCCGGGCAGCCCGAGCCGATCGAGGAGGACGAACCCGCTCACCAGCACCCCGACCGCCGCCCCGATGCTGTTCGTGAAATACAGGAGCGCAACGGAGCGGCCCGGCGTCGCCGGGGACGACCGCACGAACCCCGCCACCATCAAAGGGAACGTCATACCGAGGAGGATCGTCTGCGGCAGGATCAGCGCCGCGGAGAGAACCCACCGGAAGGCGGCGGCTGTGGCCGGCGTGAGCTGCGGCAGGACCGCGTCGTAGGCGAACCCCGTCGCGCGGACGAAGATGGGATGGAAGGCGATCGCGCAGGCGCCCACCGCGGCCTCGGTGACGGCGTAGCCGAGGAGCAGGTTCCGCCACCCGCTCGACGCCCGGCTGCAGATCCAGGAGCCGAGCGCGAGTCCGCCCATGAAGATCGCGAGAACGAGCGCCTGCGCGTACGCCGCGTGCCCCAGGAACAGCTTCAGGTACTGCGTCCAGAGTGACTCGTAGATGAGTCCCGTGAACCCCGAGACGGCGAAGAGGGCGAAGAGGAGCGCGCGCGCGCGAGGCGACATGGCGTGGGATGCTAGCACGCTCGGTCGGAGCGGCTGGTCCCCGGGTTCGCCGCTCGGCTATCCTCGCGCGCCGATGGGACCGATGGGAGGACCGACCCCGCCCGAGCTCGCCGCCGCCGCGCACCCGTGGCTCGGGCGGCTGCTCTGGATCACCGCCGCGATGTACGGCGCCGGGATCGTCGCCGCGGTGGTTCGTCCGCGGGCGGCCCGTCTCCTCCTCGCCGCCGGCGTCCTCGTCCACCTCGCCGCCACGGCCGCGCGCGGGTTCGCGATCGACTTCTTCCCGCTCACGAACAAGATGGAGTCGTTCAACGCCGCCGCGCTCGCCGTCGCCATCGTCGCGGTCGTAGCGTTCCGTCCGGCGCGCGCGTACCTCCTCCCCGTCCTCGCCGTGCTCGGCGCGGCGATGGCCGCCGCGCTCGCCGCTCCGGGCGACCTGCGCTGGCCCCCGCCGCTCATGCGCACCGTCTGGTACCCGCTGCACGTGCCGCTCTCCTTCCTCGCGTACGCGTCCTGGGCGGCGGCCGCGGCCGCGTCCATCGCGTGGTGGACCCGGCGCGAGGGCGAGTGGCTCGGGCTCGTGGATCGGCTCGCGCTGTGGGGGTTCGTCCTGTGGTCGCTCGCGATGGTGACCGGGGGCGTATGGGGCGTCGTCGCGTGGGGCGCCTACTTCATGTGGGACGCGAAGGTGATCTGGTCGGTGATCCTCTGGTTCCACTACGCCGCCTTCATCCACCTGAAGCTAACGCCGTCCTTCCAGTCGCGCCCGTGGACGCGCCCCGCGCTCGCGGCGGTCGGGTTCTTCCTCGTGCTCGTCGCCTACGTCGGCACCTCCTTCTTCTTCGCCGGGTCGTCGCATGCGTTCGGGTAGCTCTCGATGGGCGTGGCTGCGGTCGCAGGGGCTCGGGGTCGCCTGCGGATTCGCCACGGTCGCGCTGCTCGCGATCGGCTCGGTGGTGCTCACCGCGACCCGCGACGGCGCGTCGGCGGGCATCCACATGGACGACCTGCGCGGCTTCTTCGCGCCGCCCCGCCTCGCCCACGCCTGGCTGTACCTCCTGTTTCTGGTCGCCGCGCTCTACGCGCTCAACACGGTGCTCGCGACGTGGGACACGGTGTCGCGCAAGTGGCGCGCGGGGATCCGCGCCCCGAACGCGTACGCCGCCTCGATCGTCCACGTCGGGTTCCTGCTCGCGCTCGCCGCGCATGCCGCGGGGGGATTCCTCGGGAGCGACGGAGACGGCGTGCTCGTCGCCTCGAGCTGGCAGGCGGTGCCGGGGTTCGGCGAAGCGCGCCTCCTCTCGCTCGACGTGGACTCGCTGCCCAACGGCATGCCGCGCACCGTCCGCGCCCGCCTCGAGCTGCGAGACGGCGCCGGGGAGGTGACGGACGCCGTCGTCGGCTACAACGAGCCGCTCTCCTCGGGCGGGGGCGCCCGGCTCGCGCTCCTGGCCGACCAGGGCAGCGCGCCCGTGGCCCGTCTCACGTCGGATGCCGAGTCGTGCGCGCTCGCCGAGGGGCAGGGCTGCCGGATCGGCGGCGCGCGCGTGAAGCTCCTCCGATTGCGGGTCGGAAGCGGCGGCTGGCCCGCCGCGGTCGTGAGCGCACCGGGGCCCTCGGGCGCGGAGCGGGTCTGGAGCATCGGCCGCGGCGACGAGCTGGTGCTCGCGGGCGGCAGGACGCTGCAGCTCGCCGCGATCGCCCAGGAGCCCGCCGTGGTGCTCCGCACGCGCGAGGCGCCCGGCAACCCGTGGGCGCTCGCGGCGTCGCTCCTCATGGCCGCCGGCGTCGCGCTCCTCTGGCGGAAGCTCGTTCGCTGACGCGCTACTCGACCTTCATGCCGGGGCGCCAGCGCAGGACCGGCTTGCGCGCGGCGCGGGTCTCGTCGAGGCGAGCCCGGAACGGCCGGGTCGGCGCCGCGTGGAGTGCGTCGGGATCCGCCTTGGCCTCCTCGGCGATCGCCTTCATCGCCTCGACGAACCGCTCGATCGTCTCCTTCGACTCCGTCTCGGTGGGCTCGATCATGATCGCGCCCGCCACGACGAGGGGGAAGTAGATCGTCGGAGGGTGGAACCCATGGTCGATGAGCCGCTTCGCCACGTCCATCGTGGCGATGCCGTTCGCCTTCTGGAGCTTGTCCGAGAAGACCACCTCGTGCAGCGAGTCGGTCTCGTACGGGAGGTCGTACACGCCGCGCAGCAGGGCGCGGACGTAGTTCGCGTTCAGGACCGCGAGCCGCCCGGTCTGGGCGAGGCCCTCCGGACCGTACTCGCGGATGAGCGCCCAGGCGCGCACGAACATCCCGAAGTTGCCCCAGAACTCGCGCAGCCGGCCGACGCTCTGCGGCCGCTCCCGCGCCTCGATGAGGAGCCGGTAGGCCTCGCCCTCCTTGACGACGAGCGGCAGGGGCAGGAACGGCGCGAGCGAGGCCTTCACCGCCACCGGGCCGGAGCCCGGGCCGCCGCCCCCGTGCGGCGTCGCGAAGGTCTTGTGGAGGTTGTACTGGATGACGTCGAAGCCCATGTCGCCGGGCCGCGCGACGCCGAGGAGCGCGTTCATGTTGGCGCCGTCGCCGTAGACGAGGCCGCCCTTCGCGTGGACGACGTCCGCGATCTCGCGGATGTGGCTCTCGAAGATCCCGAGGGTGTTCGGGTTCGTGAGCATGATCGCGGCGACGTTCTCGTCCATCGCCGCGCGCACCGTCTCCGGATGGAGGCGCCCGTCTGGGCCGGAGGCGAGTTGCACCACCTCGTAGCCGTTCAGCGCCGCGGAGGCGGGGTTCGTGCCGTGCGCGGTGTCGGGGAGGAGCACCTTGCGCCTGGGGTTCCCCTTCGCGGCGTGGAAGGCGCGGATCACCATGAGGCCGCACAGCTCGCCGTGCGCCCCCGCCGCGGGCGAGAGCGCCGTCGCGTCGAAGCCGGCGATCTCCGAGAGCGCCCGCTCGAGCCGCCACATGAGCTCGAGCGCCCCCTGGCACAGCTCCGGCGCGGCGAGGGGGTGGACGTTCGCGAAGCCGGGCAGGCGCGCGAGCGCCTCCGAGGACTTCGGGTTGTACTTCATCGTGCAGGAGCCGAGTGGGTAGAACCCGGTGTCGATCCCGTGGTTCCACACGGAGAGCCGCGTGAAGTGGCGGATCACCTCGAGCTCGGAGATCTCGGGGAGCCCGTCCACGCCGGCGCGGAGGAGCTTCGCCGGGATCTCCTGCGCCGGATCGTGGCCGGCCGGGACGGGCGGGAGCGACACGCCGCTGCGTCCGGTCGAGCCGCGCTCGAACAGCAGCGCCTCCTCGTGCACGAGCCCGCGGGTGGCCCCGCCTGCGCCCGCGCCGCCGGGCGCGACCGCGGCGCCCTTCGCGTCCTTCGCCATCGTGGGCTTCCAGCCGGTGGGGTTCGACATGGTCAGCCCCTCACCGATCGCGCGAAGAGCTCGATGAGCTCCTCGGAGTGGAGCTCGGTGGCGACGCAGAGGAGCGCGCCCTTCGCCCTGGGGTGCTCCGGGTACCAGCGCGAGAGCGGCGCCCCCGCGACGATCCCCTTCTTCGCGAGCCGGGCGACCGCCGCCTCGGCGTCGCCGACGTCGAACGCCTGCTCGTTGAAGATCGGGCCGGAGAACACCGTCCCGATCCCCGCCCGCTTCATGGCGTCGCGGAGCAGCCGCGCCCGCGCGTGGTTCAGGCGCGCGAGGTGCGCGAGCCCGGCCTTGCCGAGGAGCGACAGGTGGATGGTCGCCGCGAGCGCCGTGAGCCCCGAGTTGGTGCAGATGTTGGACGTCGCCTTCTCCCGCCGGATGTGCTGCTCGCGGGTGGAGAGGGTGAGGACGAAGCCGCGCCGTCCCTGCTTGTCGAGCGTCGCCCCGCAGATCCGGCCCGGCATCTGCCGGACGTTCCCGTCGCGCGTGGCGAAGAAGCCCGGCGCCGGGCCGCCGAAGTTCATGGGATTGCCGAAGCTCTGGAAGGAGCCGACCGCCACGTCCGCGCCGAGCGCGCCGGGAGCCTGCAGCGTCCCGAGCGCGACCGCCTCGGCCGTCACGGCGATGGTGAGCGCCCCCGCCCTCTTCGCGAGCTGGGCGATCTCGGGGAGCGGCTCGACGACGCCGAGGAAGTTCGGCCAGCCGGCGATGACGCAGGCGGTGTCGCCGTCCAGCGCCTTCTCGAGGAGGGCGAGATCGGTGCGGCCGTCCTGGCCGAACGGCACCGTCGCCACCTCGTCGTGGGTGGAGCGCAGGTAGGTGGCGAGGACCTTCCGGTACTCGGGATGGAGCGCGGCCGACACCACGATCTTCTTCCGGCCGGTGATCCGCGTCGCCATGAGCGCCGCCTCGGAGGTCGCGGTCGCGCCGTCGTACATGGAGGCGTTCGACACGTCCATGCCGGTGAGGAGGCACACGAACGTCTGCCACTCGAAGAGCGCCTGGAGCGTCCCCTGGGAGACCTCCGGCTGGTACGGCGTGTAGGCGGTGAAGAACTCGCCGCGCAGGAGGAGCTGGTCCACGGCCGGCGGCACGTGGTGCGGATAGCATCCGGCGCCCGCGAAGGGCGGGTGGGAGACCAGGTTGCGCGCAGCCAGCCGGCCGAGCTCGGCGAAGAGCGCGATCTCGTCGAGGGCGGGCGGAACGTCGAGCGGACGGCGGAGCCGTAGCGGCTCGGGGATCGAGCGGAAGAGATCGTCCAGGCTCGTCGCCCCGGCGGCGTCGAGCATCGCCCGGACGTCCTCGGGCGTGTGCGGGTGATAGCGCAAGAGGGCCTCCGCTACTCGTGCTCTTCCACGAAGCCGCGGTAGGTCTTCGCGTCCATGAGCGATCCGAGATCCTTCGGGTCCGAGGGCTCGATGACGATCATCCAGCCCTCCTCGTACGGATCCTCGTTGATGGCCTCGGGCGCGTCGGAGAGCGGGTCGTTCACCTCGACGACCTTGCCGGACACGGGCGCGAAGAGCTCGGACACGGCCTTCGTCGACTCGACGACGCCGAACGACTCGCCCTTCTTCACCGGGTCGCCGACGTCGGGGAGCTCGACGTACACGACGTCTCCGAGCTGGTCCTGGGCGAAGTCGGTGATGCCGACCACGACCTGCTCGCCCTTCTTGCGCGCCCACTCGTGCTCGCGCGTGTACCTGAGGTCCTCGGGGAAATCCATGGGGTCTTCCTCCCTCACTTGGGCACGTAGAACGGTGTCTTCACCACCCGCGCGGCCGCCGACCGGCCGCGGATCTCGACCGCGAACGTGGAGCCCTCGGCGGCGAGCGCCGTCGGCACGTACGCGAGGCCGATGGGGATCTCGAGCGTCGGGCTGCGCGTGCCGCTCGTCACCTCGCCGATCTTGCGGCCGTCCTGCAGCACCGGATAGCCGTGGCGCGCGATCCCGGGATCGGTGAGGGTGAACCCGACGAGCTTCCGCGCGACGCCCTGCTCACGCTGGCGCAGAAGCGCGTCGCGCCCGACAAACTCGCCCTTGTCGAGCTTCACCACCCAGGCGAGACCGGCTTCGAGCGGCGTCGTCGAGTCGTCCATGTCGGAGCCGTACAGCCGGTAGGCCATCTCGAGCCGGAGCGAGTCGCGCGCGCCGAGGCCGCAGGGCTGGATCTTCTCCGCCTTGCCCGTCTCCATGAGCGCGCTCCAGAGCCGCGGGCCGTCGGCGGACGGGCAGAACAGCTCGAAGCCGTCCTCGCCGGTGTATCCGGTCCGCGCCACGAGGCAGGGGATCCCCGCCACCTCGCCGCTCGCGAAGCGGTACGAGCGGAGCTGCGAGAGGTTCACCTTGGCGAGCCGCTGCAGCAGCTGCGCCGCGAGCGGCCCCTGCAGCGCGAGCTGCGCCCAGTCGTCCGACTCGTTCCGCACGTCGGCGCCGCCCGCGTGGGCGGAGAGCCACTCGAAGTCCTTCTTCCGGTTGCCCGCGTTCACGCACACGAGCAGGTCGTCGGCGGAGCGCCGGTAGACCACCACGTCGTCCACGATCCCGCCGCTCTCGCGGCACAGGCAGCCGTACTGCGCCTGTCCGTCGGCGATCTTCGACAGGTCGTTCGTGAACGCGCGGGTGAGCGCCTCGAGCGCGCGCGGACCGCGGAAGATCACCTCGCCCATGTGCGAGACGTCGAACAGCCCGACGCGGGTGCGCACCGCCTCGTGCTCGGCGAGGACGCCCGCGTACTGGACCGGCATCTCCCACCCGGCGAACTCGACCAGGCGGGCGCCGGCGCGAACGTGCGTGTCGTAGAGGGGAGTTCGCTGCGGCATGGGGGGCTCGGGGGAGAAGGGCGGGCGGATTCTAGCACCGCGTTCCGGGGTGCGCCGGGCTACTTAACCGGGTACCGCCACCGCGCGAGGAGCGGCGCGGCGCGGGATCATCGGCCCGCGCGCCCCGCGAGGTCGACGGTGTTGACGAGGAGCATGGCGCGCGTCATCGGGCCGACGCCGCCCGGGACCGGCGTGATGGCGGAGGCGCGCTTCGCCGCCTCGGCGTACTCGACGTCGCCAACGAGCTTTCCGTCCGCGAGCCGGTTCATGCCGACGTCGATGACGACGGCGCCTTCCTTCACCCATGCGCCCTTCACCAGCTCGGCCTTGCCGATCGCGGCGACGAGGATGTCGGCCCGCGCCACCTCCGCCGCGAGGTCGTGCGTGCGCGAGTGGGCGATGGTCACCGTCGCGTGCCGCTCGAGCAGCATGGCGGCCATCGGCTTCCCGACGATGTTCGAGCGGCCCACCACGAGCGCGCGCTTTCCCTTCGGGTCGACCCGCGCCTCGTCGAGCATCCGCATCACCCCGGCGGGAGTGCAGGGGCGCGGCCCGCCCGTGATCCCGATCGAGAGCGCGCCGACGTTGAACGGATGGAAGCCGTCCGCGTCCTTGTGCGGGTCGATCGCGTCGAGCACCTGCCGCTCGTCGAGCTGCTTCGGCAGGGGCAGTTGCACGAGGATGCCGTGCACCCTCGGATCGGCGTCGAGGCGCGCGATGAGCGCCATCAGCTCGCCCTGCGCGGTCGTGGCGGGGAGGTGGTGCTCGTCGGAGCGGATCCCGACCTCCTCGCAGTCCTTGCGCTTCCCGCGCACGTAGATGGCCGACGCAGGGTCTTCGCCCACCCGCACCACGGTGAGCCCGGTCTCGATCCCCCTCGCGCGCAGCTCTTTCACGCGCTGCGCCACCTCGCCGCGGACCTTCGCGGCGATCTGCTTCCCGTCGATGATCATGGGCCGCGGAGCTTACACCAGCCCCCTGCGCGTGTCCCCCGTCATGGACGCTTGTGCCGAGGCCGGAGCGTGCGCATCGGTGACCTCGTCCCCCCGTGTCTCAGCCCGTCGTCCGAGAGTCCGCCATGGCCCTCTATCGCTTCCTGTTCGCCCCCGTCCTCCTCGCGATCGCGGTGCTGATCGGCGCGCGCGAGCGGGCGGCGAAGGCGCCCCCCACGCCAGCGCCCGTCGCTGACGTGCAGCACGCCTCCGCGACCGACGCAGGCGCGCTCGCCCCAGCCGGGACACGCGCCGCATCGCGGTCGCTCGTCGTGCACTGACCCCGAGCGGGCGGCGAGGCGCGGGACCACCGACCGGGCTATCATCGAGGGGCGCGCGATGGGGCGCGCCGGAGGAGCCATGCCCCGACCCGGACTGTGCGAGACGTGCCGTGCGACCCCCCTCGATGACGCGGGGCGCTGCGTCACCTGCGACGCCGAGGCGGAGGGGCTGAGGCCCATCACGCGCTCCGGCTACCCCGAGGTGCGCGAGATGATGTCGCTCCTCGAGCTGGAGGGGCTCGCGCCCGAGATGGAGAAGGTGCCGCCCGGCAAGCCCGAGGAGAAGGTCCAGCCGCTCTGGAACCTTTACGTCCCCGCGGAAGACGCGCCGCGCGCGGTCGAGCTCCTGAGGAAGGACTGGGCGGAGCTCCTCGCGGATCCCGCCGCCGCGGAGGCCGCCGCGCGCGGGCAGGAGGGGATCGATCTCGATGCGGGCGGGGAGGTGACCTGCCCCGCCTGCGGCCACCGCTTCGCCCTCTCGCCGAAGGACCCGCAGTGCCCCGAGTGCGGGCTCGGTCTCGGCGTCGCCGCGAACGCCGCGCCCGACGAGGCGCAGTCGTCGTAGCGCGGCGGGGGCGCTACCCCCGCTTTGCGAGCTCCTGCATGAGGTCGCAGAGCGCGTCGACCCAGGCCGGCTCGACGGCGTTGTAGATCGACGCGCGGATGCCGCCCACCGAGCGGTGACCCTTGAGGCCGATCATGCCGCGCTTCTTCGCCTCGGCGACGAACGCCTCCTCCCGCTCGGGCGACGGCAGCCGGAAGACGACGTTCATCACGGAGCGGCTCTCGCGCTCGACCGGGCAGCGGTAGAACGCGGAGTGCGCGTCGATCACCGCGTAGAGCTTCGCCGCCTTCTTGCGGTTCCGCGCCTCGATCGCGGCGAGCCCGCCCTCGCCCTTCAGCCAGGCGAGGACGTTCCGCACCATGTAGATGCCGAAGGTGGACGGCGTGTTGTAGAGCGACCGGTTCTCGGCGTGGGTGCGGAGCTGGAAGATCTTCGGGATGTCCTTCCGTCCGCGCGCGACGAGGTCCTTCGAGACGACGGCGACGACGACGCCGGAGGGGCCGATGTTCTTCTGCGCCCCGGCGTAGACGAGCCCGAAGCGCGAGACGTCGAGCTTCCGCCACAGGAAGTCGCTCGACATGTCGGCGACGAGCGGCGCGCCGCCCGCCGCGGGGAACGGGCGCGACGGATCGACCTCGTACTCGACGCCGTGGATGGTCTCGTTCGAGGTGAGGTGGAGGTAGGCCGCGCGCGGCGTCGGGTTCAGCTCCGAGGGAAGCGGCACGCGCACGTAGCTCCGCTCCTTCCCCTCGCCGGTCCCGGTCGAGCAGGCGACGCGCACGTCGGCGGCGACGGCATCCGCGACCGTCTTCGCCTCTGCGAGCGCCTTCTCGCCCCAGGCGCCGGTGATGACGTAGTCCGCCACGTCCCCCTCGCCGAGGAGGTTCATCGGGATCTGCGCGAAGAGCTGGGACGCGCCGCCCTGGAGGAAGAGCACCTCGTGCGTGTCGGGGATCGCGAGCAGCTCGCGCAGGAGCGCGATCGCCTCCTCGTGGACCTTCTCGTACTCCTTGCCGCGGTGGCTGTGCTCCATCACCGACATGCCGCTGCCGGCGAAGTCGATCAGCTCGGCCCTCGCGCGCTCGAGGGCGGCGAGCGGCAGGGCGGCGGGGCCGGCGTTGAAGTTCATGATGCGCGGCATGGCGACCTCCTCGGGAACGTCCGCCGGAGCGGGCGGAGCGCCACCTAACGCCCGGCGGGCGGGCGCGTCAAGGCTCCGTCGTGGACGTGGACGTGGTCGTGGTCGTGGTCGTGGTCGTGGACCTCGACCTCGACCTCGACCTGGCCCCCGGCCGTCCTCACGACCGACGCGAAACCACTTCCTCCGCCCGATCGAGCGCCCGCGCCGTCCGCGCGAGATCCTCCCCCGTCCGGAAGTGGCGCGGCGCGTGGGCCGCGGCGGCGATGGTGCCCCACTCGTCCTCGGGGGCCTCGACTCCTGGGAAGTAGCGCGGCCGCTTCCCGGCGAGCGCCGCGAGCGCCTCGTCGATCGGCGCGCCGAAGCGGGTCTCCTCGCCCGCGCGGCGGCGGATCTCCCGAGCGCGCCAGGCGAGCTCGAGCACGCGCCCGAACCCCTCCTGGAAGATCCGCTTCACCGGCGTCGCCGCGAGCGCCTCGGCCGCGCGAACGTCGTCGCCGCCGGCGAGCCGGTCGAGGCCGAGGTCGAGGTATGCGCGCGCCGACTCGAAGGCGCCGCGCACCGCCTCGACGTCGCCGGGGTCGATCGCGTCCGCCACGAGCACCGCGTTCGCAGCGGCGACGATCTGCCCCTCCAGCGGCTCGCGATCCTCCGGCGCGAGCCGCGCCGCGGCGCGATCGAGCAGCGAGCCGCTCGCGAGCGTGGCGAGGAAGAAGCCGGGAGGGCGCGCCGACACCGCGGTGGCGTCGCCCGGCGCGCGCGGGGGGCGCGCGAACCAGGAGAGCGCGTCCTCCAGGGTCGGATGGCCGAGATCCGCGAGCCGTCCGGTCCTCCAGCGGAGCGCGCTCTCCTCGACCTCGCTCGGCAGGTCCCACTCGAGCGACGAGAGGAGGCGGGTCGCCATGAACGGATTCTCCGCGTAGAGATCGTCGAGGAGCCCGCGGATCGCCGCGTACTCGACGCCCTCCACGAGGAACTCGATCATGTACTTCCCCTCGGGAGCGCGCATGAAATGCTCGCTCTCGAACTCGGGGTCGGGATCCTTCTCGAGGTCGTGGGCGCGGACCGTCGCGCGCAGGACGAGGAGGAGCACCTCGGCGTCGAGCCGTGCGAGCTTCCGCGCCCAGCGCGCCGCGGCACGCGGCTCGCGCTGCGCGCCCGCGCGCGCTGCCCGGAGCCAGGGGAGGGCCTTCCTCGGGTCGAAGGCGTCGTGCCTCCACGCCTCGAGGTCGAGGAAGACCTTGAACTGGTAGGCCGAGGCGAGCTGGACGAGCACCGCCGCGTCCGACAGGCCGACGTCGCGGATGGTGAGGTAGAGCTCGTCCGCCGGCAGCGCGCGGACGAGCGCTCGCGGATTGCGGGCGCCGAGGATGACGTCGAGGCGCTTGCGCCCACGCGCCTGCGCGAGCGAGGCCCGGGCCTGCTCCAGCTCCGCGGGCGCGAGCGCCCTCTCCCGGCCTTCCTTCACGTCCGCCCCTCCTCCTCGCGCGCCGAGGCGATCGCCCGGCGCACGTCCCAGCCCTGAGCGGAGAGTAATCGGCGCGCTGCCGCCTCGCTCACGTCCGCGAGGTCGGCCACGTTCCGGACGGCGCGGCGTCGAAGCTTCTCGCTCGCGGGCCGGAGCGCGATCATTCGTCCGTCCCGCACCGTCCCGAGCCGGACGAAGGCCGCCGACGAGAGGAGCCCGAGCGCCATCTTCGCGGCGGTGCCCGCCTTCATCCGCGTGGAGCCGGCGATCCGCTCCGCGCCCGTGGCGAGCACCACCCGGTGGTCGGCCGCCGCGCGGGCGGCGGGGTTCGAGGTGAGGAGCGCGGTCGTCGCGCCGCGGCGGTGCGCCTCGGTGAGCGCGGCGAGGACGAAGGGGGTCGTGCCGGAGGCGGAGATCCCGACGACGAGATCGCGCGCCCCGATCCGCTTCGCCGCCACCGCCCGCGCCGCGGCGGAGCGGTCGTCCTCGGCGCCCTCCACCGCGCGGCGCAGCGCCCGCGGACCGCCCGCGACGAGCGCGATGGCGCGGGACGGCGCGACGCCGAACGTCGGCGGGCACTCGGCCGCGTCGAGCGCGCCGAGGCGCCCGGACGTGCCCGCGCCGACGTAGACGAGCCGCCCGCCGCGGCGGAGCTTCTCCGCGGCGACGTCGGCGAGCGCGGCGATGGAGTGAAGGGCTCGGCCCACGGCGCGCACCGCCTCGCGATCTCCGGCGTGGAGGCGGGCGACGAGCCGGTCGGTCGGGAGCCGGTCGAGGCCACGGCCCGCCGGGTGAGGCTGCTCGGTGATGGGAAGCCGGCGCGCCGGCAAGGGTCCCGTCAGGCGCGAGCGGCCGCGCGTGCGCCGCCGCCGCGCCCCGCCTTCACGACCTTGCCGGCCTTGAGGCAGCGCGTGCAGACGCGGATGTGGCGGACCTCGCCCTGCACGTTCGCCCGGACCGAACGGAGGTTCGGGAGTGAGCGCGTCTTCGTCTTGTTGTTCGCGTGGGAGACGTTGTTCCCGACGAGCGGGCCCTTCCCACAGATCTCGCAGCGGCGTGCCATGGCGTACCCCGAAAACCGAAAAGAGCGCGGCATATTACGCAAGCGCGCCCAAAACGCAAGCGTCCGGTGCGATCGGCTCTCTACCGGGCGTCACAGCTGCGCGAGCAGGGCGTCCACGGCCGCGACGGCAGCGTTGCTCGCACCGGCCCGCTCGCGCGCCACGAGCAGCGCGGCGCGTGCGTCGGCGGGACGTCTCGCCTGCATGAGCATCAATGCGAGGTTGTACGCGGGTTTCCACGACCGCTCGTCCGCAGCGAGCGCGGTCCGGAACGACCGCTCCGACTCGGCGAGGTCGCCGAGCTGCTCCTGGCACAGCCCGAGGCTGTTCCATGCGTCCGGAACCTGCTGCTGCGCCGCGATCCGGTACTCGGCGGCAGCCTCCGCGTACGCGTGACTGCGCAGCAGCACCATCCCCAGATTGTAGTGCGCGGCGCCGAGGTCCGGAGCGATCTGCAGGATTCGCCGATAGGTCTCGCCGGCGTCGCGATCGAATCGCAGCTCCGCCTGCAGGTCGCCGAGCTCCGCGAGCAGCGGAACGCTGTCAGGCCGCGTCGCGAGCTCGCGCCGCAGCCTTTCCAGCTCGGGCCGGTGCTTCTCCTGCACTGGCCGCGTCAGCCATTCCGCATCCGCGAACGCGTAGTACCGGAGCGCTTCGAAGTCGTCCCCTGTCCGCTCGGCGAGGCCACCCTCCAGGGCGGCGGTGAGCGGCACCTGTGGCATCGCCGAGATCGCCGCCATGACACCGCGAGCATCGTCGCGCCTGCCCTCTCTCAGCGCCTGCCACCCGTCCGCGAAGAGGAGAACGCGCTCTCGAAAAGCGCCGTCGTCCAGGCGAGAGGCCGCGGCTCGCGCTTCGTCGTCCCGAAGCTCCCGCTCCCACTGCGTCATCGCGAGCACGACCGCGCCCGGGTGGCTCGGCGCGCGCGCGAGGTTCGAGCGGACGAGCCGGTCGACGGAAGCCCACTCCGAGCTCCGGTGCGCGGTCAGGACGAGTCCGGCGGCGACCACGACTCCCGTTCCTGCCGCGACGGCACGGGTCGCGCCGCGCGCAGCAGCCTGCGCCAGCAGAGCGGCGGCGGCGAGCGCGAGGCCCGCGCTCGGCATGAAGAGCCAGCGCTCGCACATCTCGGACCACGCCTTGAAAGGCACCAGCTGCAGGAAGGGAGCGGTGAAGAGCGCGAACCAGGCGATGCCGAACCCGGCGACCGACCGCCTGCGAATCGCCGCCCAGGCGCCGACGCCTGCCGCACAGATCACCACGACCCCGAGGCCGAGGACGGCCGCGCCGGCGAGCCCCGGGACGCGGACGTCGTAGTGAAGCCGCAGGTGGACCGGCGCGATGGCCACCTGCGCGAAGGTCCCGAGGATCCGTAGCGCGAGCGGCGCCGGGTCGATGGGAGGGAGATACGGGTCGAATACGGCCGCGTCGTGCCTCACCGTCGCAAAATGCGACGAGAGCCACACTGACGCGACGGAGAGCGCGAGGAGCGGAGCCGCGACTCCCAGCGCGCGGACCGCCGCTTGCCGGGCGGGCGCGCTCGCCGAAAGACGTGCGGACGCGAGGAGCAAGGCGACGAGCCCGAGGGGAATGACGGACCCCTTCGAGAGCAACGCGAGCGCATACAGGAGCGCGGCGAGCGAGACCTTACGCCATGACGTTCGTTCGGGGACGAGCGCTTCGCCGAACTGCCACAGCGCAGCGAACCCGAACAGACCCGACAGCAGGTCCTTTCGACTCGCGATCCAGGCGACCGACTCGACGTGCGCGGGATGCACCGCGAAGAGCGCGACCGTCGCGGCGACGAGGACGTCCTCGTAGACGTCCCCTCGTGGCCCGCGCAGGACGCGCACGACGGCGCGCGCGGCGAGGAAGCATGCCGCGCACGCGAGTGCGTAGAGCACGAAGTTCGAGAGTCGAAAGCCGACCGGCGAGAGGCCGAACAGCGCCGCATCGAGGCGGTAGGAGAGGTCGCGGACCGGGAGGTACTCCCACCGATTCGTCCACCCCGTGAAGAATTGCCACGGCTTGTAGAGGGGGGTGGCGAGCAGCGTCGGGTTGTCCGTGATGTAGATCGCGTCGTCGCTGAAGAACTCGCCGGGCAGCGCTGCGACCTGCGCCGCCAAGGAGGTTGCGACGACGAGGACGGCCAGGATCCGGGGCCGGGACCACCACTGCCGGACGCTTCCGGGCGCAAGGTCGACGGCAGCGTGGCCCATGAGGTCGAAAGTTTACCACACCGCCGGAACGTGGCGAGGCACGCCCGGAAGCTCGGAACCCGTGCGTCGCTCGCCTCTCGCTGCGCCGCGCCCGGAGCCCGGACCGGGCCGGGGCGCTATTTCAGCACGTCCTTCCTTCCGAGCAGGGCGGCGACGTGCCCCGCCGCCTGGATCCCCGCGTGGAACTCGCCCTCGATGCCGAGCCCGGGGACCACCTCGCGGCCGGCGAAGAACAGGTTCTTCCACGGACCGCGCACCGGCAGGCCGGCGACCCCGAGCGCGTCCTCGCTCTCCAGCGCGTAGAGCGGGTGCGACGCGGAGACGCCGCTCCGGTCCTGGCTCGCGAGGACCGGAGCCGACTCGGCGACGAGGTGGCGCTCGAAGAACGGGATCGCGTCCGCCACCGCCTCGCGGATGCGGGTCGCCGCCCCCTCGAGGGCGGCGCGCGTCTCGCCCGCGCCCACGAACCCGGAGGCGCAGACCACCCGCTCGCCCTGCACCGCGTCCGGCGCGTGGGCGCCCTTCTCCTTCTTCACGTCGCGCCGGGCCGGCAGCACCTGCAGGAACACCGCGTTCTCGAGCCCGTCGCCGTCCGCGGCGTTCCTGAGCGCGAGGACGTTCTCGCCGAGCGCCGGGGGGAGGGCCGTCTCCCTCACGACGAGGTTCACCGTGAGGAGCTGGCGCGAGGTGCGGACGCGGCGGAGCCCCGCCCCGACGCGGCCCTCGCGCAGCTCGGCTGGCACGAGCTCGAGGAGGCGCTCCGCGTCGGTCGCGACGATGAAGGCGCGGGCGACGTGCGCGTCCGTCGAGTCGGCGAGCCGCACCGCCTCGACGCGGCCGCCGTCGAGCTCCAGCGCGGAGGCGAGCGCCGGTTCCCCGGGCCCGCCGCGCAGCTCGCCGCGCGACTCCGCGATGCGGCGGCGCACCATCTCGCGAAGCGTGCCGAGGCCGCCCGGGAGACGGTTCGTCCCGCGGAACGTCCCGCCGAGCAGCCGGACGAGCGACAGGGGGGAGGGAGGGCCGTCGAGGTAGGTAAGAAAGCGGTGGCTCGCTACGAGGCTCTTCACGAGCTCGTGTTCCTCGAGCCCCTCGAACGGCCGGGCCTCGTCTGCGCGGCGGGCGGGAGCGCCCGGCGCGGAGGCGGCGGCCTTGAGCGCCTTCCGCACCGCGCGACGCTCGCCGAACCCGTCGGGCGGGAGCGGCGGCGCCGAGCGCAGGAAGAAGCCCGCGAAGTCGAAGAGCGTAGCGAGGCCCGCGAACCCCGCCTCGAGCGCGTCCGCCTCCCGGGGCCACTCGCGGCGGAGCTCGGTGCGCAGCACGGCGGGCTCGCGCGAGAGGTCCACCCGGTGGCGCGGCAGGAGGAGCTGCAGGTCGGGCTCGGTGGGGGCTAGGGCGCGCGAGACGTCGGTGGCGAGCCCGAGCTCGGCGAGGACCGCCTCGGCGGCGGGGAGGTGGCGCGGGGAGGGGAGGACCGCAGGGCCGAAGGGCAGCACGTACCCGTGGTCCACGTAGTGGAAGCCCGGGTCGTCGTGCGCGACGTGGAGGACGCGGAACCCGCGGCGGGCGAGCAGCGCGCCCGCGAGCACGCCGCCGAGCTGCGAGCCGATCACGCACACGTCGTAGAGCCGCTGGGTGGCGGGGGGTCGGAACGTCTGGGCCACGGTTCACCCGATCTCGACCTGCGGGTTCGTCGCCGGCACGAGGGGCGCGACGCGCGCGCCGTCCACGTTCACGCGGCGCCCCTCGACCGAGAGCCGCCCCTCCGCGAACCACTGGATCGCCTGCGGGTAGATCCGGTGCTCCTGCTCGAGGATGCGCCGCGAGAGCGCCTCCTCGGTCTCGCCGGGCCGCACCGGCACCACCGCCTGCACGATCACCGGGCCGGTGTCGGTCCCCTCGTCGACGAAGTGGACGGTGCACCCCGCGAAGCGGGCGCCGTACTCGACGCACTGGCGCTGGGCATGCAGCCCGGGGAAGCTCGGGAGGAGGCCGGGGTGGACGTTCACCACGCGCGGGCAGCCCCGGGTCGCGGGGCTGGGCCCGTAGGCGCGCAGGAACGTCGGGGTGACGAGCCGCATGTAGCCCGCGAGGCAGACGAGGTCCACGCGCTGGGCGCGCAGCGACTCGACGAGCCGGAGGTCGTAGCCGTCGCGATCGCCGCCCCCCTTCGACGGCAGCACCTCCGACGCGACGCCCGCGCGCCGCGCGCGCTCGATCGCGCCCGCGCCGGGCACGTTCGACACGACGACGGCGACCTCGGCGGAGATCCGGCGCGCCGCGCACGCGTCGAGGATCGCCTGGAGGTTCGTCCCGCCGCCCGACGCGAGGACGCCGAGCCGGATCACCGGACCACCTCGCAGGTGGCTTCGCCCGCGCCCTTCTCGATCGCGCCGACCGTCCACGCGGCGAGGCCGCGCGCGCCGAGCACCTCGTGGACGGCCGCCTCGTCCGCGGGCGCCACCACCGCGACGAGGCCGAGCCCCATGTTGAAGGTGCGGACCATCTCGTCGTGGGGGACCTGCCCCTCGCGCTCCACCACGTCGAAGATCGCCGGCCGCGGCCAGCGCCGCTCGTCGACGACGGCGCGCGTGCCGTCGGGGAGGTTGCGCGGCACGTTGCCGGGGAGGCCGCCGCCGGTGATGTGGGCGAACGACTTCACCTGGACCTTCCCGAGGAGCGCGAGGACGTCCTTCGCGTAGATGCGGGTCGGCTCGAGGAGCGCGTCGGCGAGGGTCCGTCCATCCAGCCCGTCGAGGCGCGCGTCGAGCGGGTGGCGCTCGAGGAGCGCCTTCCGCGCGAGGGAATAGCCGTTCGAGTGCAGGCCGGAGGAGGCGATCCCGACGACGAGGTCCCCGGGGACGACCGCCTTCCCGTCCACCATGCGGGAGCGCTCGACGCACCCGACCGCGAAGCCGGCGAGATCGTACTCGCCGGACGCGTAGAACCCGGGCAGCTCCGCCGTCTCGCCGCCGATGAGGGCGCAGCCGGCGAGGCGGCATCCCTCCGCGATCCCCTTCACCACCTCGGCGCCCTGCTCGGCGGAGAGCTTCCCCGTCGCGAAGTAGTCGAGGAAGAAGAGCGGCTCCGCGCCGACGACCGCGACGTCGTTCACGCACATCGCGACGAGATCCTGCCCCACCGTGCCGTGCCGGTTCGCCGCGAAGGCCACCTTCAGCTTCGTGCCGACGCCGTCGGTGCCCGACACGAGCACCGGCTCGCGGTACTTCTTCGCGTCGAGGGCGAAGAGGCCGCCGAACCCGCCGATGCCGGCGAGCACCTCGGGGCGGAGGGTAGGGCGGGCGAGGGGCTTGATGAGCTCGACGAGCCGATCGCCTTCGTCGATGTCGACCCCGGCGTCGCGGTAGGTGAGCGCCATGGCGGGCGTCTACCGCGACCGCGCGGCGGCTGCAAGCCCGAGCCCGGGCGCAGGCGCGGGCGCGGGCTCGTTCACGGAACCGAGCGCCGACGAAACGACGCTACAGCGCCAGCACGAGGAGGAGGAGGGCGGCCAGGATCCAGAGCGCCGTCTGGGGAGGCGACATCACGCGCCGATGCTAGCGGGGGCGCGGCCGGGCGCCAGTTTACGGTACTCTTTCCGGATGTCCCGGCTCCGCAGGGCCCTGCTCGAGGTGAGCGCGTTTCGCCTCGCGCTCTGGGTCGGCCTCGCCTTCACGGGGCTCCACTTCCTGAACGGCGTGTTCCTCGGGCGCGGCCTGGAGCTGCCCGTCGTGGCGCGCATCGAGCACGCCGCCCAGGACTACGCGCTCACGCGCCTGCGCGGACCGCGCCCGCCCTCGGGACGGGTCGTCATCGTCGGGATCGACGAGAAGTCGGTCCAGGCCGAGGGCCTCTGGCCGTGGAGCCGCGCCAAGATGGCGCGCCTCGTCGACCGGCTCGCAGAGGGGGGAGCCGCCGCGGTCGGGTTCGACGTCATCTGGAGCGAGCAGGACGAGCTCGGCCGGAGGATGGCGAAGGTCGCTGCGCTCGTGCGGTCCGCGCGCGAGGGGGCCGGGGATCCCGACGCTGCGCGGTGGCTCGACGAGGTCTGGGTCGCGGCGCGCGGCGCAGAGCCCGAGGCGGCGGTGGCGGTCGATCCGACCGAGCAGCTCGCCGACGCGATCGAGCGGGCGCGGAACGTCACGGTGGGCTTCATGTTCCTCGGCGCGGAGGACGCGCCGGGCACCTCGCAGCCCGAGCGGATCGCGAAGCTCCACTTCTTCGAGACCGCGCCGGTGCACGTCCTCTCGGGCGGGAAGCTCGTCCCGGCGGGCGAGCGGGTGAGGGGCCCCGGCCGCTTCCCGGGGGTCGTTCCGCCGGTGGACGAGGTCCTCGCCGTGGCCGACTCGGGGGGCTACTTCACCGTCCTCCCCGATCCCGACGGCATCATCCGCCGCTACCGGACCGTGGGCGGGGCGGGAGAGGCGAGCTTCCCCGCGCTCGGGGTCGCGCTCCTCGCGCGCGTGTCCGGGCGCGACGGAGCGCCCGCCCCGGTCGTGCCCGTCGGCGCCGAGGGCGCGCCCGAGACGCTGCAGCAGGTCCGGATCGGCGACGCGTTCGTCCTCGACGTCGACGACCTCGGGCGCGTGCCGCTCAACTACTACGGGTCGTACCGCGACTTCCCCGCCTGGTCGGCCACCGACGTGCTCCACGGCCGGATCCCGCCCGAGCAGATGAAGGGGAAGATCGTCATCGTCGGCACGACCGCGGCGGGGACGTGGGACCAGCGCGTCACGCCCTACGACGACATCGCCCCGGGCGTCATCACCCACGCGACCTTCGTCGAGAACGTGCTCCGGGGCGAGCTCCTCGAGAAGACGGCCGCGCTCTTCGTCGTCGAGCTCAGCCTCATGCTCGCGCTGGCGTTCGGGCTCGCCTGGCTCTTCGCGAAGGTCTCGTCGTTCGCGGCGCTCCCGGCGCTCATCCTCTCCGCCGGGATCTGGGGGACGGTGGCGATCGTCGCGCTCCGGCGCGCCAACGTGGTGCTCGCGCTCGGGATGCCGCTCGCGCAGATGCTCTCGATGTTCGTCGTCGCGACGAGCTACCGCTTCTTCTCGGAGGAGCGCGACAAGCGCCGCGCGCGCGAGACGTTCAGCCGGTTCCTCGCGCCGGCGATCGTGAACCAGGTGCTCGCGAAGGAGGGGTCGGTCCGGCTCGGCGGCGACAAGCGCGTCCTCACCGTGCTCTTCAGCGACATCCGCGGGTTCACGGGGATCTCGGAGAAGCTCGACCCGCACGTGCTCCTCGAGCTCTTGAACGAGTACCTGACCCCGATGACCGACATCGTCGTCTCGGAGAACCAGGGCACGCTCGACAAGTACATCGGCGACGCGATCATGGCGTTCTGGGGCGCTCCGCAGGAGCAGCCGGACCATGCGCTGCGCGCCTGCCGCGCCGCGCTCGGGATGCTCGAGCGGCTCGGAACCTTGCGCGAGGGGTGGCGAAAGCGCGGCCTCCCCGACATCGACATCGGGATCGGCATCAACACGGGGCCGATGTCGGTCGGGTTCGTCGGCAGCCAGGACCGCTTCTACAACTACACGGTCCTCGGGGACGCGGTGAACCTCGCCTCGCGGCTCGAGGGGACGAACAAGCAGTACGGAACCCGCGTCATCCTGGGCGCCGCGACCTACGAGGAGGTGCGGGGCGCGGTGGTCGTGCGCGAGCTCGACCTCGTCCGCGTGAAGGGCAAGCGCGAGCCGGTCCACATCTACGAGCTGCTCGCGCTCGCCCCGGCGACGCCCGAGCTCGCCGCGTTCGTGGAGCGCTTCCGCTGGGGGATCTCCGCGTACAAGGCGCAGCGCTGGGACGAGGCGATCGCCCGCTTCCGCGAGTCGGAGGAGCTCCGCGGCGGGGATCCGACGAGCCGCACGTACGTCGAGCGCTGCGAGGCGATGTGCCGCGAGCCGCCCGGGCCGGAGTGGGACGGCGTCTTCGAGATGAAGACGAAGTAGCCCTCGCGCCGCCCGACGCGGCGCGTCGCCGCGCTCGCAGGGGCGAGTGGTTTCGTTGACAGCCCTCTCCGAGGCACGCTAACACCGTCAAGCCGCGCGAGATGCGCGGCGCCAATGGCCGACGACCAGCTCCCCCAGCGCTTCGGGAAGGAATTCGCCCAAGGGACGGTCCTCTTCCGCGAGGGAGAGCCCGGGAAGGAGATGTACGTCGTCCAGCACGGCCGCGTGACGGTCTCGAAGCGCGTCGGCGACGTCGAGAAGATCCTCGCCTCGCTCGGCCCGGGAGAGTTCCTCGGCGAGATGTCGATCCTGAACAACAAGCCGCGCTCCGCCACGGCGACCTGCGCGGAGGCCTCGAAGCTCCTCGTCATCGACGCCAAGACCTTCGAGGCGATGATCCGCGCGAACGCCGAGGTCGCCGTCCGGCTGATCAAGAAGCTCTCGGACCGGCTCGCCGAGGCGAACGAGCAGATCGAGAACCTCCTCTTCGTCGACGCCTCGTCGCGCGTCGTCCACTTCCTCGCCACGGCCGCCGAGAAGGTCGCGAAGAGCGCCGCCGGTCACGAGATCAAGATCGCCCCGAAGGAGCTGGCCGGCCGCGTCGGGGTGAAGCCGGAGCAGGCGGACGAGGTGCTCGCGAAGCTCCTCAAGTCCAAGATCGTCTCGCTCCAGCCGGACGGATTCCTCGTGCCCGACGTGGCGAAGCTGCGTCACTTCCTTGAGTTCCTCCAGATGAAGGCGCATTTCGGGGACGCCTCTTGATCCGCGCGGTGTGGCCGTGAAGCTGCGCGTCCTCGGCTGCTCCGGAGGAGAGCTCCCGCGCCACCGCACCACCTGCTTCCTCGTGGACGGCAAGCTCGCCATCGACGCCGGCGCCCTCACCGCGAGCCTGCCCCTCGACGAGCTGCTCGAGCTCGACGACATCGTCCTCACCCACTCGCACTTCGATCACGTGAAGGACGTGCCGCTCCTCTCCGACCTGCTCGTCGGCCGCCGCACGACCCCGGTGCGCGTCCACGCGTCCACCGCGTGCGCGCGCACCCTGCACGAGAGCGTGTTCAACGACGAGCTGTGGCCGGACTTCACCCGCATCCCCGACCTGCGCGAGCCGGTCATCGAGATCCGCGCCTTCGACCCGGAGCGGCCTTTCAAGGTCGGCCGCTACACGGTGAGCCCGGTCCCGGTCTGCCATCCCGTCGAGTCGGTGGGGTTCATCCTCTCCGACGGGAAGTCCACCATCGGGGTCTCGGGCGACACCGGTCCGACGGCGCGGTTCTGGAAGCGGGTGAACGCGGAGAAGCGGCTCCGGGCGCTGTTCGTCGAGCTGTCGTTCCCGAACGCGCTGCAGGGGCTCGCGGACGTCTCCGGCCACCTCACCCCCCGCACGCTCGAGATCGAGCTCGCGAAGCTCGAGCGAAACGGGTTTCCCGTCCTGCTGTACCATCTCAAGCCCGCGCACGTGACCGAGCTCAAGCGCGAGCTCGCCGCGCTCGGGCTGCCCAACGTGCGCGTGCTGCGCCGCGGCGACGAGTTCACGTTCTAGGAAGCCCAACTCCATGGCCTGGTTCTCGAAGCAGAAGAAGATGAAGACGAAGGAGTCCACCCCGGCCGCGCCGCCGCCGCCGGCCGCCAAGGGGGAGGGCATCTGGTACAAGTGCGACGCGTGCGAGGAGGTCGTCGCGCGGGCCGAGTGGGAGAAGAACTGGAACGTCTGCCCCTCCTGCGGCCAGCACGACGCGCTCCCTCTCAAGCGGCGGTTCGAGCTCGTGCTCGACAAGGGCAGCTTCCAGGAGCTCGACGCGGAGCTGACGCCGCAGGACCCGCTCGGCTTCTCCGACGCGAAGAAGTACCGGGACCGCCTCCGCTCGACCTACAAGACCACCGGACTGCGCGACGCCTTCGTCTCCGGCGTGGGCGCGATCGACGGGCGCCCCGTCTCGATCGGCTGCTTCGCCTTCGAGTTCATGGGGGGGTCGATGGGGTCGGTGGTCGGCGAGAAGGTGGCGCGCGTGTTCGACCGCGCCTACGAGCGCCGGCTCCCCGCCATCGTCTTCAGCTCGACGGGCGGCGCGCGCATGCAGGAGGGGATCTTCTCGCTCATGCAGATGGCGAAGACCTCCGCCGCGCTCCACCGCTTCCGCGCGGTGCGCAAGCCGTACGTCTCGGTGATGCTGCATCCGACCACCGGCGGCGTGGCGGCGAGCTTCTCGTGGCTCGGCGACGTCATCATCGCCGAGCCGAAGGCGCTCATCGGCTTCGCCGGCCCGCGCGTCATCGAGCAGACCATCCGCGAGAAGCTGCCCG
>WNGA01000504.1_pt1 | contig 58248 bp, 53 predicted proteins | sample 5400061 | NCBI WGS metagenome assembly WNGA01 (sample SAMN13153366, study PRJNA577476) | soil metagenome | isolation source: 100 cm soil or saprolite under grassland replicate 2 | place: USA:California | collected 2016-06-15
GGGGCGATCATCGTGCTCGCGCTTGCGGCTCCCGCCGCTGCGCAGGCGAACCAGTTCCTGATCACCGGCCACGGCTGGGGTCACGGCGTCGGCATGAGCCAGTACGGCGCCGAGGGGCTCGCGATCCACGGCTGGGACTACCGCCGCATCCTCGCCCACTACTACCCCGGCACGACGCTCGAGCGGCAGCGGCGCTCGCCGCGCGTGCGGGTGCTGCTCGCCGAGGACCGGCGAAAGGTGGTCGTCTCGGCACGGTCGCCCTTCCTCGCGGTCGACGCGCGCGGCCGCAGGCACCACGTGAAACGGCGGCTCGTCCTGCGTGTCGGACACATCGGGTGGCCGTCGCCGCTGCGGATCGAGGCGGGCGCGGGGCCGCTCGCGCTCGACGGGCGCGGCTACCGCGGCGACCTCGCCGTTCGGATCGCCGGCGGCCGGCTCGCCGTCGTCAACGTGCTGCCGCTCGAGCGGTACCTGCGCGGCGTCGTCCCGTGGGAGATGCCGTTCCACTGGCGCGGCAACGCGCTCGCGGCGCAGACGGTCGCGGCGCGCACCTACGCGCTGCACCAGCTCCATCCGGACGCGCCGTGGGACCTCTACGCAGACACGCGCGACCAGATGTACGGCGGCATCCCCGCCGAGCACGGCTCGACGAACCGGATCGTCGGCCTCACGCACGGGCTCGTCCTCACGTGGCGCGGCCGCCCGGCGCTCACGTACTACGACTCGACCTCCGGCGGGCGAACGTCGTCGAGTATCGACGCGTTCGCGCTGAACCTGCCGTACCTGCCGTCGGTCCTCGATCCGTACGACTCGCTCTCGCCGCACCACGCGTGGAGGTACCGCTACACGGCGCGAGCGCTGGCCGTCCGGCTCGGCGTGCCGTCGGTGAAGAAGGTGGCGGCGCGGCTGAACCGCTCCGGCCGCGTCTCGTTCGTCGCGGTGCACTGGCGCGGCGGCGTGCGCGTCCTCTCCGGGCGCACCGTCCAGGCTCGGCTGAGCCTGCCGTCGACCTGGTTCCGGATCCAGGCCGCCAAGCGGCGGGCCTAGTTCTCGTTTGACAGTTGCTTATGCGGTGCATTAGCGTTCGTATTCCCGAGCAATCCGATCGACAAAGGGAGTTCACGTGCGCCGCGTCGCCCCGGTCCTCATCGCCCTCGCAGCACTCGCCGCCCCGGCCGCCTCGGGCGCGCCGACGGGCGGAACGCTCTCGCTCGTCGCGTACTCGACGCCGAAGGACGCCTTCGCGAAGATCATCCCGGCCTTCCAGCAGACGGCGGCAGGTCGCGACGTGCAGTTCACGCAGTCGTACGGGCCGTCGGGCGACCAGGCACAGGCGGTGCTGAACGGGCTACCCGCAGACGTCGTCGACCTCTCGCTGCAGCCGGACGTCGAGACGCTCGTCAAGGCGGGGCTCGTCGCGAAGAACTGGAACCAGAACGCGTACGCGGGCACCGTCACGCGCTCGGTCGTCGTCTTCGTCGTGCGCCCCGGCAACCCGAAGCACCTCAAGACGTGGGACGACCTCGTCAAGCCCGGCGTCGAGGTGATCGCGCCGAACCCGCTGACCTCCGGCGGCGCGCGCTGGAACGTCCTCGCCGCGTACGGCGCGATGCTCCGCGAGCACAAGACACCAGCGCAGGCGGAGGCGTACGTGATGAACCTCTTCCGGCACGTCTCGGTGCAGGACAAGTCGGCGCGCGACGCGCTGAACACGTTCCTGAACGGCAAGGGCGACGTGCTGCTGACGTACGAGAACGAGGCGCTGCTCGCCCGCTCGAAGGGACAGCCTGCGTACTTCGTGATCCCGAAGGCGACGATCCGGATCGAAAACCCGATCGCGATGCTGTCGAACAGCCACAACAAGGCGACGGCCGCCGCGTTCGTGAAGTTCCTCTACACGCCGCAGGCGCAACGTTTGTTCGCGGAGACGGGCTATCGCCCCGTCGTTCCCAGCGCACTCCGAGGCTTCTCCTTCCCGGTGCGGCCGCAGCTCTTCACCGTCAAGTACCTCGGCGGCTGGCCGAAGATCGAGAAGCAGTTCTTCGACCCGAACACCGGGCTGATCGCGAAGGTCGAGGCGTCGCTTGGCCGCTGAGGCGGCAGCGCTCCCCGCCCCGCGGGTCCGCGCACCGCGCGTGGGCGGGCTCGCGGGCGGCGGGCTCGTCACCGCGTACCTCAGCCTGATCGTCCTCGTCCCGCTCGCGGCGCTCGTCGCGAGGGCCGGCAACTTCGAGCGCGCGGTGACGACGCGCGAGGCGGTGTCGGCGCTCGAACTGACGCTCGTCCTCGCCTTCGTCGTCGCGCTCGTCAACGCGGTCGTGGGCACGGCGACGGCGTGGGTGCTCGTGCGCGACGACTTCCGCGGCAAGTCGCTGGTGAACGCGGTGATCGACCTGCCGTTCGCGCTGCCGACGATCGTCGCGGGACTGACGCTCCTCGCCCTCTACGGGCCGCGCGGCTGGTCGGGCCTCAACCTCGCGTACACGCGTGCCGGCGTGCTGCTCGCGCTGCTCTTCGTGACGCTGCCGTTCGTCGTGCGCACCGTGCAGCCGGTGCTGATCGAGCTCGACGTCGAGATGGAGGAAGCGGCGGCGTCACTCGGCGCGTCGAAGACGGCCATCTTCCGCCGCATCGTCTTCCCGAACCTGTTCCCGGCGATCCTCTCGGGCGTCGCGCTCGCCTTCGCGCGTGCCGTCGGCGAGTTCGGCTCGGTCGTGTTGATCTCGGGCAACCTGCCGTTCAAGACGGAGGTCGCGTCCGTCTACATCTTCGGCCGGATCCAATCCAATGACGCCGCCGGCGCCGCGTCGCTGTCGCTCGTGCTGCTCGCGATCTCGTTCGCGGTGCTGCTCGGCGTCGGCGCGCTGCGACGCTGGGCGACGAGGCATGACCGTACGGTTTAGCCTCCGCAGCGCCGTGCTCGCGTACCTCGGCGCGGTGCTGCTCGTGCCCGTCGGCGTCGTCTTCTTCCGAACGTTCGAGCACGGCGTCGGGCCGGCCTGGGAGGCGGTCTCGACACCCGGCGCACGGCACGCGTTCTGGTTGACGCTCGAGATCGCGGCGATCACGGTGCCGCTCAACACGATCTTCGGCGTCGTGTGCGCGCTCGCGATCGTCCGCCGCCGCTTTCCCGGCAAGGGACTGCTGAACGCTCTCGTCGACCTGCCGCTCGCGCTGTCGCCCGTCGTGATCGGGCTCGCGCTGTTCGCGCTCTACGGACGCGACGGCTGGCTCGCTTCCCTGCCGTTCGACGTCCTCTTCGCGACGCCGAGCATGGTGCTCGCGACGATCTTCGTGTCGCTGCCCTTCGTCGTGCGCGAGGTCGTCCCCGTGCTGCGTGAGATCGGCACGGATCAAGAGGACGCCGCCGCGACCCTCGGCGCCGGCGCGTTCGCGACGTTCCGGCGCGTGACGCTGCCCGCGATCCGGTGGGCGGTCGCGTACGGCGTCGTCCTGACGACCGCGCGCTCGATCGGCGAGTTCGGCGCGGTGAGCGTCGTCTCCGGTCGCATCGAAGGCAAGACCGAAACGCTCACGCTGCTCGTCCAGGACAAGTACGACTCGTTCGACCTCACGGGCGCGTACGCGGCGTCGGTGCTGCTCGCGCTGATCGCGGTCGCGACGCTCGTCCTGATGACGACGCTGCGGCCGCGCGAGGAGACGTCGTGATCTCCGTCCGCAACGTCACGAAGCGCTTCGGCGAGTTCGTCGCGCTCGACGACGTCTCGATCGACGTCCCGAGCGGCGCGTTGATGGCGCTGCTCGGGCCGAGCGGCTCCGGCAAGTCGACGCTGCTGCGCGTGATCGCCGGGCTCGAGCGCCCCGACGCGGGGACGGTCGTCATCTCCGAGCGCGAGGCGACCCGTCTGAGGCCGCAGGAGCGCGGCGTCGGCTTCGTCTTCCAGCACTACGCCCCGTTCAAGCACATGACGGTCGCCGACAACGTCGCGTTCGGGCTGACCGTGCGGCGCCGGCCGAAGGCGGAGATCCGCGACCGCGTGCACGAGCTGCTGCAGCTCGTGCAGCTCGAAGGACTCGGCGCGCGTTACCCCGCGCAACTCTCCGGCGGGCAGCGACAGCGGATGGCGCTCGCCCGCGCGCTCGCCGTCGAGCCCGAGGTGTTGCTGCTCGACGAGCCGTTCGGCGCACTCGACGCGCGCGTCCGCCAGGAGCTGCGCGAGTGGCTGCGCCGCCTCCACGACGAGGTTCACGTGACGACCGTGTTCGTCACGCACGACCAGGAAGAGGCGATGCAGATCGCCGACCACATCGTGCTCGTCAACCACGGGCGCATCGAGCAGGTCGGCAGCGCGCGCGACCTCTACGAGCGGCCCGCGAACGAGTTCGTGCTGACGTTCGTCGGCGAGGCGACGCGCTTCGGCGACGAGCTCGTACGTCCGCACGACATCGTGCTGAGCACGCTGCCGGAGCCCGGCGCAGACGAGGTGCTCGTCGAGCGCGTCGTGTTCACCGGCTTTCTCGTCCGCGTGCAGGCCGTGCTCGCGGACGGGCGGCGTGTCGACACGCAGCTGACGCGGGACGAGGCCGAGCGGCTCGAGCTTGCGCCCGGGGAGATCCTGTGGGCCCGCCTAGTGAGGCGACCAGGCGTCGCGGTCGGCGACGAGGTCGCGCACCCGGTCGGGTAGCCCGCCGGAGGAGACGTCGGCGAGCGTGACGTGCTCGAGCACGGCGCGGATGTTTGCGCGCAGCGCGACGAACACGTCGCGCAGCGGCTGGGCCGAGCCGATGTAGGCGAGCTCCTCCGGCCGCACGCCGCGAACGTTCGCGAGCGGCCCCTCGACGGAACGGATCACGTCCGCGAGCGTGATCTCCGCCGGCGGACGCGCAAGCCAGTAGCCGCCCTCGGCGCCCCGCTGGCTGCCGACGAGTCCGGCGTGCTTGAGGTCGAGCAGGATGTGCTCGAGGAAGCGAAGCGGGATCTCCTGCGAGCGCGCGATCGACTCGGCCTTGACAGGCCCGTCGCCCGCGACGGCGAGCTCGACGGACGCCCGCAGCGCGTAATCGGCCTTGGCGGAGAGACGCACGCCGCCATTGTGTCGCTCGGCTACTTGCCGTGGCTCTTGTCGGCGCCGTTGCCGTTGCCGCCGGCGTTGCCGTTGCCGACCGGCGCCGGCGGGGCCTGCGAGGCGGGCGTCACGGACGGCGAGGTGTCCTTCTTGCCGCCGGCGTTGCCGTTGTCGCCGCCGTTGCCGTTGCCGTTCCCGGCGGCGGGCGGCGTCGGCGAGGGATCCGCCTTCTTCGAGTCGTCGCCCTTGCCGTTGCCGTTGTTGTCGGTCGGAGTCGCGGGCGTGGCCGGCGTCGACGCGGGCGGGCCGGGATCGGCCTTCTTGCCGTCGTCGGCGCCCTTGCCGTTTCCGTTGCCGTTCTTGGCGCCGTCGGCCGGCGTCGCGGCCGGCGGGTCGGCCTGCTTGCTGTTGCCGTTGCCGTCGTCCGCGGGCCTGCCGTGGTCGGTCGTGGCCGGCTCGGCGGGAGTCGCCTTCGGTCCGGCGGCCGTCGGCTGCTCGGCGCCCGTGCCGGAGTCGCCGGCGGGCGGCGTCGCGGCAGGAACGGCGGGAAGCTCCGGCGCGGTCGTCGCGGGCGCTGCGTCCTCGCCGGCGACGGCCGCAGCGCGGCCGTGCGCGGCGACCGGGCCGCGCGGCGAAGCGGAGTGCACGAGCGTCCGCGTGCGATCGACCGTCGCGCCCGCGACGATCGACGCCGCGGCGCTGAATGCGGCTTCCGCCTGCGGCGACACGGTGACGGTCGCCTGCGGCGCCGAGCGGTTGTGCGAGACAACGACGCGCTCGGTCTGCGTCGCCGCGACCGTCGCGACCGCGGCGATCGCGGCCGCCTTGACGACGGCGCCGCCGGTGAGCAGCGACTTGATCCCCGCGAGCAGCGAGCCGAGGTTGAGGCCCTCACCGGCGCGGCGCAACCCGCGCTTGCGCGGCAGCGGCTGCTCGAGCCCCTGCGCGAGCGTCCGGCGCGCCCGGAAGATGAGCGTCTCGACCGCGGACTGCGAGAGCTCGAGCTCGTCGGAGATCTCACGGTACGACAGGCCCTGCCACTCGCGCAGCAGGATTGCGCGGCGCTGGTTCTCCGGCATCGCGGCGAGGGCGTCCTCGAGGCCGATCAGGTCGACGTTGCTGCTGGTGGCGCGCGACGGAACGATTTCCTGCAAGACCTCGAAGTCGTTCGGGCTCTCGACGCGGCCCCGACGCCATGACGAGCGGCGGCGCGACAGGCAGACGTTCTCCGCGATCTTGAACAGCCAGGCTTGCTCGGCCTCGGGCACGATGCCGCGCTTGAGGCCGCGGAAGGCGTTCATGAACGTCGTCTGGACGGCGTCCTCGGCCTCCTCCCGCGAGCTGAGCTGGTGGAGGCAGTAGGAGAAGATCTGGCGGGCGTACCGCTCGTAGAGCGCACGGGTCGCGTCGGCTTCGGGCGCAGGCTGGCGCTCGATGCCGGATGCGCGACCTAGCGACGGTACTGCGGCCATTCCCTCTCCCCTTCCGGAGCCCCTCCGACGCGCCTCTCTCCTGGCGACGCGAAATCACAGTGTGCGCCCGATAAAGCGGGACCGCAACCTCCCGAAAGGGTTCCTTACAAACTGGTTTTCAAGTGATAAGCCGCGTCCGTCAGGCCGGCACGTGGGCGGCCGTGAGGGCGCGCCGGAGCCGGACGAACAGCGCGTCGAGCGCGAGCTGCGGAGCGATGTTGAACTCCTCGAACGAGCGCCACGTCTCGCGGACGACCTCGCACGCCTCCTCGGCGCCGGCGATCCGCTCGCGCGTCGCGTCGGCGCTCAGCTCGCCGAGCCGGTCGGAGTGCACGACGGCCGCCTCCGCGCCGACCGCGACCGCGATCAGGTCGCGGTACCACCACGCAAGCTCCTCGAGGGAGGCGAGCAGCTCGTCGCGCTCGCCGCGCCGCTGCGCGCGCCGCACGCGCTGGTCGGCGTCGCGCGCCGAGAGCTCGAGCGCCTGCACGAGCTCCTCCGCCTCCGTCCGCGCGTCCGCGCCGCGCTCGCGGATCCCCTCGAGCAACGTCCGCGCCGCCTCGGCGGGATCGAAGTCGTCCTCCGCATAGACGCTCCGGGCGATCGCCAGCAGCGCGTCGCGTCTCCGGCGTGCCTGCGGATCGAGCAGCCGCTCGGCACGATCGAGACGACCGGCCGCGAGCTTCGCGATCGCTGCGAGCTCGTCCTCCGCGAGACCGGGCGCGCGCTCGAGCAGGTCGGCGCGCACGGCGCTCTCCGAAAGGCGGCGGAACGGGACGAGCTGGCAGCGCGAGCGAATCGTCTCGGGCAGCGGCCCGAGGTCGTCGGCGACGAGCACGATGACCGCGTACGACGGCGGCTCCTCGAGATCCTTGAGCAGCGCGTCGGCCGCGGCCTCGTTCATCGACTCGGCGCTGAGCACGAGATAGACACGCCGCGACGCCTCGAACGGCCGCATGTGGAGGTCGCGCCGGAGCGCACGGATCTCGTCGATCAGGATCTGGTCGCCGACCGGGTCGAGCTCGTAGAGATCGGGATGCGTGTGCCGCTCGACGCGCGGCGGGTCGCCGAGCAGCTCGCCCGCGAACGCGACCGCGGCGCGCCGCTTCCCGACACCCGGCGGCCCGTGGAAGAGGTATGCGTGCGCGGGCCCCTCGGCAAGAGCAGCAGTGAGCAGCCGCTTCGCTTCGAGCTGCTCAGGAAAGGTCTCGAAGCTCATCCAGGACGATTCTCGCGATCGCCGCGGCCGGCTGCTCGCCGTCGAGGACGACGATGCGATTCGGGAACATCGCCGCGACCTCGCGGTAGGCGGCGTCGACGCGCGCGTGGAACGCGAGGCTCTCGCGCTCGATCCGGTCCGCGTCGCCCGTCGCGCGCTGTGCCGCCTCCTCCGCGTCGAGCGCGACGAGGAACGTCTTGTCGGGGAGCAGACCCCGCGTCGCCTGCAGGTTGAGCTCCAGGACGTGCTCGACGCCGAGGCCGCGCGCGATCCCCTGGTACGCGAGCGACGAGTCGAGGTAGCGGTCGCAGACGACGTCGGCGCCGTCGGCGAGCGCGGGGCGGATCACCTCGTCGACGAGCTGCGCGCGTGCGGCGGCGAAGAGCGCCGCCTCCGCCCACGCCGAGACCGGACCGCCGTCGAGGACGAGCGCGCGCACCTTCTCCCCGAGCTCGGTCCCTCCCGGCTCGCGCGTCGAGACGACGGTGCGGCCGCCGGCGCGCAGCGTCTCGACGAGCAGCTCGGCCTGCGTCGTCTTGCCGCTCCCGTCGATGCCCTCGAACGTCACGAACACGGGTGCAGGATACGGTCACGCCCCGGCGAACGAGTTGCGGCCTTGGACTCCTCGTTTGCGGCCCCTCTCGCGTCGACGCGCTGGCGGACGGCGACGGTCGTCGTCTCGCTGCTCGCCGCGCTCGAGCTCGCGGCGCTGATCGCCGTCGGCGTCGCGGTGGTCGGCAAGTCGGTCGCGCACCGCGTCCGCGACGCGGCGATCGACCAGGTGGCCGGCGTTCCGGCCGCCGCCAAGCCCGCGCCCGCCGGCGCACCGACGCTGACGCGCGCGGAGACGGACGTGCTCGTGCTGAACGGCGGCGGCGTCTCCGGCGCCGCGGCGACGGCGGCGGCCGAGCTGCGCGCGCTCGGCTACCTGATCGGCGGCGTCGGCAACGCGCCGCGCGCGACCGCGACGGCCCGGACGTTCGTCATGTACGGCGGCCCGCACCGGCCGGAGGCGCTGCGGCTCGCGCACGACGTGAAGGCGCGGCTCGTCACGCCGCTCGACGGGTTGAAGCCGTCGGCGCTGATGGGCGCCCAGCTCGTCCTCGTCCTCGGGCGCTAGCCTCCGGTCCGGCGCCGGGAGGCGTCGACGCGGGGTTTCTCCACGGAGTCGGCACGAAGAACTGCTGGCGGCTGCCGCCGGACGCGGGAACAACGGCCTCGGCGCGATCCGACGTCGTCGTCCGCTCGGCGCCACCGCTTGTGGACGAAGCCGCCGACTCTTGCAACGAAGTCGTCACGAATCCACGCGGGTGGCTGCCGCCAGACGGGGCGGTCGGGGACGTGACCACGAGGGACAGCGTCTGCGGCTTCAGCCGGTTCCGCACGCGCCGGCGTTTACCTTCGCACGCGCGACGTCGAGCGGTCCGCCCTTCGCGGCGACCTCGGGATAGCCGAAGCGGTCGAGCGTGTACGCCTGGTTGAGCGCGCGGTAGGCGGCGCACGGATCCTTCATCGTCTGCAGCTCGAAGAGCCCGAGCTCGACCCAGCCGCGCGGATTGTCCGGCTGCGTGTCGATCGCCTCGTGGTAGAGCTGCAGCGCGTGCAGCTTCTTGCCGCGCGCCTCCTCGATGATCGCCTCGGCCTCGAGTGGTTCGATCGAGACCGGATCCCACGAATGCGCCTGCTCGGCGAGGTCGGCGTCGCCGGTCGCGAGCGCGCGGTCGACCTTGTGCTGCGCGACGACGGGAGCGGCGAGGGAGAGCACCGCCGCGGCCGCGAGCACGAGCGCGCCGCCGGCCCAGATCGGCTCGCGCCGCGCGATCGTCGTCCCGGGGCGCGCGAGCAGCGCGCCGAGCAGCACGAAGAGCGGCGCGCTGACCGCGACGTAGTCGTAGTCGATGTCGATCAGCACGTGCAGGAGGTACGCGAGCGCGCAGACTGCAAAGGCGACCGCGGCGGTGTCCTCGTGTAGCCGGCGCCGCATCGCGAGCGCGGCGAGAACGACCGCGGCGAGGAAGAGCGCGAAGCCGACGACGCCCGTCTCGCCGAGCAGCTGCAGCGCGAGGTTGTGTGGCTCGCTCGTCGGGCGGACGAAGTGCGCGCGGTTGATGCGATGCGCCAGCTCGAACGACGCCGCGCCGCTTCCCTCCAGCGGGCGATCGCGGAACATGTCGAGCGACTGCCTCCACCAGTCGAGACGCGCGTCGGTGCTCGCGCAGGAGAGACGTCCCGCGCCCTGCCCGCAGTGCGCGCCCGCCGGGCTCGTGTTCGTGTTCGAGCCGTGCACCGCGACGACGACGACGCCGGCGACGCAGGCGAGGCCGACCGTAGCGAGCAGCGCGCGGAACGCGCGCCGCGAGACACCGGCGGACGGCTGCAGCCGCGACGCGCGCCACGCGAGCAGCGCGACGAGCGCGCCGACGGCGAGGACGACGGCTAGGAAGACGACCCCGTCGTGCGCGCGCACCGAGTACGGCTGCTCGTCCTTCGTGATCCCGGGCAGCGCGAGCGCGACTGCCGCGACGGCGACGCCACCCGCACCGCCGAGGACGAGCGCGGCGAGCGACTCCAATCGCCGGTCGAACGCGATCCACGCCGCCGCTGCGATCAGCGCGACGAGGACGCCGCCGCGCGAGTACGCGAGCAGGATCGTCGCCGTCGCGCCGAACACGAGCAGCACGCCGTCGAGGCGCCGCTGCGAGGCACGCCAGAGACCGAGCACGAGCGCGAACACGGCGAGCTGCGCGAGCGCGTTCGCATGTCCGACCGGCGCACGCAGTCGCGCGGTGTCGCCGTAGTCCGCGTAGAGCGACGGAACGACCTTCGCGAGCAGCGCGTAGCCGATCGTCGCTGCGAGAACGACCGCGACCGCATTCGCGACCGCGCGCCGCGTCGACACAGTCGCGAGGAAGAAGCCGACGACGAGGAACGCGAGGTACACGACGCCGCGGTTGACGTAGTCCCACGAGCGGTCGGGCAGGACCGACCAGCCGATCGAGATCCCGAACCAGAGCACGAGTGCCGCGTACGCGGCCACGAAGCCGGCGCCGAGCGGACCGAGCGCGGGCAGCGGCAGCCGGCCGAGCAGCGCGGCGGCGCCCGCGAGCGCGGCGAGGAGGACGGCGGCACCGCCGATCCAGGCCAGCCGCGACGGCGACTGCCCGGCGCCGAAGAAGACGGCCCAGAGGAGAACGCCGGCGGCCGGCGCGAGCAGCGCCCACGCTCTCACCGTGTCACCTCCCGGAACGTGACGACGGCGCCCGCCGGCGCGCGGACCTCGACCCGGAACGGCGGCACCTGCGCCGGCAGCTCGACGATCGTCCCGCTGCGCGCGGCGGTGACCTCGGAGATGCGCGCACCGCCGCCTGGCAACGGCGCGAGCGTGCCGAGCCGCATCTGCGCGGGCGCAGTCGACGTGACGGCGACCGCGTCCGGCCGCCCCGACCACACCGAGTACGCGGCCAGTCCGGTTGTCGTCCCGTCGACGTAAACGCCCTCGGTCGCCGACGCGAGCCGGAACGGCTCCGCCCGGCGGAAGAGCAGCAGGCGCCCGCTCGAGGCGATCAGCGAGCCGACCGGGCGGAAGCGCGGGTCGGTGAGGACGTACCGCTCCGCCGGCCCGGAGAGCGCACCGGTGCGCCAGTCCAGCGAGCCGTGCGCCTCGAAGAACGGCGCCGGCTCGTCGGCCGTGCCGAGCGTGAGGACGCCGGCGACGTCGCGGTTCCAGAACTCGGTCTCCCAGACCGGCACCCACTGCTCGAACCACTTGCCCGCCGCCGTCTCCTGCTCGAACGTGGTCGCGTTGAGGTACGTGACGCGGGCGCCGCGGCCGGCGGCCGTGTCGACCCAGTCGCGCTGCACGAGCCCGGAGAGCGCGAGCACCGCGCGCGACTGGTTACGGATCGTCGTCCACACGACGACCGTCGAGACTCCGAGGAACGCCGCGACGCCGACCGCCGCGAGGCGCGGCGCGAACAGGAAGAGCAGCACGGCGGCGACGCTCCCGGCGACGACGAGCACGCGCGCTGTCTCGAGCCCCGCGCGCTCGAACGGCAGGAGCGCCCACGCGTTCCCGAGCAGCGCCGGCTCGCCGAACAGACGGTGCAGCGGCAGGATCGCCGCGAGCAGCGCGGGCGGGACGACGGCCCACCAGCGGCGCGGCGCGCCGCGCTCGAGCCAGACGACAAGCGCCAGGAGGAGCAGCGGCATCGCCTCGAGCATGTAGCGCTCCTTCACGCCGGCCGGCTCCCACGACGCCGAGACCGCAGCGAGCACGAGGAGCGCCGCCGTCGTCCACGCCGTCACCGCGACGAACGCACGCTCCCGGTCCGTCCGCGGCCGCAGCGCGAGCAGCGCCGCGACGGGGACGATCCCGACGGCGAGCGACAGCTCGCCCGCGCTCCGGACGAGCCAGCCGAGGATCGGCGTCGCCGCGTAGTGAGCGGAGCGCGTGTGCTCGTAGACGCCGAGGCCGCCGGCCGCGAGCTTCGCGACCACCGCCGCCGCGACGAGCGCGCACACTGCGAGCGCCGGCCAGAGAGCGCGGACACGGCGAATCGTCAGCGCCGCGAGGACGAGCACGGGCACGAGCAGGAGGCCCTGCACGCGCGTCGCGCTCGCGAGCCCGATCGCCGTGAGCGCCGCGGCCTGGTTCGCGACCGTCGGCCGCTCGAGCGCGAGCGCGACGAGCAGGCAGGCGGTGACGAACAAGGGCAGGAAGAGGTTCTCCAGCATCAGCGTCGAGGAGAAGAGGAGCGACGGCAGGAGAAGCGTGAGCGCCGCCGCCGCGAGCGCGGAGAGATCGGAGACGAGACGACGAGCCCACAGGAACACCGGCACGGCGGTCAGCGCGATTACGACCGCGTTGACCGCCTTCATCGCGGCGTACGACCACGCGATCGGCGCGAGCAGCACGGGGTAGGTCCAGCTGACGCCGAGCGCGTGACCGCGCACGCTGAACCCGTCGCCGGTCCGCACGCCGCGCGCCAGCTCCGCGTGCAGCAGCTCGTCGATCAGGATCCACGGCGTCGGGACCGAGCGCCCGGCGGCGAAGAGGAGGCAGGCGGCGACGGCGACGAGTCCGCCCAGCGCGAGGATCGGTGCGCGCGGGGGGACCGGCATCGGCGCGACGCTACCAGGGCGTTCGGCGACGCACGGGTGTTTACAAACCGCTTACAGGGCGATGATTCCGAACTCACGCGCGGACGAAAGACTCGAGCCTCCTGCACTCCTCCGTCCGCCTCGATGCCGATCATGCACACCGTCGCCTCCGCAGACCTTCCCGTGCGCTACCCGCTGCCGGGCGCCAGGAGCGGCGTCTAGGATGCGACGTCCCCTCGTGAAGATCTTCGTCCTCGCAACGATCGGCGCCGCCGCGCTCGCACTCGGCGTGTCCTCTCCTGCGCTCGCGTCGACGCCGTGCTGGCGCGCGCTCATCAACGACTGGTACGACGGGCGCATCGACCAGACGTATCCGGTCTCCTGCTACACGGACGCGATCCAGCACCTTCCCCAGGACGTCGACACGTACTCGAGCGCGAAGGAGGACATCCTCCGAGCGCTGCAGGCGCAGCTCCGCAACGACCCCAACGAGCCGCCGTCGTGGACGCCGGGCAGCAACGACGACGGGACGGGCGGGTCGGGCGGCGGCTCGAAGGGGATCATCACCCGCGCGATCGAATGGCTCGGGCCGTCGAACGCAAGCGCCGTGCCGCTGCCGCTCCTGATCCTCGCCGGCGTCGCGTTCCTGCTCCTCGCCGCCGCCGGCGGCAGCTTCGTCAGCCGCCGCATCCAGGAGCGCCGGCTGCCGCCGCCGCCGCCGCAGTAGAGCCTCTCCCGACGGCTAAAATTCAGGACGAGCGGGTTCGTCCGACGGGGCTCGTACTCTGGCTTGCTCGCTCATTTCCAGACGCCTTGGAGGGCCCATGCCGGCTGACGACTCGCAGACCGTAACGATCGAAGAAGAGAACGCCAACGTCGTCGTCGACGGGAGCGCGAGTCTCGCGGTCCGCCGCTACTTCACGATTCCGGGGCGCGACCCGTTCGACGAGGTCGAGTGGGAGACGCGCGACGCCTTCATCCCCGGCAAGGACAAGGCGGTGTTCGACCAGAAGGAGGTCGAGTTCCCGAAGTTCTGGTCGCAGACCGCGACGAACATCGTGGCGCAGAAGTACTTCCGCGGCCGGATGGGCTCTCCGGACCGCGAGCGCAGCGTGCGCCAGATGATCGGCCGCGTCGTCGACACGATCGGCACCTGGGGACGCGCCGGCGGCTACTTCGCGAACGACGAGGAGGCGCAGTCGTTCGAGGACGAGCTGAAGTTCATCCTCGTCCACCAGCTCGCGTCCTTCAACTCACCGGTCTGGTTCAACGTCGGCTTCGAGGAGAAGCCGCAGTGCTCCGCGTGCTTCATCCTCTCGATCGACGACTCGATGGAGTCGATCCTCGACTGGATCCGCCGCGAGGGGATCATCTTCCGCGGCGGCTCGGGCTCCGGCGTCAACCTCTCGAGGCTGCGCTCGTCGAAGGAGCAGCTGTCGAAGGGCGGCTACGCCTCGGGGCCGGTGTCGTTCATGCGCGGCGCCGACGCCTCCGCCGGCACGATCAAGTCCGGCGGCAAGACGCGGCGCGCCGCGAAGATGGTCGTCCTCGACGTCGACCATCCCGACATCGAGGAGTTCATCTGGTGCAAGGCGAAGGAAGAGGAGAAGGCGCGCGTCCTCGAGTCCGCGGGCTACGACATGTCGCTCGACTCGCCCGACTGGGCGTCGATCCAGTACCAGAACGCGAACAACTCGGTGCGCGTCACCGACGCGTTCATGGAGGCGGCGCTCGAGGGCCGCGAGTGGAACCTCAGCGCCCGCACCGACGGCACGGTGGTCGACACCGTCGACGCGCGGCAGCTCCTGCGCGACATCGCCGACGCCGCGTGGCGCTGCGCCGACCCGGGCGTCCAGTACGACACGACGATCAACCGCTGGCACACGTGCCCGAACACGGGCCGCATCAACGCGTCGAACCCGTGCTCCGAGTACATGCACATCGACGACTCCGCCTGCAACCTCGCGTCGCTGAACCTCATGAAGTTCCGCCGCGAGGACGGCGAGCTCGACGTCGAGGCGTTCGAGCATGCGGTCGACACGGTCTTCCTCGCGCAGGAGATCCTCGTCGGCTACTCCTCGTACCCGACGACGGAGATCGAGAAGAACGCGCGGGCCTACCGCCAGCTCGGCCTCGGCTACGCAAACCTCGGCGCGCTGCTGATGGCACGCGGCCTGCCGTACGACTCCGACGAGGGACGCGCCTACGCGGCGGCGATCACGGCGCTCATGACCGGCCGCGCGTACCGCAAGTCGGCCGAGACCGCGGCGCGGATGGGACCGTTCGCGGGCTACCGCAAGAACGCCGGGGCGATGGTCGGCGTCATCGCGCAGCACCGTGCGGCGGTCGGCAACATCGAGCACACCGAGTCGGTGCCCGACGACTTGCTCGGCGCGTGCCGCAAGGCGTGGGACGACGCGCTGAACCTCGGCGAGCTCTCCGGCTACCGCAACGCGCAGGCGACGGTGCTCGCGCCGACCGGGACGATCAGCTTCATGATGGACTGCGACACGACCGGCGTGGAGCCCGACTTCTCGCTCGTCAAGTCGAAGAAGCTCGTCGGGGGCGGCGAGATCACGATCGTCAACCGAACGGTGCCGCTCGGGCTCGAGAAGCTCGGCTACGCACCGAACGAGGTGGACGAGATCGTCGCGTGGATCGACGAGCGGAACTCGATCGTCGGCGCGCCGTACGTCAAGGCCGAGCACTACCCGGTGTTCGACTGCGCTGTCGGCGAGCGGTCGATCCACTACCTCGGCCACGTGAAGATGATGGGCGCCGTCCAGCCGTTCATCTCCGGCGCGATCTCGAAGACGGTGAACCTTCCCGAGACCGCGACCGTCGACGAGGTGGCGCAGCTCTACGTCGACGCGTGGAAGCTCGGCGTCAAGGCGATCGCGATCTACCGCGACAACTGCAAGGTCGCGCAGCCGCTGTCCGGCAAGAAGGAGGACGGCACGCTCGCGGCCCCGGCCGCCGCACCGGTGCCGCTGCGCGAGCGGAAGCGGCTGCCCGAGGATCGCACCGAGGTGGGACGCAAGTTCCGCGTCGGCGACTACGAGGGCTACATCCACGTCGGCCTCTACGACGACGGTACGCCCGGCGACATCTTCGTCGACATCGCGAAGGAGGGCACGACGCTCGCCGGCCTCATGAACTCGTTCATGATCTCGGTGTCGCTCGGCCTCCAGTACGGCGTGCCGCTCGAGGTCTACGTGTCGAAGTTCGCGCACATGCGCTTCGAGCCGAGCGGCATGACGAACGACGCGGACATCCGCGTCGCGAAGTCGATCGTCGACTACGTCTTCCGCTGGATGGGCAAGAAGTTCTTGACGACCGAGCAGCAGGAGGAGGTCGGGATCCTGTCGCCCGAGGTGCGGGCGCGGCTCGCGTCGCAGTACGCCGCGGGCGATGCAGCGGCGGCCGCGGAGCCGTTCGAGACGCCGCCGCCCGGCCAGACCGCACTCTTCAACGCGTTCGAGGACGCGGTCGAATGCGCCCGCTGCGGCGGCCGCATGATCCGGACCGGCTCGTGCTACACGTGCCGCGACTGCGGCACCAACACCGGCTGCAGCTAGTAGTACGGGGGAAACCGTGTTTCCCCCGTACGCCCCCCTTCTTCTTCGCGCGACAACGCACGCGTTCTTGGTTCGCCTCTAGCCGGGCAGCGGCCGCCGGCGGCCTTCCTTTTCCATCAACGCGGCGAAGCGCTCCCAGCTGAGACGCCTCACCTGCTTCGCGCTCGCCGGGATCCAGTCGATCGATCCTTTGCTGATGTGGATCCGGCCCAGGACTTCACCGTCTTCGCGCACGTGAACCTCGATGTCCTTGTTCACGACGCTGATGCCGTGCGGAACGTTCAACCTGATCTCGTGCGTCGCCATACACGACTCTGTCCAGCCTTCGCAGTTGCTGTCAAGCGTCGCGTCAAGAGACCGGCAGGCGGTCGGCGAGCGCCTCGAGCACCTTCAGCGCGAGCGTCGGCGACTCGCTCAGCAGCTTCTTGAAGTCCTTGCCGTCGACCCGCAACGCCTCCACGGGAGTGCCCGTCGTCACGCTGGCGGTGCGCGGTGAGTTCGCGATCAGCCCGATCTCTCCGAAGAAGTCGCCGCGCCTGAGCGTCCGAAGCAGGCGGGCCCGGCGGCGGACGTCGACCTCGCCCTGCAGCACGATGAAGAACCCGTCGTCGTGCGTGCCTTCGTGAACGAGCGTCGCTCCCTGCGGATACTCCTCCTGCTTGGCGATCGCCGCGATCCTCCCCAGCTCCTGCTTCGAGGCGCTCGCGAACATCGGCACCTTCCGCAACAACTCGATCTTCGCATCCCTGCGCAGACGCACCGCACAAGTCTGAGCGATCCGGGCGGCGCCTTCAAGAGTGCTCAACTATCCCAGTTTGAACGGATCCGTAATTCGCGCGCGAACCTACGGGAACCGGACGATGCGCTCGGTCGCGTCGCGAGAGAGGCTGGACGTCTACCGCGCACGGCGTGGGTGAGTGCCAACAGCCGGGTCTGCCCGCGGCAGGCGCTCCGGCGCAACGAGGGGAGGTGGGCGGAATGCTCACCAGGACTCAATTTCTGAAGGGCGGTGCCGTCGGCGGGGCCGCGATTCTCCTGCCGCGCGGGCCGTTGCTCTCCGGAGCCGCATTCGCAGGAACGACGACGCCGAAGCTGCAGCCGTTCGTCGATCCGCTGCCGCTGCTCGTCGACAACGCGATCGACGCGACGGAAGGCGGCAACGTGTCGCTAACAGCAGGGCTCGTCTCGCGCAAGGTCCACCGCGACCTGCCCGCGACGACGCTCTTCGGCTACCTCCGGCCGGGCGGACCGGGTCCAATCGACGCGACGGCGTCGTACCTCGGCCCCGCGATCCTCGCGCGGCGGGACGTCCCCGTCCGTGTCGCGTACCGCAACACGCTGCAGCCGGACGACTACCTCCGCGTCTTCACGAACGGAGGCAGCAGCTACCTGCAGTTCGCGGCCACGCCCGAGGTACGGACGCTGACGCATCTGCACGGCGCGTTCGTCGCCGGAGACGACGACGGCAACCCGTACGCGACTCCCGGCGGTTTCCGGACCGGCGAGACGCAGACGGTGACCTATCCGAACGAGCAGGCTGCGACGCTGCTCTGGTACCACGACCACGCCATGGGCGACACGCGCATGAACGTCGTCGCCGGGCTCGCCGCTGGGTACGTCGTCCGCGATTCGTTCGACACGGGCACGAATCCGTTGCTGCCGGGGCCGCTCGGCCGCTACGAGCTGCCGCTCGTCGTCCAGGACCGCATGTTCGACGCAAGCGGTGCGCTGCTCTATCCCACGTCGGGACCGGATACGAACGGGCCGTGGATCGGCGAGTACTTCGGAGACGTCATGCTCGTCAACGGGAAGGTCTGGCCAGACCTCGTCGTCGAGCCGGCCGTCTACCGCTTCCGCGTTCTCAACGGCTGCAACGCACGGATCCTCAACCTCAACTTCGGCGCTGTGCCGACGTACGTGATCGGAGCCGAGGGCGGGTTGCTGCCCGGCAGCCCGGTCGCCGTCGACAAGCTCGTGATGGGGCCTGCCGAGCGCTTCGACGTCGTCTGCGACTTCCGCGCGTTCGCGGGGCAGACGCTCTTCGTCACGAACACGGCGCCGCCTCCACCGGTTTCGACGCCGGCACCGGCGCTGGTGCGGGTGATGCGGATCCGCGTTGCCGCGACCGCGTCGAGCGACGCACCGATGAACGTTCCGGCGGCGGGATCGCTCCCGTCGAACGCCGAGATCGACGCCCTCCTGGCGCTGGGACCGCCGCAGTTGAGCGGCGGCAGCGTCCCCGGGCGGATGCTCACGCTGAACGAGGTCGGTGCAGAGACCGCGGTCTGGCAGTTGAACGTCAACGGCCGCGCGTTCGGTGACGCCGAGCCGGTGCTCGAGACGCTGAAGTGGAACGCCGTCGAGGACTGGTACTACGTCAACACGACCGGCGACACGCATCCGATGCACACGCACCTGTTCATGTTCAAGGTGCTCGGGCGCTACGCCTTCGACGCCGACGCGTACGCAGACGCGTACGGCACCGAGGGGTACGGTGTGCCGCAGCAGGACGTCGCGACGCTGGCGCGGTACCTGAGGTCGGGGTTGCAACCTGCAGCTCCGGTCGAGGCGGGGTTCAAGGACACCGTGAAGGCGAACCCCGGCCAGGTGACTGTCGTGCGGGCGCGCTTCGCACTGCCGAGCACGGCGCTGAACGGACGGAAGCTCGTCAAGGAGCAGCGCTACGTCCACCACTGCCACATCGTCGAGCACGAGGACAACGACATGATGGAGCGTTTCGTGGTGCGGCCGTAACGGCTTCAGGAGGAGGCGAGGCTCTCGGGTCTCGCCTCCTCCGCGTTTCGCGAGCCGTCCCGGCGGCGATGCAGAAGGCGATGGCACGCAAGCGCACGCAGCCGCGCGGACCGCGTTCGATCTGGACGGGCTCGATCACGTTCGGCCTCGTCAACGTGCCCGTTCGCGTCTTCACCGCCGTGCACGAGCACAAGCTCTCGTTCCACCTCGTCCACGAAAAGGACGACGGCCCGATCGGGTACCAGAAGATCTGCAAGACCGAGGACAAGCCGGTGCCCGACGACGAGATCGTCAAGGTCTTCGAGTACGAGAAGGGCGAATTCGTCGAGATGACGGACGAGGACTTCGAGGCGGCGCAGGTCGAAGGGCAGCACACGATCGACCTCGAGGACTTCGTGCCGTACGAGCAGATCGACCCGACGTTCTTCCAGCACACGTATCTCGTCGCTCCGCAGGACGACGCCGAGCGCGCGTACGCGCTGCTTGTCCGCGCGATGGAGGAGTCCGGCCTCGCGGGCATCGGCAAGTTCGTGATGCGCAACCGCCAGTACCTCGGCTGCCTCCGCGTGCGCGACGGCGTGATCACGCTCGAGCAGATGTACTTCGCCGACGAGGTCGACGCGCCCGAGAGCGTCGTGGCGAAGAAACTCCCGACCGTCGACAAGCGCCAGCTCGACATGGCGCTCAGCCTCGTCGAGAGCTTCACCGGCGACTGGGAACCGAAGAAGTACAAGGACACCTACCACGACGAGCTCGTCAAGGTGATCGAAGCGAAGCGGAAGGGCCGCGAGATTCGCCAGGTGCGTGAGCCCGAGGAAGAAGGCCCGCCCGACCTGATGGAGGCGCTCCGCCTCAGCCTCGAGCGCACCGGCACCACGCGCAAGAAGTCGACGGCGAAGCGATCGTCGACGAAGCGGCGGCCGAGCCGTGCGCGCAGCCGCTAGCCTCGCGAGACGATGACGCTCGAAGAGGCGATCGACCGGCTTTACTCGGTCGACCTCGCCGAGTTCGTCCCGGAACGCACGCGCCTCGTGAAAGAGCTTCGCGCCGAAGGACGGCGCGCCGAGGCGCAGCAGGTCGCCGAGCTGCGCAAGCCGACGACGGCGGCGTGGGCGGTCAACCAGCTCGCCCGCAAGCACCGCCGCGACGTGGATCTCTTGCTCGACGCAGGTCACCGGCTACGGGAGGCCCAGGCGGAGGTCCTGCGCACGAGGAAAGCCGGTGAGTTCGAGCGCGCGCGTGCGACCGAGCGCGACGCGCTCCGGCGCCTGACCCGCGAGGCGGACGAGCTGCTCGGCGGCGCGTCCGCGTCGACCCTGGCGCAGATCGGCGAGACGCTGCGCGCAGCGGCCGTCTCGGAGGAGGGACGCGAGCAGCTCGCGCTCGGACGGCTCGCGACGACGCTCGAGCCGGAGGGATTCGACGTCCTCGGCGGCCTCGCGCCGGCGAAGCCGCCCGCGCGGCGCGCGAGGCAGGCGCCGAAGCGAAGCGAGGAGAAGGCCGCGCAGGAGGCGCTGCGCGCGGCGCGCGAGCGGCAGCGCGAGCTGGAGCGCGAGGCGCGCGCGGCGGAGAAGGACGCGGACACGCTCGAGCGACGGTCGACGAAGGCGAAGGAGAAGGCCGACGCGGCGCGGGCCGAGGCGGAGGAGGCGGCGAAGGCGGTCGAGGAAGCCGAACGGCGGCTGCGCAGCTAGCGCAAGACCTTGCCGGGATTGAGGATCCCGTTCGGGTCGAACGCCGCCTTCAGGGCGCGATAGTGCGGCAGCAGATCCGGATGCTCGCGCTCGAGGTATCCGATCTTGCCGAGCCCGACGCCGTGCTCGCCCGTGCACGTGCCGCCGCACGCGAGCGCGAACTCGACGAGCTCCTCGTTGAGCGCGCGCATGTCGTCGAGGTCGGCGGGATCGTCGAGGTCGACCGAGAGGCCGACATGGAAGTTGCCGTCGCCGACGTGCCCGACGATCGCGGCGTCGCGCGCGTGCGCCGCCGCGCGCGTACGTGCGAACTCGACCGCCGCCGGCAGCTCGGAGAGCGGCACGCAGACGTCGGTCGCGAGCGAGCCCTTCCCGGGCGAGCGGGCGGCGAGCGCGAAGAAGACGTTGTGGCGCGCGTCCCAGAGCCGCGCGCGCCCCTCCTGCTCGGTCTCGGAGTCGAACGACGTGCAGCCTTCCCAGCCGGCGATCTCCCGCGTCGCCTCGAGGTCGCCGGCGACGCCGGCCTTCGTGCCACCGAACTCGACGAACAGGCTCGGCTCTTCGGCATAGGCGGTGTCCTTGTACGCGTTGACCGCGGCGATCGTCGCGCCGTCGAGCAGCTCGACGCGCGTCACCATCACGCCCGAGCCGATCAGCGTCACCGCGGCGCGGCACGCGGCGCCGACGTCCGGGAACGACGCGCGGACCGCGACGACGTGCTCGGGGATGCCGTGGAGCCGCAGCGTCAGCTCCGTGATCACGCCGAGCGTGCCCTCCGAGCCGACGAAGAGCCCACGCAGGTCGTAGCCCGCCGACGTCTTCACCGCGCGCGAGCCAGGCCGGATGACGCTCCCGTCCGCAAGCACGACCTCGAGCGCGAGCACGTTCGCGCGCATGCCGCCGTAGCGCACCGTCGTCGTCCCGCTCGCGTTCGTCGCGGCCATTCCGCCGAGCGTCGCGTCCGCTCCAGGGTCGACCGGGAACTGCAGGCCGTGCTCGGCGGCCGCTGCGTTCAGCGCGCTCCGCGTCACGCCCGCCTGCACAGTGGCTTGGAGATCGCCGGCGCGCATCGCGACGATCGCATCCATCGCTGCCAGCTCGAGGACGATCCCGCCACGCACGGGAATCGTGTGCCCTTCGAGGCTCGTTCCCGCGCCGAACGGCACGACGGGGATTCCGCGATCGTTCGCGTACGCGAGCACGCGGGCGACCTCGTCGGTACTGTGCGCCGCGACGACGGCGTCGGGACGGTGCGGCGCGTGGTAGGTGAGGTCGCGCGAGTGCGCGTCGAGAACGGAGTCTCCGTCGCTCACGCGTGACTCGTCCGGCACGACTTCGAGCAGCTCGTCGCGCAGGCTCACGCGAGCGCGGCGAAGAGATCCACGACGTTGTCGTCGGGATCGAAGACGGTCGCGTACCGCTGCCCCCAGAACGCGTCGTACGGCGCGTCCTTCGAGCGGAAGCCGGCCTCGACGACCGCCGAGTGGACCCGGTCGACATCCTCGGGGCTCGAGCACTCGAACGCGAGCGCGACGCGGTGGCCGCGCGGCTCCTCGCGCTCGGGGTCGAGCTTTCGCATCAGCTCCTCCGTGTCCCACATCAGCCGCAGGCCGTTCGGCAGCGTCGCGTCGAGGTGGTCACCCGACGGCTCCGGCACGTCGACGCCGAGCAGCCGGTAGAAGCGAACCGCCTCGCCCAGATCGCGTGTGACGATGCCGATCGCGGCGAGCTCGGGCACGACCGCAGCCTAACGTAGCCTGCGCTTCATGCCCATCCTCGCGCACCTCGATCTCGACGCGTTCTTCGCCGCCGTCGAGGAGCTCGAGGACCCGTCGCTGCGGACGAAGCCGCTGATCGTCGGCGGCGACCCGCACGGGCGCGGCGTCGTCGCGACGGCGAACTACGTCGCCCGCGCGTACGGCATCCACTCGGCGATGAGCGCGGCGGAGGCGCTGCGCCGTTGCCCGCAGGCCGTCTTCGTCCGGCCGCGGCACTCGCTCTACCGCGACTACTCGCGCACCGTGTGGGAGAGCGTGCGCGCGATCGTTCCGACCGTCGAGCGCACGGGCTTGGACGAGGGCTACCTCGAGCTCGGCGAGGTCGCGCCGGACTTCCTGCGCGCGCGGGAGCTTGCGGAAGCCGTCCAGACCGCCGTGCGCGGCACGACGAGCCTGACGTGCTCGCTGGGCGTCGCCGCGTCGAAGGTCGTCGCGAAGGTCGCCTCCGATGCGCGCAAGCCCGGCGGCATCACCGTCGTCCTGCCCGGCCGCGAGGCCGCGTTCCTCGGCCCGCTCGCCGTCCGCAAGCTGCCGGGCGTGGGGCCGCGGAGCGCGGAACGTCTGGCGCGTGCCGGGATCGAGACCGTCGGCGCCCTCGCGGCGCTCGACGACGACGTCCTGCGCACACTCCTGCCGGGCAAGGTCGGGAGGTTGCTGCGCGACCGCGCGCGCGGGATCGACTCGCGCAGGCTCGAGCTGTCGAGCGAGCGCATCTCGATCTCGAACGAGGAGACGTTCCCGCGTGACATCTCCGAGCGCGACCGCCTGCACGAAGAGCTGCGGCGGATGGCGGAGCGGCTTTCGGAGCACCTGAAGCGCGACGGCCAGGCCGCGCGCACGGTGACGACGAAGCTGCGCTACGCCGACTTCTCGATCCGCACGCGTTCGCTGACGCTCGACGTCGCGGTCGACGACGCAGAGACGATCGGCGACCTCGCGTGCCGCCTGCTCGACCGCGCGCTCGCCGACCGTCCGGGCGCGCTGCGGCTTGTCGGCGTCGGCGTCAAGAGCCTCGAGTCGCACCGCCAGCTGACGCTGAGCTAGGGCTGAAGCTGGACGATCCGCCACGCGTCGCCGTCGAGGAGATAGGCGAAGCGGACGTGCAGGCGGTTCGCGCGGTGCTGCCAGAACTCGAACGCCTCCGGCAGCACGCGGTAGCCGCCCCACCACTCCGGACGCTCCACCTCGCGGCCCACGAGCTCGTCCTCGAGCGCCCGGACGCGTGCCTCGAGCTCGTCACGCGACTCGACCGGCTCGCTCTGCCGCGACGCCAGCGCGCTGATGCGTGCGGCACGCGGCCGCGCGGCGAAGATCGCGTCCGACTCGGTTGGCGCCACCCGCTCGACCGCGCCCTCGACGCGCACCTGGCGCCCGAGCGCATGCCAATGGAAGAGCAACGCCGCACGCGGGTTCTCGGCGAGCTCGCGGGCCTTGCGGCTGTCGTAGCTCGTCGCGAACACGAAGCCACGCTCGTCGAACGACTTCAGCAGCACCATACGAGCGGACGGGCGCGCCTCGCGCGACGCGGTCGCCACGGCGCACGCCTCCGGCGCAGGGACGCCCTCGTCGCGGGCCTCGCCGTACCATGCGGAGAACTGCTGGACCGGATCGCCGAGCAGGTCCTCTCGGCGAAGGTCGCGTTCGCGTTCGGGCATCGGCCCGAACGCTACTTCTTCGTCTTCGCCTTCTTGAGCTTCGGCGCGTAGGCCGTCACGGCCGGGGTCACCGTGTTCGGCGCGCCGATCAGCGACAGCAGCAGGTTGCGAAAGCGCGCCGGATCCATGGCCGCCGACTCGTCCTTCGACGAGCGTGGCTTCATCGTGTTGCGGGACGTGGACCAGTACGACCACGCGAGCGTCGAGGCGAAGCGCTCGCAGCCGTACTGCGAGTGCGCAAGGTTGGGCGCCGAGTAGCACCAGTCGGCGCCGCCGAGCAGGCCGAGCAGCAACCGCCGGTCGGCGTCGTCCAGCAGGAAGAAGTCGACCTGGTGGGCGTACTCGTGCTGGATCGTCCCCCACGAGAAGACGCCCGCGTCGAGCAGGTTCGCGTCGAGCCAGACGTGCGCCGGCGCCGCCTCCGTGGACAGGCCCCGCGCGATGTGGATCGTGACCTGCGCCGGCACGAGGTTCCAGTCGAACGCGCTCGCGTTCAACGCGCTCGTGACCTGCGCCTGCTCGTACGGCGTCCCGCCCGCGAAGAGGTAGTTCCCGCCGGCCGCTGCGGCGGGCGCGGCGGGAACGAGGGAGAGTGCAGCCACAAGGGAGAGAAGTGCTTTCCGCATGCACTCCGTGGATCGGCTTCGAGAGCCCGCGCGGGCATTCCCGGCCCCGGGTCGGCGGCATACCCGATTCGGGTGGTCCGACTAGCGGAAAAGGTCGCGCTCTGGGGGCAGGACGAGGTCCTGCGCCGAGCCGTCCCCCGAGAGAGCGAGCCCGCGGATCACGGCGCCCGGGACGCCGTCCAGCTTGCCCATCACGAGCTCGGCGGCGCCGGCGAGCTCATCCGCGACCGCGATCTGCGTCGAAAGCAGCTCGTAGCCGATCGGATCGCACACCCCGCGCAGGTCGAGCAGCGGCGCGAAGCCCGCGACGCCGATCGCGACGTCGGTGGTGCCGTTGCGCCAGGGACGCCCGAACGAGTCGCTGATCACGACCCCGACCGTGCGCCCGGTCAGCTCCCGGAGGCGCGCGCGGATCGCGCGCGCCGACGCGTCGGGATCGACCGGGAGCAGGACGAGCGTCCCCGCCTCGGGCGCGTTCGACGCGTCGACGCCTGCCGACGCGCAGACGAAGCCGTGCCGCGTCTCCGCGATCACGAGCGGCCCGCGCGTGCGCACGATCCGCGCCGACTCGCGCAGGATCGCCTCGACGTGCCTCGGGTCGTCCTCGTCGCCTGCCAGCTCGCGCGCCCGTTCCGACGGCTCGAGCTCCGCCAGCTTGACGACCCGTCCCTCGGCCTTGGACACGACCTTTTGCGCGACGACGACCACGTCGCCGTCCTCGAGCTTGTAACTCTGAGTTACAAGCTCGGCCAGGTCCATCCCCGGGCGCACGTCCGGCCAGCCGGTGAGCGGAATGACTCGCAGCTCGGTCAAAGGCCGGTGACGCGCAGGCCGGCGTGCGTCTTGTAGCGCTTGTTGACCGCGATCAGGACGCCGGTCATCGCCTCGAGGGCGCGCGCCGAGCGGAGCGGTCCGGCGTCGACCGCGTGCCCTCGCACGAGGTTCGCCGCGAGCTCGAGCGCGCGCGCCTTCGCCTCTGCGTCGTCGCCGCACACGAACGCGTCCTCGTCGGGCGGCTCGGTCGCGAGCTTGCCCGCGGCGAGGCTGTGAAGGCCTGCCAGGACCGGAACCGCGACGACGGCGGCGACGCGCTCGGCGACCGAGAGCGTCTCGTCCGAGCGCAGCTCGCTGGCGACGGAGAGGAGCGGCGACTCGAACGCGATCGCCCGGGCCGTCTCGACGGCGGCGTCCGCCTTCGTCGCGAGGACGGCGAGGTCGACACCGCGGACGGCGTCCTCGTTCGCCGCGCCCAAGACGCCGAGCTCGCCGGCGACTGCGCGCGCACGCGCCTCGTCGCGCGAGCCGACGACGACGTCGTCACCCGCCGCGCGGAGGCGGATTGCAAGCGCGCGGCCGAAGTCGCCCGTGCCGCCGACGACCGCGATTCTCATACAGGCACTGAGAGCGTCGCGTCGGCGACGCGGCGACGTGACTGCGCATCGGTCATCAGCGTGCGCGTGACGATCGGCTGCACGTCGAGATCGCCCGGCTCGTCGCTCTCGTCGATCACGAGCGCGTCGATCAGACCCGCATAGCACGACGCGACGTGCGCGGGCGTCGTGCCGCCCGCGAGCCGCGCGAGCATCCGGTCTGCGGGTCCCTTCACCGCGCGACCGCCGACGAGCGGGCTGACGGCGACGCACGGGATGCGGCGGCGCTCGAGCGCCTCACGGAGAGCAGGCACCGCGAGGATCGGCCCGACGCTGACGTAGGGATTGCTCGGTCCGATCACGAGCAGGTCAGCGGCCGCGATCGCGTCGACCACGCCGGGCGCCGGACGCGCAACGCCACGCACCTCGACCGCGTCGACGTCGTCCCGATGGCCGCGGGCGACGAACCATTCCTGGAACGAGAACGTTCCCGCCGGTGTGACGACGAACGTCCGCAGCTCGTCGTCCGTCGCGGGGAGCAGCCTCGCTGTCACGCCGAGCGCCCGCGCGACGCGTGCGGTGACGGACGAGAGCGGCTCGCCGTTCCGCAGCGCCTGGGTGCGCACGAGGTGCAGGCCGAGGTCACGGTCGCCGAGCTTGAACCAGTCGTCGCCGCCGAGCGCCGACACCGTCTCGAGCGCGTGCCACGTCTCGCCGGCCCGTCCCCAGCCGCGTTCCTCGTCCGCGACACCGGCGAGCGCGTAGAGGACGCTGTCGAGGTCGGGCGACACGTGCAGGCCGAGCGCCTCGATGTCGTCACCGACGTTGACGATCGTCGTCACGCGCTCGCCTCCGAGCGTTTCCGCGAGAGCGCGCACGAGCTTCGCGCCGCCGACGCCGCCGCTGAGGACCGTGACGTTCACACGCGCGCCTTCAACGCGCGGCGCGTGAACGGCCCGACGCGATCCGCGACCCGGCGCAGGTCGTCCCAGGTGTCGACGTCGTCCACGAGACCGGGAAGGTCGAGCGTGCGCGCGCCGAGCGCGCGCTCGAACCGCCGCGCGCTCTTGCGTCCGTACAGAGGCCGGAAGTGCGACGGATCGGCGAGTGCGATCGCGTTCGTCGTCCCGTCGCGCGCGGGTACGATCGCCGGCGCGGCGGCGACGAGTACCTCGAGCTCCGCGGTCGTCACGCACGGAAGGTCGGCGTTCACGATCGCAACCGGCGTCTCGTGCACCGTCTCGAGCCCCGCGACGACCGCCTTCCCCTGGCCGCCGGGTGCGTCGGCGACCGAGACGTCGCCGAGGGCTCGACACGCGGCGATCACGTCGCGGCACATAGCCTCTGCGAGCTCGGGGTCGCCGAGGCGTGTCTTTCCGAGCAGCTTGAAGGGAACGACGAACGACGGCATGGCGAAGAGCCTATCCCTCGACAACGCACAGATCGCGAACGCACTCGAGCGCTACGCGTCGCTGCTCGATCTCGCCGGCTCCGGCTACTACACCGTCCGCGCGTACCGGCGTGCGGCCGCGCTGATCCGCGCCCTGCCGACGCCGGTCGAGCGGCTCGTCCGCGAGGGCAAGGTGCGGACGCTGCGCGGGATCGGATCCGGGATCGGCTCGGTGCTCGCGGAGCTCGTCGAGACGGGCGAGGTGGAGCGGTTCCGCGACCTCGAAGGGGAGGTCGAGCCGGAGCTCGTCGGGCTGGGACGCTTCCTCGGGCTCGGGCCGAAGCGCGCCGTCGAGCTCGGGCGCGCGCTCGGCGTCCGCACCGCGGACGAGCTGCGCGACGCGATCTCCGAGGGACGGCTCGCGAGCGTGCCGGGCGTCGGACCGAAGACCGAGGCGAAGCTGCGCGCCGCACTCGAGCGCGAGCGGCAGCCGCGACCGCCGCGCGGCCTGCTGCTCAACCGGGCGCGCGAGCTCGCCGCGGCGATCGCCGAGCCGCTCGGCGGCGTCGCGGCCGGCGACCCGCGCCGCTGGGCCGACGTCTCGAACCGCTTCGCCGTCGTCAGCACGGACGCGACGGCGCTCGATCGGTTCGCCGAGCTGCCGCAGATCGTCTCCGTCGTCGAGCGCGACGAGCATCGCGCGCTCGGCGTCACCGTCGAAGGTGTGCCGGTCGAGGTCGTGGTCGCCGAGCCGTCGCGGTTCGGCACGGAGCTCGTGCGCGCGACGGGGTCGCCGGAGTTCGTCGCGTCGCTCGGCGGGCTGCCGGACGCGCCGGACGAGGAGTCGCTCTTTCGCGCGCTCGGCCGCCAGTACGTGCCGCCGGAGCTGCGCGAGGGCGCCGTCGGCGACGTGCCGAGGCTCGTCCAGCTCGAGGAGATCCGCGGCGACCTCCACGTCCACACGTCGTGGTCGGACGGCAAGGCGACGGTGCTCGAGATGGCGCGGGCGGCATGCGAGCGCGGCTACGAGTACCTCGCGATCTGCGACCACACGCGCAACGTCCGCGTCGTGCCGGGGCTCGACGCCGACGACGTGCGCCGGCAGGCGGAGGAGATCGCAGCTGCGAACGCGTCGGTCGCGCCGTTCCGGGTGCTGGCCGGGATCGAGTGCGACATCCTCCCCGACGGGACGCTCGACCTCCCCGACGACGTGCTCGCGGAGCTCGATTGGGTGCAGGCGAGCGTGCACGCCGGCCAGCGCGCGCCGCGCGAAACGATCACGAAGCGCGTCGTGGAAGCGCTCCGCCATCCGTCCGTCTCCTGCCTGTCGCATCCGAAGGGCCGCATCATCAACCACCGTCCGGAGAACGACCTCGATCTCGAGCGCGTCTTCGAGGTCGCGCTCGAAGAGGGCAAGGCGGTGGAGGTGAACGGTCTGCCGGACCGGCTCGACCTGCGCGACGCGCACGTGCGCCTCGCGGTCGAAGCGGGCGTGCCGATCGTCTGCTCGACCGATGCGCACTCCACGCTGGGGCTCGGCAACATGGTGCTCGCCGTCGCGACCGCGCGCCGCGGCGGCGCGACCGCGACCGACGTCCTCAACACGCGACCGCTCTCGGACCTGCCGCGGAGATGAAGGTGCTCGCGACGCAGCGCTTCGCCGGGCCCGCGTGGGACGAGCTGGACGACGTCGAGATCGGCACGCTCGACGAGCTGCGCGAGGACGTCGAGGCGCTCGTCGTCGCGAACGAAAGCGTCGACGAGGACGTGCTCGCGCGCTTCCCTGACCTGCGACTCGTCGCGAACTACGGCGTCGGCTACGACCGCGTCGACGTGGGCGCCTGCGCGCGCCGCGGGATTGCCGTCACGAACACGCCCGGCGTCCTCACTGACGCCACGGCGGACCTCACGTTGGCGCTCATCCTCGCGGTCCGGCGCGGGCTCGGTGTGGGCGATCGCTTGATCCGGCGCGGCGAGTGGACGTGGACCTGGTCGCGCGGCTTCCTGGGCGACGAGGTCACCGGTTCGACGCTCGGGATCGTCGGCCTCGGCCGCATCGGCGCCGCCGTCGCGCGCCGCGCGCAGGGATTCGGCATGCACGTGCTCTCCGTGCGAAGCGGGGCGACGGACGACGCCGTCGACGCGCTCCTGCGAACCGCGGACGTCGTGACGCTGCACGTGCCGCTCACGCCGGAGACGCGCGGAATGATCGACGCGCGACGGCTCGCGTCGATGCGGGACGGCGGCGCGCTCGTCAACACGGCGCGCGGAGAGCTCGTCGACGAGGACGCGCTCGTGCGCGAGCTCGTGTCGGGACGGCTGCAGGCGGGTCTCGACGTCTTCGCCGACGAGCCGCGCGTTCCGGAGGAGCTCCTGGCGCTCGACAACGTCGTCCTGACGCCGCACCTCGGCAGCGCGACGGTCCGCGCCCGCGAGGCGATGACACGCCTCGTCGTCGACAACGTCCTCGCCTTCGAGCGCGGCGAGCCGCTCCCGACTCGCGTCGCCTAGGCACCGCCGCCCTGGCCGCTCGTCGACCACTCGGCGAGCTCGTACCAGTGCGTCGTCCGCAAAGCCTCCGCCACGCCGGGATCGGTGTGGGCGGCGTAGAACACGTGCCGCTCGAGGTCGCAGCAGATCGCCACGTCCGACAGCGACACGTCGTGAACCTGCCTGAGCGCCTCGCTCGGGAGCCTCGCCTCAGCGACGGTGTAGTGCTTGAACTGGAGCTCCGGAGCGATCTCCATCAGCCGCGGCCAGTCGGGACAGGTTCTGGAGCTCACGACCAGCGTCCTCCGAGCAGCACGGTGCCGCGCTCGCCGCCCGGCGGGTAGACGACGAACGAGGCGGCCTGCGCGAGGTGGTGGTAGAGGTGGTCGCCGTCGCCGTCGGCGAGGCCGAGCGCGAGCTGGAAGCGTCCGTCGGCGAGCGGCAGCGACTCGACCTCGAACCGCGCGGGCAGCTCGCCGGGGCCGTCGGGCCAGCCGAGCTCCGCCGTCTCGACGCCGCCGGCGGCGACGAGCCGGCCGCCCTCGTCGCGCAGCTCGTACGAGAGCCGCGGCGGCGGCACGGGCTCGGTCGCGGTGAGCCGCAGCTCGAGCCGCAGCGGCTCGCCTGCGAGGAACTGCGCACGCTCCTCGCCGTCGCCGCCGAGCACCCGGACGGCCGCGATGCGCGCCTCCCCGCTGCCCCACTCGTTCAGCCCCGCGACGCGCTCCGCCGGCTCGCGCTCGTCCGCGAGCAGCCGGTGATACGCGGTGAGGGCGTCGTGCGTCGTCCCGTCGAAGGCGACCTCGCCGGCGCGCAGCAGCACCGCGCGCTCGCACAGCCGCTCGACCGCGGCGGCGTCGTGCGACACGAAGACGATCGTGCCGCCGTTCCGCTTGAAGTCGAAGATCTTGCCGAAGCACTTCCGCTGAAATGCCTCGTCGCCGACGGCGAACACCTCGTCGAGCAGCAGCACGTCCGCGGCGAGATGAGACGCGATCGCGAAGCCGAGGCGCATGTACATCCCGGAGGAGTACGTGCGGACCGGCAGATCGATGAACTCCTCGAGCCCAGCGAACGCGACAATCTCGTCGAGCTGCTCGCGGATGTACGTGCGCTTCAGCCCGAGGATCGACCCGTTGAGGAAGACGTTCTCGCGCCCGGTGAAGTCGGGATGGAATCCCGCGCCGAGCTCGAGCAGCGTTCCGATGCGGCCGCCGACCTCCGCCGTCCCCGATGTCGGTTGGATGATCCCCGAGAGGATCCGGAGCAGCGTGCTCTTGCCGGAGCCGTTTCGCCCGACGAGCCCGACCGCGCTGCCCGGCTCGATCTGGAACGAGACGTCGCGCAGCGCCCAGACGTCGGTCGCCGGCCCGCGCCCGCGCGCGAGCACGAGCGCCTTGAGCGAGCGCGCCTCGCGGGAATGCACGCGGAAGCGGCGCGACACGCGGTCGACGCCGATCTCACCGGGGCGCACGGTCACCTGCTTCCTGCCGGACGAGCTCGGCGAGCGCGCGCACGAAGTCGGGATCCGCGTTCGGCATCTCGATCCTCCGCAACGTCATTCCGAGCTCGCGCGCGCGATCCTGCGCCTCGACGTCGATGTCCCAGCGAATCTCGAGGTGGTCGGAGACGAAGCCGACCGGGCAGACGAGCACGTCGCGCACGCCGCGAGCGTGCAGCTCGCCGAGGTGGTCGAGGATGTCGGGGCCGAGCCACGGCTCGCCCGTCGGCGACTCGCTCTGGTACGAGAACGACCACTCGCGCACGTCCGCGGCCTCCGCGACGAGCCGCGCCGTCTCGAGCAGCTGGTCCTGGTACGGATCGCCGTCGTCGAGGGTGCGCGCGGGCAGCGAATGCGCGGTGAAGACGACGTGCGCGGTCGTGCCGCGGACGCGCGCCGCGAGCGCGTCGACGAACGGCTCGAAGTCGTGCCAGCTCTCGATCATCCGCAGCTCCGCGCGCGCGTCGAGCGCGCGCTCGAGCTGCTCTCGGTAGCCGGCGATCGACAGGCGCGAGTAGTGCGGCGCGAGCACAAGCCCGACGACGACGCCGGCGCCCGTCACGAGCGCCGCCTCGGCGGCGTCGGCGATGCGCGGGCGCCAGTGCTTCATCCCGGTGAACACCGGCAGCCCGAGCTCGCGCTCGAGCGCGGCGCGCGTCTGCTCCGTGATCGCGTTCAGCGGGTTGTGCTCCTCGACGCCGAGCGCGCGGTAGCGCGCGACGAGGTCGTCGAGCCGCTCGGGCGTGACCGGCCGGCCGCCGCGGATGTCGGCGTAGTAGGCCGGCACGTCCTCGAGCCGCTCCGGGGAGCCGTACGCCATCAGGACGACGGCGGTGCTCAAACGCGCGCCTCCACGGTCCGTTCCTGCACGAGCTCAGTGAGCTGCGAGAGGACGCCTGGGTCAGTCGAGGGCAGCACGCCGTGGCCGAGGTTGAACACGTGCCCCGCGACATTGCGCGCGCGTTCGAGGACGTCGAGCGTCGCCGCCTCGACGCGCTCCCACGGGCCGAGCAGCACCGCAGGATCGAGATTCCCTTGCACGACGCGTTCGGGAAGCAGGTCGAGCGGCACGCGCCAGTCGAGGCCGACGACGTCCCCCTTCCACTGGTCGAGCAGGTGCCGGTTGCCGGTGCCGAAGTGGATCGTCGGCGCGTCGACCGCCTCGAGGATCTGGTCGCTGTATCCGCCGACGAACTCGTCGTAGTCGGCAGGCGAGAGCACTCCGATCCACGAGTCGAAGAGCTGGATGACGTCGGCGCCGGCGTCGACCTGCTCACGCACGTACCGCGAGAAGCACTCGGCCAGCTTTCCCATCAACGCGTGCCACTCGTCCGGCTCGCTGTACATCATCGCCTTCATCGCGTTGAAGTCGCGTCCCAAGAGGTAGCTGGCAACCGTGAACGGCGCGCCGCAGAAGCCGATCACCGCCTTCTCCTCGGGAAGCTCGCGACGGACGATGCCGATCGCCTCCGCAAGCTCCGGCGCGACGACGTCGGGAACTCGCAAACGCGCCGCGTCGAAGGACTCGATCACCGGACCGACGCCTTCGACGAGCTGCACGTCGACGCCCATCGCGGCGATCGGCGTCATGATGTCCGCGAACATGACCGCGGCGTCGACGCGGTGCCTGCGCACGGGCTGCAGCGTCACCTCCGCGCAGAGCTCCGGCTCCCGCGCGACTTCCCAGAACGAGTGCCGCGTCCGCAGCTCGCGATACTCCGGCAGCGAGCGCCCGGCCTGCCGCATGAACCAGACGGGTGTCCGCTCGACGGGCTCGCGTCTCGCGGCGCGCACGAGCAGGGGCTCCGACATCGCGCCCTAGACTAGTTACGTGTTCCTGCTAGTGGCGTTACCGGGCTTCTGGGTCGTGAGCACCAAGCGCTGCAAGGACGCAGGGAGCCCCAATAGTGGTGCTATTGGGGCGACCGAGGACGCCGCAGCGCGCCGTGTGATCGCGGGCCAGAAGCCGGTGGACGCCGCTGGCAGGGACACCTAATGGAAAGGGTCGGTGAGCATCCCGTTCCCGCCGGCCCTCTGGCCGTTCGCTGGCACGCGTGGGAGCTGCTTCGCCCCGCTCGCGCGGGCATGCAGACCGAGGTCGACCTCGTCTTCGAGAACGCGGGCCGCGTCGAGTGGACGCACGGCGCGGCGAAGAAGATCGAGGTCTCGTACCACTGGCTCGACGACCGCGGCAACGCGATCGTCTGGGGCGAGATCTGGACGCCGCTCGCGCGCACCGTCTCGCCCGGCGAGACGATCACGCAGCGGCTCGAGCTGCGCGCGCCGCTGCGCGCCGGCCCGCACCGGCTTGCCTTCGACCTCGTCGAGGAGGGCCGCTACTGGTTCTCCGAGGTCGGCAACACGCGCCTCGAGGTCGAGGTCGAGGTCCGGCCCCGAATCGAGCGCAGCCTCGCCGTCGTCTTCACGCCCGGCCCGCCCGAGCTTGTAACTCAAAGTTACAAGGCCCTCGAGGCGCAGGACGAGCCGCTCGTCCCACAGGGCGAGGAGGCGGCGCTCGGTCACCTCGCTCCGGGCTGCGAGCCGGCGGCCGACTGGTCGCGCCGCGTGCTCGACGCGCACCAGTCGGGCTACGCCGTCGTGGGCGGGTCGATCGAGGCGACCGGACTGCGCAAGCCGAAGGAGCTCGAGCCGTGGGCACCCGGCCGCGGCCGGGTGCCGAACTTCGAGCAGCCGCTCCTCTGCCCCTCCCTGATCCCCGGCTCCGAGCCGTCGTGGGACTGGACGTTCGTCGCCGGCCTGCCGGCGCTCGCGCACCCCCGCAGCGAGCCGTGGCTCTACGACGGTCGGATCGTGATCAGAGCTCGACCGCGATCCGGTCGTCGATCCGCGTGAAGACGAACGCGCCGAGTGCGAGCGCGACGACCGTCGCGACGACGAGATAGACGACGTCGACGAGATGCGGGAGCTGCCCCGCCCAGAGTGGATCGCGGATCGCCTCGACAGGCGGCGTCACCGGATTCGCGTACCGCAACACCTGGGTGATCGTGTGGTGGTGGAACTGCGAGAACGAGTAGAGGACCGGCGTCAGGAAGAACCACGGCAGGAGCAAGGCCCCAACCAAGTGCTCGACGTCGCGGAAGAGGACGTTCAGCGACGCGATCGTCAGCACGAGGCCCGCGGTGAAGCAGACGAAGAGCGCCGCGAGCGGCAGTGCGAGCCACTCCGTTCCGCGCGAGCCGGGCAGGAATACGAAGCAGAGTACGAGCAGGATCGCGAGCATCACGACATACGTCACGAGATTCGTGCCGACGACCGCGAACGCGACGAGCTGGCGCGGGAAGCGCGTCTTGCGGATCAGCGGTGCGTTGTCGAGCATCGCGCGCGAGCCCGCCTGCATCGTCGTCGCGAAGAAAACCCACGTCGCGAGCCCCGCGAGCAGGTAGAGCGAGTAGTACGGGATGTCCTGCGCCCGCCAGAGGACGCGGAAGACGAGCAGGTAGACGCCCATCAGGACGAGCGGCGGCATCAGCACCCAGACGACGCCGAGCAGCGAGCCCTTGTACTTCGCCTGCAGGTCGCGCCGGAAGAGGTTTCCGAACAGCTCCCTGTAGGTGATCAGCTCCGTGTAGACCGTCACGCCTGAGAACTAGTCTACGGAGGCTGCAGTGCGTCGCTCCGACCCCAAACATCGGGCTAACAGCCGCTCGTTAGCCTTTCGCCGGTGACCGCGGCCGCCGCCCTCCTCGCCTTCCCTGCCTGCGCGCTCACGCTCCTCGCCGTGCTCCGGACACCGCTCGCGCGCTGGATCGTCTCGGCGCCACGGCCCGACCGCTGGAACACGCACGCGACCCCGCAGATCGGCGGCGTCGGGATCTTCGTCGGGCTCGCGGTCGGCGCGCTCGTCTCGATCCGGCTCGGGATCCTCCAGATGCCGCTCCGTCCGATCGAGGGGGAGTTCCTGCAGGCGCTCGGCGTCCTCGGCGGCTGCGCGATCCTCTTCGTGTTCGGGCTGCTCGACGACGCGTTCCACCTGCCGCCCGTGGCGAAGCTGACGGGACAGCTCGGAGCCGTCGCGCTCGCGCTCTCGACCGGTTCGGGCGTCACGCTCGTCCACAACCACTGGCTCCAGATCGCGATCGCGGTCCTGTGGCTCGTCGGGATCACGAACGCGTTCAACCTGCTCGACAACATGGACGGGCTCGCCGCGTCGCTCGCCGCAATCGCCGCGAGCTTCTTCGCGATCGACGCGGCGTGGATCCATCCGAACCGGCTCGTGCTCGTGCTGGCGCTCGCGTTGCTCGGCGCCTGCCTGGGATTCCTGCCCTTCAACATCTGGCCCGGCCGCAGCGCCTCGGTCTTCATGGGCGACTCCGGCAGCCAGGTGCTCGGCTTCGCGCTCGCTTCCGCCGGCCTCGCGTCGACGTCGAACGTCGCCGAGACGACGATCGCGACGCTGATCCTGCCGGTCCTCGTGCTCGCGGTGCCGATTCTCGACACCACGCTCGTGATGATCGTGCGGTTGCTGGAAGGCCGGCCGATCTACCAGGGTGGCCGCGACCACACCTCGCACCGGCTCGTTCTGCGCGGCCTGACCGAGCGGCGTGCGGTCGTGCTGCTCGCGCTGATGTCGGTTCTCCTCGGCGGGACGAGCCTCGCGTACCTCGTCATCCACGACAGCAAGGTGACGGCGATCGGCGTGCTGCTCACGTTCGCGCTGCTCGTCCAGATCGGCAGCTTCCTCGGCAACGTCGAGCAGCATCCGGAGGCGATTGCCGCCGGCCCCACGTCGCTCCTGCGCATGTTCGTCTTCCACCGCCGCCGCCTGATCGAGGTCGTCGTGGACGGCGCGCTCGTCGCCGCTTCGTTCTACGCCGCGTACGTGCTGCGGCTCGGGTCGAACGGGACGCTCACGCAGAAGACGGTCTTCCTGCAGGCGTTCCCGGTCGTCCTCTTCTGCCGCTACGCGGCGTTCATCCCGTTCGGCCTCTACCGCGGCGTCTGGCGCTACGCCGGCGCGCGCGACGCAGCGAGCGTCGTCATGGCCGTTGCGCTGTCCGGCGGCGTCGCCTACGGGATCGTCGCGGCGACGCGCACGTGGTACGACTTCCCGCGCAGCGTCTTCCTGATCGACGTGCTGCTGTGCACGACGCTGATCGGCGCGTCGCGGTTCTGGGAGCGTGCGGCGCACCGCGGTCTGCTGACGCTGCGCGCGCCCGGACCTCGCACGCGAACGGTCATCGTCGGAGCGGGCCGCGCGGGCCGGAATCTCCTGCGCGAGCTGCGCGACACGCCCGGACAGCGCGTCGTCGGGTTCATCGACGACGACGCGAGCCTCTGGCGGCGCCGGCTACAGGGCGTACCCGTGCTCGGCAGCGCCGACGAGGCGGCGAGAATCCTGCACGCGACGTCGCCCGACCGCGTGCTCGTGACGATCCCGAACGCGCCGAGCGAACGGCTCGAGTTCGTGTTCGAAGCCTGTGCGAGCGCCGCCATCGACTGCCACGTGCTCCGGCGCGAGCTGGAGACCGCGCCCTTCCCCGCGGCCCGCGTCGAAGCGGAGTGATCACCGCCGCAGCCGAAAGCCCGGGCGCACGCCTGCTCGCCGGCTTCAACCGGCTCGCCGTCGCGCTGCAGCTGCTCACGATCTATGCGTGGCTGTGCTTGCTGTACGGCTGGGAGGCGTGGGGCAACCGGACCCCGTGGCTCTTCACCGACGAGCTCGAGCGCGCGCAGCTCTCTCGTGCGATCGCCGCCACCGGCCGCGCGGCGCGCCGCGGCGAGTCGGTGTCGCCCGAGTCGCTCTACGCGTACCTGATCGCGCCCGTCTGGTGGATCCACAGCACGAGCGCCGCCTACGGCGCCGCGAAGGCGATCGGAATCGCGGTGATGGCCGCCGCGATCTTCCCGGCGTACGCGCTCGCACGGCTGCTCGTGTCGCGCGTCCCGGCGCTGTTCGCGGCGACGGCCGTGGCCTGCATCCCCGCGCTGTCCTACTCGTCGCTCCTCGCCGTCGAGACGGTCGCGTACTCGTGGACGGTGCTCAGCCTCTGGCTCGTCGTGCGCGCGCTCACGACGCCCTCGCGGTGGTGGATCGGCGGCGCCGTCGTCGCCACGCTGCTCGCGCCGCTGATGCGCAGCGAGCTGCAGGTGCTGCCGGTCGCGTTTCTCGCCGGTCTCGGCCTGTTCTGGTTCACGGGCGAGCGGGGAGTCGCCTGGCGCCGCGGCTGGAACGCACGCGACTACCTCGCGTTCTGGACGCTCGCGGCGGGGGTCGTGATCGTCGGCAACGTCGTCGCGAGCCACCACTCTTCCGCGTGGCTCGTCGCGACGCAGCAGTACCGCAACCGCGTCTTCGAGTACGGCGTGTGGGCATCGGGCGCACTCGCGATCGGCATCGGCGTGCTGCCGCTCGTCGCCGGCGTCGCCGCGCTCTTCCGCGGCCGCTGGTCGACGCGGCCGCCGGCCGAGCGGGCGTTCGCCGCAGTGGCGATTCCCTCGCTCGCCGCCTTCGTCTACTACACCGGGATCAAGGCCGCGTTCCTCTCGACCGTGCTCACGGTGGAGGTCGCCGAGCGGAACATGATCTACGCCGCGCCGATCCTCCTGATCGCGACGGCGCTCTTCTTCGAACACCGCCGCGCACACCCGCTCGCGCTCGCCGGTGCGGCGGCGCTGGCGCTGTACCTCATCCGGCACACGCCGTACAAGATGGAGTTTCATTTCTACGCCGACGCGCCCGGCCTGTCGATCCTGCAGTCGGCGAACCGCGTCCTCTCCTTCACGCCGCACGACGCGCGCGTGCTGCTGTACGTCGTGCTCGCCCTGTCGCTCGCCGCAGTCCTCGCGGCGATCGTCGTCCGCGGCGGCGCGTTGCCGCGCGTCCTCGCGACGGCGGGCTGCTTCGTAATCGTGTGGAGCCTCACCGGCGAGATCACCGGCGCACGCGCGTCACACGAGTTCGCGAACCAGCTGCTCACGAACTTCCCGACGCCGTACGACTGGATCGACCGCGCGTCGCACCGCGAGCCGACGCTCTTCCTCGGGCAGCGGATCGACGACGACCCGAACGGCCTCTGGCTGCTCGAGTTCTGGAATCGCGGGTTGCAGGGCGTCGACTCGCTCGACGGGACGACGAGCGACCCGCAGTCGGGATACGCGGCGCTGACGAAGCCGGACGGGACGCTTGCGCTCCTGAAGCAGAACCAAGCCGCCGACACGACGCATCCGCGCTTCCACTACGCCGTCACGAGCGAAGGCGTCAATCTCGCCGCTCGCGTCGTGCGCAGGCAGCCGCACTTCGTCGGCGGACGCGAGTCGGTCTGGACGCTCTACCGGCTCCAAGGCCCGCCACGCCTGCTGAACAGCACCGAGGGCGTGTTCCCCGACGGCTGGTTTGGCAAGGTGCGCTACTACACGAAGGATTCCCCGACCGCCGGCTACACGCAGTACGCGACGCCCGGCAACCGGCGCGGCTACCTCGTCGTCGGCGTCTCGCGGCTCGGCGGCGGTCAGAAGATTCCCGCGCACGTCGTCGTCAAGGTCGGCACCGTGCGTCTCGACGCGACGGCGTCGGGCTTCAACCGCCCGCGGCTCGACAAGGTGCTGGTGGAGCGCCGCTACTACGCCGCACGCAATCTCGACAAGACGTTCGTGATCCCGGCGCCGCCCGCTCCGTTCCGCGCGGTGGTGAGCGCGCTGCCGCTGTTCATCCCGCACGCGCTCGACCAGCGCAGCGGCGACCGCCGCTACCTCGCCGGCCAGGTCTCGTTCCGGTTCGTGCCGCGCAAGCCGCCGTCCGACCCGCGCCGTCCCGCAGAGGTGAGCGGCGTCTACCCCGACGGCTGGACGTCGACCGACACGACGTACACGCAGTGGAGCGCGCCGTACGACCTGCCGGCGAGCATCGACGTCACCGTCTCACGCGCGAACTGGCTCGGCCGCGACGTTCCGGCGCGAGTGCGGATCACGATCGGCCCGATCGAGAACCGCATCGTCGGCGGCCAGGTCGTCACCGGACTGGCCCACCCGAGCGACGTGCGCACCTGGACGATCCACTCGGGCCTGCAGCGGACGTTCACGCTGCGGACGCCGCGGCCGCCGTTCCAGGTGAAGGTGCACGTCGACCGGACGTTCGTCCCGGCTCTGCTCGACCACAACTCGCAGGACACGCGCAGGCTCGGAGCGCAGGTCGGCTTCGAGTTCCGGCCGTTCGGCTAGGCGCTAGCGCAGCGCACGTAGCCGCTCCGGGTGCTTGCGCACGAAGCGCGCGACGCCCCGGAGGTGCCACAACGTGTGCCGCGTGAGGAAGCTCCGGTCGATGACCGCCGCGTACTCATGCCGAACGACGGCCGCGGGGACGTACCAGCGCTCCCAGCCCGCCTTCGCGGCGCGGTACTGCACATCGATGTCCTCGCCGTAGTGGCGGAAGCCGGCGTCCCAGCCGCCGATCTCGTCGAGCATGGTGCGGCGCATGAGCAGGAACGCGCCGAGCATCCAGTCGACCTCGACGGGCTCGTCGACCGGCGCGTCGAGGTAGTAGTGCGCACGCTGCCTCTCGTACGGCCGCGCGAGCAGGCGCAACGGCGTGCGGCGCACGAGCGTTCCCGCGACGGTCGGAAAGCGCCGTCGCGACGGCTGCAGCCTCCCGTCGTGCCATTCCATGCGCGGACCCGCGACGCCGCAGCGCGGATGCGTCTCGGCGAACTCGACGAGCGCGGCGACGGCGCCCGGCTCGGCGACGGCGTCGGGATTGACGGAGCAGAGGTACGGCGCCGTCGTCGCGGCGATCCCCCGGTTGAGGTTGGCGGCGAACGTCTGCACGCGCTCGTTGCGGATCACGCGCGCGTCCTCGGGCACGTCGTCGACGCTGCCGGGGAAGTTCTCGACCACGACGAGCTCGTCGACCTGCGGCGCGATCGCCGGCAGCGACTCGCGCAGCTCGCGCGCGTGACCGTGCGAGACGACGATTGCGGCGGTGCGCGTCACAGGCCGAGCACGTCGCGGTAGACGCCGACGACCCTTCGCGCGGTCTCGTCCCACGAGAAGAGCCGTGCGCGCTCGAGCCCCGCGCGCGAGCGCGCGGGCGCCTCCGCGAGCGCGCGACGGATCGCGGCGGCGAGTCCGTCCGGACCCGCGTAGACGGCTGCGTCGCCGCCGACCTCGCGCAATGCGGGCTCGTCGGAGGCGACGACCGGCGTGCCGCACGCCATCGCCTCGAGCACGGGCAGACCGAAGCCTTCGTAGCGCGACGGCAGCACGACGCACGCTGCGCGGCGGTAGAGGTCGGCGAGCGTCTCCTTGTCGACGTAGCCGCGCAGGTCGGCGCCGCGGCGCTCGAGCTCGCGCGCGAGAGCCGGCTCCTTCTCGGGCCCCGCGACGACCAGCGTCCGGCCGAGGCTCGCGGCGGCGTCGGCGGCGGCGAGCGGGTTCTTCCGCGTCTGGATCGCGCCGACGAAGAGGAGGTAGCCGTCGCGCTCGCCGCCCGGCGAGAACGCGGGATCGACGGCATTCGGCGCGACGACGATCTTCTCCTCCGGCGTGCCGTACAGCTCGACGAGATCCCGCCGCGTGCGCTCCGACACAGCGAGCACGCGCCGCGCGCGCCGCACGGACCACGGCACGACGGTCCTGAAGACGACGCGCTCGAAACGCCGCATCACCTGCGCGTCGCGCTCGAACGAGAGGTCGTGCACGGTCACGACCGCGGGACACGGACAGTGCAGCGGCAGCGAGTGCTGGAAGTGCGCGAGGTCCGGCCGCAGCCGGCGGAGCAGTCGCGGCAGCGACCACGCCATGCGCAGCTCCTGCGAGCGCGCGGGCAGCGCGACCGCCTCGACGCCCTCCGGCATGAGGTCCGGCCTGCGTGTCACCGCTACGAAGCCGAGCTCGCCCGCGGCCGCGGCCGGCAGGCGGCGCAAGAGGTTCTGGACGTACGTCTCGTCGCCGGTCCGCTCGCGACCGAGCACGTCGGCGTCGAGCAGGACGCGCTTCACGCGAGCTCCCGATAGACCGCGGCGGTCGCCTCGGCGCTCGCCTGCCACGTGAAGCGCCGCGCGCGCTGCGGCCCGAGCGCGGCGAGCTCGTCTCTCCGGGCGATCGCCTCTGCGAGCCCGGCCGCGATCGCGTCCGCGTCGAGCGGGTCGACGAGGACGGCCGCGCCGTCGGCGACCTCGGCCATCGCCGTCCCGGCGCTCGTGACGACCGGCGCGCCGCACGCGAGCGCCTCGAGCACCGGGATGCCGAAGCCTTCGTAGACGGACGTGTACGCGACGCAGAGCGCGCCGCGGTAGAGGCGCGCGAGCTCCTCGTCGGAGACGAAGCCGAGCAGCTGCACGCCGTCGCCCCCGAGGTCGACGTCGCCCCAGCCGTGGCCGCCCGCGATCCGCAGCTCGACTCCCGCCGCGCGCGCCGCCGCGGCGAGGCGCGACAGGTTCTTGCGCGGCTCGAGCGTCCCGACGGCAAGGACGTAGTCGCCGTCGGCGCGCGCGCCTTCGGCGCCGAACGGCTCGTCGACCGCCGGCGGGACGACGCGCACGCGCCCTTCGTCCAGGCCCAGCCGCTCGACCAGCTCACGCTTCATGAACTCCGACAGCGCGATCACACGCTGCGCCGCGCGCGCGACGCGCGGGACGAAGATGCTGCTGTACGTCCGTGTCCACCGGTTGAACGCGTGCGGATACTTCAACACTGCGAGATCGTGGACGTTGACGACGAGCGGCGTGCGCCCGCCGACGGGAGCGCGGAAGCTCGGGCAGTGCAGGACGTCGAGGCCGCGCACGCGGCGCGGCAGCGCGACGGGATACCACCACGCGTCGCGCGCGACGGTCGCGACCCTGCCGGAGCCGCCCCACGCGAGCCGCTCGACGTCCACGAGCCGCTCGAGGTGCGGAAGCAGACCGAGCAGATACCGCGCCGTGCCCGCCCGCGTCTGGCGGAGCGGCGAGACATCGATCCCGACGTGCACGGGTCACATCCTCGCAGCGGCGGTCCGGTATGCCGCGAGGAACGCCTCCCCGGTCGCCCGCCACGAAAAGCGCGCGACGTGCTCGAAGCCGCGCGCGACGAGCTCGTCGCGCCGCTCGCGCGCCTCGCGAATGCGCTCGCTCCACTCGGCGGGATCGTCCGGATCAGCGCGCAGCGCCGCGTCGCCCGCGGCCTCGTCGAGCGACGGGTGCGACGACGCGACGACCGGCACGCCGCTCGCCATCGCCTCGAGGACGGGAATCCCGAAGCCCTCGAAGCGAGACGGAAACGCGAAGACATCGGCGCCCCGATATAGCCGCGCGAGCTCATCGTCGTCGACATAGCCGAGCCGCACCACGTTCGGTCGGTCGAGCTTCGGCTGCGGCCCCCAGCCTGCCGCGCCGACGACGGCGATCGCGAGCTCCGTCTCGGCCGCAAGCACGACATCGAGGTTCTTGCGCGGCTCGAGCGTCGCGACCGTGATCACGTACGGGCGGCCGAGGTCGGCGCGCTCGCCTTCGCGCGTGAAGCCGTCCGCGGGCGCGGGGTAGCCGATGAACGTCCGCTCCGGCTCGACCCCGAGCAGCTTCTGCACGTCGCGCGCGGTGAACTCCGAGTTGCACACGATGACGTGCGCCGTCCGCGCCGCGTGGCAGTACTTCGCGCCGTGCATGCGGACGGTGCGGCCGTGCGTCCACTCGGGATGCAGCAACGGAACGAGGTCGTGCACCGTCGTCGCGCGCACGCCGCCGCCCTGCGGCGGATACATCCAGTCGGAGAAGTGCAGCACGTCGAACCGCCCGAGCCACCGTTCGGCAACGGGATGTTGCGCACGCGACCACGCCGTCCGCCACGCGTGCGCGAACGGCAGGATGGGGAGGCGCCGCTCGACGTCGAGGTCGCCGAGCGCCTCCTCGACGAGGCGCTTGCCGCGCACGCTCACCGGCGCGAAGGCGACGACGTCGCCTCCAGCCGCCGCGATCGCGCGCAGCGACCCGAGCACGAAGTTGCCCACCCCCGTCCGCGGATGGGAGAGCGGCGAGACGTCGAAGGCGATTCTCACGCGTGCGGCTTGTAGGCGAAGCTGAGGAACCGCACGCCGAGCCGACGCTCGTCGCCTGCACCGGGCACCTTCGTCGGAGAGATCGAGAACGTCGCCTTGCACACGCCTCCGTGCGCCCGCAGCGGCACCTTGAGGACCCGCTGGTCTGCCAGCGGTTGAACGACGATGCGCTTGACGACCGCTCCCCGCTCACGAACGACGACATGTGACGGCTTCGCGATCAGGTTCACGTCCCCCTGCAGCGTCGCGGCAAGGGTGCCGCCGACGCAGCCGCGGCGCACGTATGACAGCCGGGGGCCGGCCCAGAAGTCGGGGTACCAGCCGCGAATCCGTACCGCCTGCCGCAGCGGGCCGCGCAGGCGGTAGACGAACGTTCCCTTGCGCCTGTCGGACGCGACGAGCCTCCCGACAGGTTCCACCGACGCGTCGACGAGCGCGTACGGCGCCCGGATCTTCGCGCCGTCCGACCGGAACCAACCGCTCGCGGCGTCGAAGGTCAGCTGCCGCTCCGGCAGCCCGCCCGGCACCGGATCGTGGAGGTAGTAGACCGTGCCGACGCTGCGCGAGAAGAACTCGTTCTCCCACACGACCTTGTCGTCCGTCAGGCTCCGCGGCTGGCCGCACTCCTGCGAGGCACACGCGGTCCACACGACCGCCACGTTCGTGTCGTGACCGACGGCCCTGTCGATCCAGTCGCGGTTCGGATGTGTGATCCCCTGGTAGAGCGCACCGATCGCGGCGCGACGGAAGCCGTGCACGTCGTCCATCGCCGCCCACGTGACCGCGATGAAGACCGCGACGACCGCGGTCGGCAGTAGCGCGGCGAGCCGCCGCGGGACCAGCAGGAACAGGAGCGCCGCGACGACCGACGCGATCACCGCCCACATCACAATCCTCGAGTTCGCGATCGTGTGGTCCTGCAGCCGCCACCAGAGCATGAGCGCGAGCTCGTCCGACTCCGCCGGCACGTCGACGAGCGTGCTGTAGGGCAGGACGCCCGGCAGCGCGGCGGCGATCACGGCCGCAACGCCGGCCCCGACCTGACGTCTCGGCATGCCGATGTCGATCCAGACGAGCAGCGCGATCACGAACAGCGGCGCGAGGTAGAACATGTTCCGCTCCTCGACGCGAGGTGGGATCGGGTTCTTCGACGCGAACGCGGCGACCTCGATCAGCAGCCACACGGAGAGCGCGACCGTCGCCGCCACGAACGCCTGCGCGTGTCGTGTCAGCCGGCGCGAAAGCGCTACGAGCACGAGCAGGGCCGCAAACGGGATCACGCCGAGATAGAGGTCGAGCTCGGCGACGTGGTAGAGCAGCCAGCGCAGCACCGCGCCGACGGAGTAGTGGATGCGGCCGGCCGTCTCGTACGCGCCGAGCACGGCGAGCGGCGAGCGGCCGCGCGCCACCTCCCAGAGCGGGACGAGCACCAAGGCGACGACCGCCGCGCCCCAGAGGACGCGGTACTCGCGGAGCGCGTCGCGCCGACCGCTCATCCACGCAAGCAGCAGCGGCGCCGTCAGCACCGCAGGGAGGAACGCGACCGCCTGCGCACGGATCAGGAACGCAAAGCCGCACAGCAGGAGGAGCGCGACCTGCCGCCGCCACGTCGGCGTTTCGAGCACGAGGACGAGCGCGAGCGCGACGAGGGCGAACGCGGGGTAGAACGCGTTCTCCGTCATCAGCGTGCTCGTGTACGCCATCGAGGGGATCGCGAGCGCAAGCAGCGCGGCGACGAGCGACAGGCCGGACGGCACGACGCGCCGCGCGAGCAGGTAGACGGGAATCGCGGTGAGCGACATCACGAACGAGTTGATTCCCTTCGCGAAGTCGTACGCGGAGGGAATCGCCGCGTGGAGGCGGTACGCGGGCGCAATCAGCATCGGGTAGACGAAGCCGTAGGCCGACGTCGACTCGCCGCGCACGAGGAAGTGGCCGGTGGCCGCGAAGCTCTTCGCGAGCTCCGAGTAGATGACCTCGTCGACCATGATCCACGGCGCGACGACGCGCCGCGAGAGCAGGAAGCGGATCGTCGTCGAGAGGACCACGATGCCGGTCAGCCACGCCCACGCCGGGACTTCGCGCGCGAGCGCGACGGCGCGGGCGCGAGAGGTCGTCGCGGCGGCTTGCACCTACAGCTCGATCTCGTCCATCGCCCGGCCGAGCGCCGCGGCCTCCGCCGACGCGGGCGCGATGCCGACCTCGGCGGCCGCCTCGCTCACCTCGCGGAGGACCTCGTCGCGCACCGCCTCGCCGCCGACCGTCTCCTCGAGCGCGGCCACGTAGAGATCGGCGACGCGGCGCAGGTCGTGACGCTCGGCGAGCGCACGGCCGGCCGCTCCCATCTCCGCCGCGGCGGCGGTCGACGCCTCGAGTGCATCGACGAGCGCGTCGACCTCGCGCTCGTCGGGCTTGACCTTCCGCGCGACGTCGTCCGGCAGCTCGGAGAACCAGCCGACGTCGCTGACGACGAGCGGCTTCCCCAGCGTGAGCGCCCTGATCGCGGTCCCGGAGGTCTCGCCCATCGTCGGCGCGCGGAGCGACGCGACGACGTCGACGCCGGCCATGAGCGCCCAGAGCCGTTCCTCGTCGACGTAGTCCACCTGCACGACGGCTTCCTGAAGGCCTTCGTGCCCGATCCGCCACGCGAGGTCGAAGCCGGGCGCCGCCGCGCCGACGAGCAGCAGCCGCGCGTCCGGGTGCGAGTCGTGGAAGCGCTCGAACGCGTCGAGCAGCTGCGGCACGCGCTTCGACGGGTTCAGGTTGCCGAACGCGCCGATCACCGGACCGCCGTCGAGACGCTCCGCCGCGATGTCCGGCGCCGGCCACGCGGGATGCGGCACGTGCCAGACGGAGCCGCCGTAGCCGCGCTCCCGCACCCGCTCCGCGACGAACCGCGAGTGCACGATCAACCCTGTCGCGAGGTCGAGCACCTCGCCGCAGAGCGGGAAGTCCTCCGGCCGCACCTCCCACAGCGGCGGGATGCAGCCGTCGATGACACCGAGGCCGAGCAGGCGTCCGGCGACGCCGGAGTCCCGCTCCATGGCGGCGAGGTAGCCGGGCCCGTCCTTGCGGCCGAGCGTCATCCCCGCGACGAGGTGATGCAGGACGAAGTCGTGCAACACGACGACGCCCGGCTCGCGCCGCAGCTGCTCGACGATCCACGCGTGCGACTCGGGGTTGTTGCCGACGTGGTAGAGCCCGACATCGGCACGCGGCGGCCGTCCCTTGCGCGCCACCTCGACGTCGACGAGCTCGCGCAGCGCGGGGAGGAGCAGCGCCGAGTAGTCGGCGATCCCCGACCGCTCAGGCGGCATTGGGCTGTAGTACGCGACCCTCACGAAAGCAGCTGCGCGATCACGCGCTCCCACGTCACCTGCTCGGCGATCGCGCGGCCGGCGTTGCCCCAGGCGCGCGCCTCCTCTTCGTGGTCGAGCAGGAAGCGGCACGCGCGCGCGAGCTCCTCGGCGCGCGGCTCGATCACGAGCCCCGTCTCGCGGTCGTGCACGATGTCGAGCGGCCCGCCCGCGTCGCGTGTCGTCACGACCGGCTTCCGCGCCATGAACGCCTCGTACGGGACCATCCCGTAGTCCTCGTCGACGGGCGCGTAGTACACGCCGCGGCACGTCGCGTAGAGGTCGGCGAGCTCACCCTCGCTGACGCGCCCGGCGAAGACCGCGCGGCCGTCCAGCCCGTTGCGACGCGCGACCTCCTCGAGCCGCTCGCGGTCGGGCCCGTCGCCGGCGATCACGAGCCGCATCGAGCCGTCCGCCGCCGCGGCCTCGAGCAGCAGGTCGATCCGCTTCGCGCGGTCGAGCCGGTTGACCGAGAGCACGAAGTCGTCGTACGAGTCGCAGCGGAACGCGAGCTGCTGCGGCGGCGGCAGGATCACCTCCGCGTCGAGCCCGAGGTTCCGCTTGACGCGGTCGGCGACGTTCTGCGAGATCGCGCCGAGCTTGCGCGCCTCGCCGAGCGCGACGCGGTCGAGCCGCTGGACGGCGCGGCGCAGCGCGCGGTCCTCGTCGGACTCCGAGAACTGGCCGAGCTCGGTCCGGTCGAGCTCGTACGCCTGCCGGAACTGATGCACGAGCCACACGACCTTGTTCGGATGCTTCACCGCGTAGGACGGGAACTTCGTGCCGATCACGAGGTCGACGCGCCGGCCGTCCACCTCCGTGAGATCGGCCATCCGCCACATGAGCGCGTGCGTCAGGACCTTCGCGCCCGGATACCACTTGAACGGCATCGTGACGAGGTCGGCCTCGTGCCCCTGCTCGTTCAGCTCGTGCGTGAGGCGTTCCGCGAGGATCTCGGCACCGCCCCGCGCGAACGGCACCTGCGGACTGCAGACGAGGATCCTCATCGACGCGCGACGATCGCGTAGTCGAGCGGCGCGAAGAGGATCTCGCCCACCTCGGGCGGCACGTCGGCCGTGCGCTCGGGCGGGTTGAGGAAGCGCGTCTCGACCTGCTTGAAGCCGACCTGGCGCGCGAGCAGGACGAGCGTCTCGGGGACGAGCGGCTGCGCGTGCGTGAGGTCGGCGAAGTAGTTCCGGAACGCGAGCGGCGAGAGCGGGTTGATCGTCTCCGCGACGAGCAGGCCGCCCTCGCGCAGCTTCTGCGCACAGAGCTCGAGCGTGCGGACGAGCATCGCCGGCGGCAGGTGCTCGACGACCTGGCCCATGAAGATGCCGCCGAGCGAACCGTCGTCGAGCGACTCGAGGTAGGTCACGGCATCGGCCTGCTCGACGTCCAGTCCTTCGCCGCGCGCGAACGCGACCATGTCGGCGTCCGCGTCGACGCCGCGCGCCTCGATCCCCGCCTCGCGGAGCAGCGCGAGCAGCTCGCCGCGGCCGCAGCCGACGTCGAGCACGGGCGCCGCGTCGCGGAAGTCGTCCACGTACACCGTTTGACGCTCGCGGATCTCGTCGGCGCGGCCGCGCATCTTCGTCTCGAACGCGAAGTAGTCGGGGAAGGCGGTCGCCGCCGGCTGCGGCGCGACGGTCCGGGGCGCACCTCCGTCGCTGCGACGCTCGGTCCGCGTCAGCCGCTCCTCCACCTCGTCGAGGAGCTGCCGCAGCCGCTCGAGCGACTCGAGCTCGGTCGCGACGTCGTCGATCCGCTCGGACAGCCCGTAGCGCGCCTCGTCGAGCCGCTTGCCGAGACGCTGGGCGAGATCGTCGATCCGGCCGCCGAGATCCCGGTCGCCGCGCTCGAGCCGCTGGTCGAGCTCGGCGTCGACGCGGTCGACGCGGTCGACCTCCTCGTAGAGGGCGTCGATCAGCTTGAGGGCGGCGTCGTTGAACATCCGCTGCTCGTACGCGAAGGGCTCCACGTACCAGCGCAGGAACGGCCGCAAGAGCTTCTTGAGCGGCCGGGAGAGCTTGCCCTTCAGCCCGGGGCGCGGCTCGAGCGGCCGCTCGGCGGTGACGGCCCAGTAGCGCTCCGCGAAGCCGCGGACGGCGGCCCGGCTGGCGTGGCGCTCGTCGCCGTTCCGCGCCACGGCGCCGGTCCGGCGGATCTCCTGCCGCAGCCGCGCGTAGAGGGCTGCGATGTCGATCTGATCGGGGGCCGGCCCGGGGTCGGAGGCGGTCGTGTCCTCCTGGGCGGGCATCTGCGGGCGATTGTAGACGGCGGTTGTTACGGCGCCGTCAGCATGCGATCCGGGAGGATGTTTACTATAGTCATACCACCCCGGCCGGGGCTGTCCATGCCACCGAACCACCGAAAGGACGGTCCCGACGATGCGTACCCGCATCCATCTCTTCGTCGCTGCAGTGCTGCCTGCGGTCTTGCTGGCGCTCGGCCTCGCCGACGAAACCCTCTGGCCGTAACGGGAGGGGCTGTGGTAGGCGGTCAGATTCATACTGGCCGCCTACCCTTTTGTTGCCTATAGTTCGGAAAGAGTGCCGCGCCAGAAGTCAGATCACGTCGATTCCGCTGCGGCACTCGCCGAACGCCTGCGCGCGGCCCGCCTCGAGTCCGGCCTGAGCCAGAGGGCCCTCGCACGCGGCATCTGCACCCCCGCCTACGTGTCGCGGCTCGAGAAGGGCGAGCGGATCCCGTCGCTCCAGCTCCTGCGCCGGCTCGCCGAGCGCCTCGGCGCCGACGCCGACGAGCTCGCGTCCGGGATCGCCCGGACGGCGCTCGACCCGCTGCTCGACGCCGAGCTCGCGCTGCGGCTCGGCGACCCGATCGAGGCCGAGCTCGCGTTCCGCGAGGCCCTCGACTCGGACAACCCGTCCCTGCGCGCCCGCGCGCTCGCCGGCCTGGGCCGGCTCGCGTTCGACCGTGGCGAGCACCGCGACGCGATCGGGCTGCTCGAAGAGGCGGAGACAGCGCGTCCCGGCTCGTCCGGCCACGTCTCGGTCGCGGAGACGCTCGGACGCGCGTATGCGCTCGCTGGCGAGCTCGAATCCGCGATCGGCATCTTCCAGCGCGAGCTCGAGGCGGCAGGCGAAAGCGGCGACACGGTGACGTCGCTGCGCTTCGCCGTCCTGCTCGCGAACGCGCTCATCGACGCGGGCAGCTACGGACGCGCCTCGGAGCTGCTCGGCTCGACGCTCGCGTCGAGCGTCGGCCTCGAAGACCCGATCATCCGCGCCCGCGTCTGGTGGACACAGTCACGTCTCCACGCGAAGCAGAACGACCCCGAAACCGCGGCGCGGTACGCGACGCGGGCGCTCGAGACGCTCGAGCTGACGGAGCACGACACCTACACCGCCCGCGCACACCAGCTGCTGGCCCACATCGAGCTCGACCGAGGCAACGCGGAGGAGGCGCTCGACCTGCTCGGGACGGGCTTCCCGCTGATCGAGCGGAGCGGCAACCGCTACGAGCTCGCAATGTTCAAGCTCGAGCAGGCGCGGGCGCTCATGCACCTCGGCCGGCGCGAGGAAGCGGCATCGATCGCCCTCTCGACGACCGGGGCGATCGGCAGCGCGAGCCCCGGCGACGCGGGGCGCGGCTACGGCCTCGTCGCACAGGTGTTCGCCGAGCTCGGCGACACCGAACGCGCGCTCGAGCTGTTCGAGCTCGCGGACGTGACGCTGCCCGACTCGAGCCGCGCGCGGCAGGAAGTGGCGGCACGCCACGCCGAGCTGCTCGAGCGCGAAGGTCGCGCCGACGAGGCGCTGCAGCTCCTGAAGCGCGCGATGCGCGCCCAGGCCGAGTCCGACGTCATTCGCTGACGGCGACGGCCAGCTCGACGATCGCGCTGCGGCGGATCCAGCGCCCGTCCTCGGTCTCGATCCACTCGCGGTCGAGCGCGGGGTAGTGTGCGCGCGCTCCGGCGCCGGCGAGGTACTCGAGCGCGCGCGTCGGCTCGAGCTCCCTGCCGAGCCGCAGTGAATGAGCGCTGCCGTTGCCGAGCACGGCGACAAGCTTTGTCGTTCCCGTCATGATGTCTATAGGCAATAGTACGTCACGCTAGGGTCGGATCCTGTGGTAGGGATCAGCCTGCTCACACTCGTTCCGGGGCTCAGCGGCGGCTCGGAGACGTACGCGCGGGCCCTCTGCAGCGCCCTCGCGCGCGTCGGCACGCTGGGTTACCGCGTTTTCCTGCCTGACATCGCGCCGGACGCCGCGGACGGGCTGCCGTGGTCGGTCGTCGGCCGCTACCGGGCCTCCCGCTCGCTGCCCGGCCGGATCGCGGCGATGTCGCATGCGGCACTCCGCGCCCGCGCCTTCCGCGCCGACCTCGAGCTCGACCGGCTTGACGCGATCCACTTCCCGCTCTCGGTGATGCTGCCGCCGGTCGACCGGCCGCCGGCCGCGACGACGGTCCTCGACCTCCAGCACGAGGAGCATCCTGAGTTCTTCGGCCGCGCGGAGCTCGCATACCGGCGCATCGTCTACGGGTGGACGATCCGCCGCTCGCAGATCGTGATCACGATCTCGGAGCACGCGCGCCAGGCGCTGATCGAGCGGCACAAGCTCGCGCCCGACCGCGTGCGCGCGATCCATCTCGCCGTCGACCACGACGTCTTCACGCCGAGCGGGCCGCCGCGAGGCGAGTACCTCGTGTATCCCGCGCGGCCGTGGGCGCACAAGAATCACGCGCGCCTCTTCGAGGCGTTCGCGCAGCTGCGGCGCGAACGGCCGGGCCTGCATCTCGTGTTGACCGGCGAGGGCGACTACGGGCGGCTGCCCGAAGGCGTCGAAGCGCGCGGCCGCGTGACGACGGCCGAGCTCGTCGACCTCTACCGCCGCGCCGCGGCGCTCGTCTTCCCTTCGCTGTACGAGGGCTTCGGGATGCCGGTGCTCGAGGCGATGGCGTGCGGCTGCCCCGTCGCGTGCTCGAACGCGACGTCGCTGCCGGAGGTCGCGGGCGACGCGGCGCGTCTGTTCGACCCGCGCGACGTGGAGGACATCGCGCGCGCGGTCGACGACGTTTTGCGCGAGCCGAATGTGTGGATCGGCCGCGGTCTCGAGCGCGCGCAAGCGTTCACCTGGGACGCGTGCGCCCGCGCGCACGACGAGGTCTACCGGGAGCTCTCCTCCGCCTGACGTTCTCCGAGCCGCTCGAGCTCGGCGTCGACGAGCAGCGCGACGAGCTCCTCGAACGACACCGCCGGCTCCCAGCCGAGCCGCTCGCGCGCCTTCGTCGAGTCGCCGACGAGGTTGTGCAACTCGGCCTTGCCGCGCTTCAACGACTCGTCGATGTGCACATACGCGCGCCAGTCGAGGCCGACGTGCTCGAACGCAATCGTCACGAGCTTCTCGACGGAGTGCAGCCGTCCCGTAGAGATCACGTAGTCGTCAGGCTCGTCCTGCCGGAGCATCAGCCACATCGCGCGCACGTAGTCGCCGGCGTAACCCCAGTCGCGCTGCGCGTCGAGGTCGCCGAGCCAGAGCTCCGCCGTGCGGCCGAGCTTGATCGCCGCCGCCGCGTGCGTGACCTTGCGCGGCACGAACTCGAGCGGACGCCGCGGCGATTCGTGGTTGTAGAGGATCCCCGCCGACGCGTGCAGGCCGTAGCGCAGCCGGTACGAGCGCGTGATGAAGTGCGCGTACGCCTTCGCGACGCCGTACGGCGTCAGCGGCGCGAGCGGCGTCCGCTCGGTCTGCGGCGTCTCGAGCGGCTCGCCGAAGATCTCCGCCGACGAGGCTTGGTAAAAGCGAATCGAAGAATCCACTTCCCTGATCGCCTCGAGCAGCGCCGTCGCCCCGACCGCCGCGAGCTCCGCCGTCCGCACCGGCTCCTCCCACGACATCGGCACGAACGACACCGACGCGAGGTTGTAGACCTCGTGCGGCTTGCACGCGCGCAGTGCGCGCACGAGCGCGAGCTGGTCGTTGAGGTCGGCCTGGATCGGCTCGATCCGGTCGACGAGCGACGCGAGGTTCGGATAGCTCTCGGCGCTGCGATTCGCGACGCCGAAGACGTCGTAGCCCTCGTCGAGCAGCAGCTCCGCGAGGAGCGAGCCGTCCTGTCCGCCGATGCCGGTGATGAGCGCACGCTGACGCGCCATGCGGCGATGATACGGGCGAACATGGGGGAAACCATGTTTCCCCCATGAACCCCTTCTTCTGGTGGACGTCTCCGCACACCCCACTTGCGCTCCCGCCGGGCAAAGCCCGGCTCCGCGCGCGAGCGCGGGCGGCCTGGCCCGCGTTCTTGGGAGCGACGGGTCGTGAGCCCGTCGCTCACAGAGCGCCTCCGCGCGCTGCCGCCGGGCCTGCACGGCGAGGGGAGCGAGTTCTGGGGCCTGGCCTGGCCCGCGCTGCGCTGGCTCGAGCGCGAGGTGAAGCCGGGGATGCGGACGCTCGAGACGGGCGCAGGCTCGTCGACGCTCGCCTTCGCCGCCGGCGGCGCCGAGCACGTCGCGGTGACGCCCGACGCGGGCGAAGAGACGCGGATCCGCGCGCAGGCGGACCGTTTCGGCATCGACCACTCGCACGTTCGCTTCGAAGTCGGGCCGTCGCACGAGGTGCTGCCGCGGCTCGAGCCGGGACCGCTCGACCTCGTGCTCGTCGACGGCGCGCACGGGTTTCCGTATCCGGTGCTCGACTGGTGGTTCGCGGCGCCGCATCTCACGGTCGGCGGCCGGATGCTGCTCGACGACGCGTACATGCCGCCCGTCGCGATGCTCGTCGACGCATTGCGCAGCCAGGACGGCTGGGCGGTCGAGGGCAACGCCGGCTACCGGACGGTCGTCGTGCGCAAGACCGCGGAGGCGATTCCGCACTGGGATTGGGAGGGCGAGCGGCTCGGCGGGCGGCTCAGCTTCCGCTACCTGCCGCCGCCCGAGCGCGCCGTCGCGGCGGTGCGGCACCGCGTCTTCTCGACGCGCGCCGGGCTCGCGCTGGTCTCGCTCGTGCGCCGGCGCAGCGGCCTGCGGTGGAAGCAGACGGGCTAGTGATGCAGCGCGCGCACGTACGTCCACGCCGCAGTGAGTCCCGGCGGCCGTAGGACGACGAGCGCTCCTGCGTAGAGCACGAAGCCGGCGAGCGCGGCGGGAATCGAAGGCAGCACGAGCGACGGCAGGCCGAAGACGACGAGCGTCAGCGTGGCGACGATTGCCGCCGTCCGGAGCAGGCCGACGGCCGCGAGCACGAGCATCCGTCTCGACACCGCGGCCATCAGCACGAGGATGACGCCGAACGTCGTGATCGCGAGCGCGAGCACGAGCCCCGGCAGGTCGAGCACCGCGCGCAGCGCGAGCGACAGCGGCGCGTCGGCGAGGAGCGCCGCGACGGCAAGCGGCACGAGCACGCGCGGACGCTCGAGCACGAAGAGGAGCGGGAACGTGACCGAGAACGCGACCGACGCGACCATCCACGGCGCGAGGTAGACGACGAGATGGCCGAGGTCGCGCCCGACTTCTCCCGAGAACGCGCCGCCGAGGAACAGATGGACGACGCGGCCGCCGACGAGCGCGAACACTCCCGCGGCCGCCCCGATCAGCGTCAGGCTCAGCCACGCCGCGTGCACGACGTGCGCGGCGGCGCTCTCGGCGTCGATCCCGCGTCGCGTCAGCGGCGCGGACGAGATCATCGAGACGGACGACGCCGTCGCCGCGACGAGCGTGCCCGCGATCAGGTACGCGTACGTGAGGCTCGTCTGGTTGCCCGTGCCGAGGCCGGACGCGCCGCGGAGCGCGATCAGGTAGAGGCCCTGTAGCGCCAGCGGCACCGACGCGGCCTGCACGAGCTTCCACAGACGCGGCACGATCGCGACGCCGCGGCCGAGAACACCGCGGACGTGCCCACCGCGCACGAGCGCCGCGAGCGGCAGTGCGAGCGCGATCGCGCCGTTCAGCGCGACGCCCCACGCGAGCGCGATCAGCCCATGCGACGGCGCGAGCGACACGAAGACGGCGAGGTTCGCGATGGCGCCGAGCGCGTAGCCGGCCGCCGCGACGACGTAGCTGTCGCGCGCCGCAAGCGCGCTCGCCGTGAGCGCCGCGAGCAGCTGCGCGAATCCCGCCGGCACGACCCAGACGAGCGTGCGCGCGGCGATCGACGACGCCGACTCCGGGAGCCGCCCGGTCAGCAGCTCGCCGAGCGGATGCGAGAGCACCGCCGCGAAGAGCGAGATCGGAACCGCGAGCACGAGGAAGGCGGCGGCCCAGGACCGGAACTCCGCCGCGAGGTTGCCCTCCGCCGAGGCCCGCGTGAGGTCGGGGACGATCACGATCCGGAACGCCTGCGCCGCGAGGACGATCACGAGGTAGACCCCGTAGGCGGCGAGGAACCCGTCCGTCCGCGCGTTCCGCCCGAACTTGTGCGCGAGGTAAGCCCCGGCGACCGCGGCCGAGCCGCTGACGATCAGCGTCGCAATGCCCGTCGCGAAGCCGCTTCTCAGGGCGCTCCGGCGGCGGGGAAGGCTACGCTGTGGATTCCCGGCGTTCATGGCTTCGACGAACTCAAACAGACCCGCGTCCATCTGGACCGAAGAGGCGCTCTCAGACCTCGACCGCGACTTCGCCGACGTCTACGAGGGCCGCACGGTCCTCGTGACCGGCGCGGACGGCTTCATGGGCTCACACCTCACCGAGGCGCTCGTGGCGCTGGGGGCGAACGTCCACGCCTTCGTCCGCGCGACCTCCAGCGGCGCGCTGAACAACATCGGGCATCTGCGCGAGCAGCTCAAGGTCCACTTCGCCGACCTGACGGACAAGACGTCGATCGACTACCTCATGCGCGAGCTGCGCGAAGCGCCCGACAAACCGTACGTCTTCCACCTCGGCGCGCAGGCACACGTTGGCGAGTCGTGGCACCGCCCGTACGAGACCGTGATGGCGAACACCGTCGGGACGCTGAACCTCCTCCAGTCGGTGATCGACAACGAGGTCGAGCTCGAGAAGTTCGACACCGCGGGTACGTCGGAGGAGTACGGGAACGTGCACGCCGAGATGCGCGACTTCCACACGTTCGACGACGACGAGTCGCTGATACTGCACGAGCGCTCGCCGATCAACCCGAAGTCGATCTACGCGACCGCGAAGGTCGCCGCCGACTTCCTCACGATGAACTACCACGACGCGTACGGCGTCCCCGGCGTCGTCACGCGCATGTTCAACAACTACGGCCCCCGGCAGAACCCGCGCTACGTCACCGGCACGATCATCACGCAGGCACTCGAGCGCGACACGGTCGAGCTGGGCGCGCTCGAGCCGCTGCGGGACTTCTGCTTCTGCACCGACGGCGTGCGCGGCCACCTCATGGTCGCCGGCAAGGGGAACCCGGGCGAGGTCTACGTCTACGGCCAGGGAAAGAACATCAAGATGGCCGACTGGGCCGACATGATCCTGCGCATCGGCCGCGAGGAGGGCTACTGGGGCGACGACCGGCACATCGTGACGACGCCGCTGCGGCTGCGGCCGGGCGCGAGCGACGTGATGGCGCTGCGCGTCGGTCACGAGAAGCTCACGGCGGAGACCGGCTGGCTGCCGCGCGTCTCGTGGGAAGACGGGATCCGGCAGACGATCGCGTGGTACGCCGCGAACCGCGAACGCTGGCTCGGCCGGGTCGACTGGCTCTCGACCGGCAGGCCGACGGTCGCCGCGCGCTTCCGATGAGAGTCCTCGTCACCGGCGGCGGCGGCTTCCTCGGGTCGCACCTCGTCGAGCGCCTTCAGGCCGACGGGCACGACGTCTTCGTGGCGCGCAAGCGCGACTACGACCTGACACGCTGGGAAGACGCCGAGCGGCTGTTCCGCGACGCGCGGCCGGAGTTGATCTTCCACCTCGCCGCCGAGGTCGGCGGCATCGGCGCGAACCGCGCCAACCCCGGGCGCTACTGGTACGCGAACCTGCAGATGGGACTGAACGTCCTCGAGCTCGCGCGCCTCAACGAGACGCCGAAGACCGTCATCCTCGGGACGATCTGCGAGTACCCGAAGATCACGCCCGTTCCGTTCCACGAGAGCGACCTCTGGGAGGGATATCCCGAGGAGACGAACGCGCCGTACGGCGTCGCGAAGAAGTCGCTGCTCGTCGGCGGGCAGGCGTACCGCGCGCAGTACGGGATCGACGTCGTCCACCTGCTGCCGGTCAATCTCTACGGGCCGCGCGACAACTTCCACCCGACGAACGCGCATGTCATCCCGGATCTGATCCGCAAGATGTCGGAGTCGCCGGAGAAGGTCGTGCTGTGGGGCGACGGCTCGCCGACGCGCGAGTTCCTCTACGTCGAGGACGCGGTGGAGGGCCTCGTGCTCGGCGCCGAGCGCTACGACGGCGCCGAGCCGGTCAATCTCGGCACCGGCGAGGAGATCTCGATCCGCGAGCTCGCCGAGCTGATCGCGGAGCTGACGGGGTTCGAGGGCGAGATCGTCTGGGACACGAGCATGCCGAACGGGCAGCCGCGCCGCGCGCTCGATACGTCGCGTGCGAAGGAGCTGTTCGGCTTCGAGGCTCGCACGCCGCTGCGCGCCGGGCTCGACAAGACGGTTGCCTGGTATCGGGAGCAGGCGCCGGCGCATGCTCCCGCTTAAGCGGGGCATCGCGCTTCGCGCGCACCTTCCCTCCCGACTCCCGTACCAGCCCTGGAGCGTCCTCGTGCCGCTCGTCGTGGTCGAGTGGCTCGGGCTCGCGGTCGAGGCGCACCGGGTCGACCACAACGGCTGGCTCTTCGGGAACGGCCGCGGCGAGACCCTCTACTACACGACGTCGTGGCTGCTCGGCGGCGGCGACATCGCGCACGCGCTCGTCGGCTACGGAATGCCCGTGCTGCTCGCGCCGGTCAGTTGGATCGCCGGCGCAAACCTGCTCTCGGCGCTGCCGCTGGTCGTCGTGCTGCAGGTCGTTCTCCTGCTGCCCGCGACGGCGTTCGGCGCCTACGTGCTCGGCGCGCGCAGCGGCGGGCGCCTGATCGGCTACCTCGCAGCGGCCGCGTGGACGCTCGGGCCGTTCGCGTCGACCTGGTACTTCGAGCTCCACACGAGCTGGCGCGACCAGGTGGTGCCGGAGCTGCTCGGACTGACGGCGCGGCCGGAGCTGCCCGCGACTGCGCTGCTCCTGCTCGCGGGCGTGCTCGTCCTGCGGGCGCTCGACGAGCGGCGTCTCGTGGACGCGGCCGCTGCCGGCGCGTTCGCGAGCTTCGCCGTCGCGATCCAGCCGTCGAACGTGCTCTTCCTCGTCGCGCCGCCGCTCGCGTTCCTC
>WNGA01002182.1_pt1 | contig 58157 bp, 55 predicted proteins | sample 5400061 | NCBI WGS metagenome assembly WNGA01 (sample SAMN13153366, study PRJNA577476) | soil metagenome | isolation source: 100 cm soil or saprolite under grassland replicate 2 | place: USA:California | collected 2016-06-15
GGATTCGGAATGGCGTGTCCAACGTTGGTCGTTGCCGACCGGCGAGCAGGTCGGCGTGCCGGACGCGGCTCAGGCGTGCTCGTTGTACGGAGGTCGGCTGGCCGATGGGCGACATGTTCTGTTGATGGGTGGTGATGACCTGTCGCTATGGGATCTGGACGGTGGCGGGTTGCTGAACCTGCGGGTACCGCAGGAGCTCATGAGGGTCCGCATTGTTGCGCTGTCCACTGTGGACGGCCGAGATTGCGTGACAGTGGTCGACGAGGCGCATCTGGTTATCACGTTCGATCTGGCGACCGGTGCGTTGATCAGCGCTCCCATCACCGCCCATGTCAACCGCCGCCCAGACGGGCTGATGCAGATGCACGGTACTTCATCGCCTCATCCCAAACTGGCAGCGGTGTCGGGAACCCTGGCGGTGCCCACGCAATGGCGGGTACACCTGTGGAATCTTGGCACCTCCCGGCAGGAGAAGCCGGCGATCACGGGTCCGGTCGCCGGCTCCCTGGTACAAGCAGTCAGGTGGCAGGATCGTGACCTGCTGCTCACGGGGTCGGCCGATGACGGCGTGGTGGCCCTGTGGAACCTTGATCTGCCTGTTGTTCGCGCACCTGGTCACGACGAGCGCGTCTGCCGAGTCGTCCTGGCAGACCCCACCGACGTGGTGGTGAGCGCCGACGAGGGTGGAACGATTGTGGCGCGGCACGGCAAAGACGGGCACTTGGTGGCAGCGCCGTTGGCAACCGGCATCGAGAGCACCCGCGCGCTTGCGGCGTGGTTCGACGGCCACGATGTCATCGCGGCGCAAGGTGCCGGTTCGAGGTACGTCAGCGACGGCAACCTGCGACGGTGGAACATGACCACCGGCGAGCAATACGGACCGCCGATCGATGCGCATCGCACCTATCTGCATTTCCTCTCTCGCGTCGACCTGCTGGGCGGCGAAGCCCTGGTGACGTTCGTCCCTGGGGGCATGCTCAAGATCTGGGGACTCGCCGATGGCGCCCTTCTTGCCGAGACCCCGACCGGAGTGACATCCAAGGTCACCGGGTTCGGGACGGCAATCATCGAGGGCAAGGCGTTCGCGGTGCTGAGTTCCTACAGCCAAGCCATGACACTGTACAGTCTGGACGATCTGGCGGCGCCGCCAATCATCATCCCGGAGGCGGGCGATGACATCGTCCTGGACGTCGTAGGCCCGCATGTCGTCGCTGCGCACTTCGACGACGAACGCAGCAGACCGGATACCGTCCGCGTCTGGCACATCTCCGGCCGCCAGATCGGGCCGGACATCCGCGGCTCGGCAGCGGTCACCGCGGCGGCAGCGCGAACGTGGCCCGCTGTGTACATCGGCCGCGTAGACGGCACCGTCTCGCTGACCGACATGGAGACAGGTCGCGATCTGTGTCCCCCGGTGCTGCTACCGACCAGGCCAAGCACCATGACCGTGACCAGCAACGGGGATTTGGTCGTTGGGTTCGGCAGCGACCTGGCACGCCTTCGTCCACCTGTCGGCTAATATGGCAGCGGCCCCGCCCGAGGATAGACACGTGGCAGCGCGGCGAGGACCGGTCACAGCAGCCAATAGACCTCGGTCGACAGCTCGGCGGGATCGTCGCGGTGTGGCCCGTAGACCTCCCACCGCGGGCCGGCCGGCCGCCGACCCTGCGCCGCGCACCAGTCGAGCACGGCCCGATGTGCCGAGGCCAGACCCGCGTACGGTCCACGGTGGACGGTCATCGCCGCCTGGCCCGCGGGCAGGGCCGAAGCGACCACCCGTCCGGTGAGTGGGCATGGCTGGTGCAGCTCGACGCCGACCTCGACATGCGGCACGTCATCCCGGTACAGCATGACGTTGCGGCAGCCGCCGTGGACCCCACCCGCGCGCAGGCAGGCCCACACCTCGTCCAGCAGCTCCTTCCACAGCGTCGGAAACTCCCGCCAGGTAGTGGTCGCAGCGACCACCGCAGTCGGACGGGCTACGACGCTCGTGACGCTCACCTGGTAGCTCATGTCCCTCCTTCAGCCTCCCCGGACGCTAACCGGCAGGCATTCGCGCCGCCAGCGACACTCGCTTCATGACGTTTAACCGTCGAGGACGGAGGAAGCACCCGTCCTGTGGGGCTGTCAGGATCCACCGCCCTCGTCACGGGCGCCACGGCCGGTATCGGGCTGCCGTCGCCCTGCAGCTGGCGGCCCTGGGCGCCGAGGTAGTCGTCCACGGCCGGGACGCGCAGCGTGGCACCGACACCGTCGACGAGATCATGGCCAAGGGTGGGCGGGCGCGCTTTGTTGCGGCTGACCTCGCCGACCCCGACCACGTACGGCACCTCGCCGCCGCGGCCGGCGGCGAGGAATCCTGATCAACAACGCTGGGATCTACCAGTTCGCCAGCACCCCGGACACCACGCCGGAGATGTTTGACATGCACATGGCGATCAACACCCGGGCGCCGCTCCTACTGGTCGGCGCGCTCGCGCCAACCCTCATGGGCCACCTTTCCGGGTACGGCGACGCGTGTGCCCTTCCCGGTCGGCCCGCCGGCAAACCTTCGTACTCCTCGCCGCAGGTCCGCATCGCGGGGAGCTAGCGTTTGACTGTGCTTGGGCTGCCCGACACCATCCGCGCCTGCCTGTTCGATCTCGACGGCGTCCTGACGCCGACTGCCGCAGTGCACGCGGCGGCCTGGAAGGAAGTGTTCGATGACTTCCTGCGTCATCGAGCGGAACGCACCGGCGAGCCGTTCGTGCCGTTCGACCCGGTCGCCGACTACGACGAGTGCGTCGACGGCAAGCCGCGGGCCGATGGCACCCGGTCGTTCCTCGCGTCGCGCCGCGTCACGCTGCCGGAGGGTGATCCGGACGACCCGCCGGGTACGGAGACCATCCAGGGGTTGAGCGCTGGCAAGGACGCGGTGTTCCTGAAGCGGGTACACCGCGACGGGGTCAAGCCCTATGAGGGTTCGGTGCGCTACCTGCATGCCGCGCGCGACGCCGGGCTGCGGCGGGCGGTGGTGTCCTCCAGCATCCACTGCGCCGAGATCCTGCGGGCGGCCGGCATCGACGACCTCGTGGAGGTGCGCGTCGACGGCATCGTCGCCGCGCAGGAAGGGCTGCGCGGCAAACCGGCGCCCGACACGTTCCTGGCCGCTGCCCGAAGACTCGGCGTCGAGCCGGCCGCTGCGGCGGTGTTCGAGGACGCGCTCGCGGGGGTCGCCGCCGGCCGTGCCGGCAACTTCGGGTACGTCGTCGGCGTGGACCGGATCGGCCAGGCGGAGCACCTACGCCGGCACGGGGCCGATGTGGTGGTGGCCGACCTCGACGACCTCCTGGCCGAGTCATGATCACGCATCCGGCGTTTGCCGTCGAGCCCTGGGCGATCCACGAAACGGGCATCGACCTCGACGTCTTGGCCCAGACCGAGTCGGTGTTCGCGCTGTCCAACGGGCACATCGGGCTGCGTGGCAACCTCGACGAGGGCGAGCCGCACGGGCTGCCGGGCACGTACCTCAACTCGGTGTACGAAGACCGCCCGCTGCCCTATGCGGAGGCCGGCTACGGGTTCCCGTCGGTGGGTCAGACGGTCATCAACGTCACCAACGGCAAGCTGATCCGGCTGCTGGTAGAGGACGAGCCGTTCGATGTGCGCTACGGCGAGCTGCGCTCGCACGAGCGGGTCCTGTCGCTGCGCGACGGCGTGCTGCGGCGTACCGCAGTCTGGACCTCGCCGTCGGGTCAGAGCGTCGAGGTGTCCTCGACCCGCCTGGTGTCGTTCACCCAACGTGCGGTCGCCGCGGTGCTGTACGAGGTGCGGCCAATCAACGGACCGCTGCATGTCGTGGTCCAGTCGGAGCTGGTCGCCAACGAGCAGCTGCCGACGATGTTCGAGGATCCACGGGCCGCGGCGGTGCTCGACGCGCCGCTGCAACCCGAAATGCACAGCGCCCGTGACGCCGAAGCGATCCTCGTGCACAGCACCCGGCGCAGCGGGCGGCGGGTCGGCGCGGCGATGGATCACCTGGTGGACGGGCCGGCCGGCGTGTGGACCGGCATCGAAGGCGACTCCAGCTACGCCCGCTTCACCGTCACCGCCGGCTTGACCGAGGGCGAGACCCTGCGCGTGGTGAAGTTCCTGGCGTACGGCTGGTCCAGCCAGCGGTCGATCCCAGCCGTCGCGGCGCAGGTGGAGGCCGCCCTCACCCTCGCGCGGGCGACCGGCTGGGACGGGTTGGTGGCGGAGCAGCGCGAGTACCTCGATGACTACTGGTCACGCGCCGATGTCGACGTCGACGGCGACCCCGAGGTGCAGCAGGCGGTACGGTACGCGCTGTTTCAGCTGCTGCAGGCCAGCGCCCGGGCCGAGCGCCGCCCCATCCCGGCCAAGGGGCTGACCGGGCCGGGCTACGACGGGCACGCCTTCTGGGACACCGAGTCGTACGTCCTGCCGGTGCTCACGTACACCGCTCCACACGCCGCCGCGGACGCTCTGCGCTGGCGTCACCTCACGATCCCCGCCGCGGTGCAGCGGGCCCGGCAGCTCGGCCTGCACGGCGCGGCGTTCCCGTGGCGCACGATCAATGGCGTGGAGTGCTCCGGGTACTGGCCGGCCGGCACCGCCGCATTCCATGTCAACGCCGACATCGCCGACGCGGCCATCCGCCTGGTGCAGGCGACCGGCGACGACACGTTCGACCGCGAAGTAGGGTTGAGCCTGCTGGTGCACACGGCCCGCCTGTGGGTATCGCTCGGCTTCCACCACCCGCACGACGGGTTCCGCATCGACGGGGTGACCGGGCCCGACGAGTACAGCGCGGTCGTCGACAACAACGTGTACACCAACGTGATGGCGCAGCGGAACCTGCGTGGCGCCGTGGAAGCCGCCAAACGCCATCCCGACCAGGCGGCTGGGCTGGGGGTCGACGATGCCGAGATCGCGGCCTGGCAGCACGCTGCCGAGACGATGACCGTGCCCTACGACGAGCGGTACGGCATCCACCCACAGGACGAGAGCTTCACCCAGCATGAGGTGTGGGACTTCCAGCACACCCGGCCCGACCAGTACCCGTTGCTGCTGTACGTTCCGTACTTCGACCTCTACCGCAAGCAGGTGGTCAAGCAGGCGGACCTGGTGCTCGCGCTGTACAAGCGCGCCGACGCGTTCACCCTGGAGCAGAAGGCGCGCGACTTCGCGTACTACGAGCCGTTGACCGTGCGGGACTCGTCGCTGTCGGCCTGCATCCAGGCCGTGATCGCCGCCGAGGTCGGCCAGCTCAACCTGGCCTATGACTACCTCGGCGAAGCCGCCCGGATGGACCTGGACAACCTCGAACACAACACCGGCGACGGCCTGCACATCGCCTCGCTGGCCGGGACATGGATCGCGCTGGCCGGCGGCTTCGGCGGGATGCGCGACACCAGCGGGTCGCTGACGTTCGCGCCCCGGCTGCCGTCGGCGTTGACCCGACTGACGTTCACCGTGCTGTGGCGGAGCCACCGGCTACGGGTGGACATCGGCGGGACCGACGCCACGTACACCCTCCACAGTGGCGGGCCGGTCGAGCTGGCCCACCACGGCCAGGCCTTCACCCTAACCGCGGAGCAGCCGGTGACCCGCCCGATCCCGCCGATCGAGGCCGGCCCGCGGCCGCAACAGCCGCCCGGCCGGGCACCCCTCCCGCGCGATCGTGCGCCACGACATTGAGGTCCGGAACCCGCCAGCCAGGGTGACGTTCTCTGGCAATACTCATGCCGGGCCGGGGGATGTCGGCACACCGAAGACGGGCCGTCCCCGCACAGCGACACGAGGGAGAACAGCATGACCGACGCAGCCACGACCGCCAAGGCACGCTTGCTCCGCGAGCTGCACGACCAGCCCGTCCTGGTGCTGCCGAACGCCTGGGACCCGGTGAGCGCGGCTCTGGTCGCCCGAGCGGGCGCGGCCGCCATCGCGACCACCAGTGGCGGTGTGGCGTGGTCGCTGGGGCGGCCGGACGGTGAAGGGCTGACGCGGGACGAAATGATGGCGGCGGTACGGCGCATCGCCGCGGCCGTGGACGTTCCGGTGACCGCCGACGTCGAGGGTGGGTACGGCCCGACACCGGAGGACGTCGCAGCCACCGTCCGAGCAACACTCGGCGCCGGCGCGGTCGGCGTCAATGTCGAAGACTCGCGCGCCGAGGACGGTACCCTGCTGTCCGTTGACGAGCAGGCGCAACGGATCCAGGCCGCACGCGACGCCGCAGCCAGCGCCGGCGTGCCAGAGTTCGTGGTCAACGCGCGCACCGACGTATACCTGCGCCAGGTCGGCGACCCCGCAGGGCGGCTCGACGATGTCCTCGCCCGCGCCGACGGATACGCCAAGGCCGGAGCGGACTGCCTGTTCGTCCCGGGCCTGCTCGACCTCGACACGCTGAGGACGCTGACCGCGGCGTCGCCGCTGCGGGTTAACGCGATGGCCCGTCCGGGTGGACCGACCGTCGCCGAGCTGGCCGCCGTGGGAGTCCGCCGGATCAGTGTCGGTACCGCGGTAGCGCAGGCGGCGTACGCGGTGGCGCAGCGCGCCGCCCAGGAGCTGTTGGAGACCGGCACCTACCGGGCGCTCGACCAGATGCTGAGCTACCCGGAGCTCAACGCGCTGTTCGCCACCCAAAGGCGACGTTGACGATGCTGAGGTCGAGCAGGATCACGAACCCGGCAAGCTGCGTCATCGCCAGCGCCCGCGCTGATTGGGGTTGCGACCGCTGTCACGTCAAGACGGCCGTGGCCGGGCCACGGTAGAGCTCGGTCACGGCCGCGATGTCGGCGTGGTCCAGACCCGATGCCGCCGCCCTTTCGTAGAGCTCCTTGACTACCTTGGCTTCGGGCAGCTCGACATCGGCGGCTCGGGCGACGTCGAGTGCCAAGCCGGCGTCCTTGGCGCCGAGTACCGTGGTCCACCACCCGTTCTGGGAGCCGGTCAGGATTCCCTCGAACCGGTTCCTTATCCCGGGTGCCACCATGGGGCTGTTGCCCAGCAGCTCCCGCAGCTGGTCGTCCGAGAGACCGCCGCAGCGGCCGACGGCAAATGACTCGGCCAAGGCGACGATCTGCGACAGCAGTAGCAGGTTGGTCGCCAGCTTGGCGGTGCTGGCCAAGGGCGCCGTGTCATATCGCCGGATGGTGGGCGACAACGACGACACGACCGGACCGAGGCGGTCCACGACTTCGTTGTTGCCGCCAGCGAGGAACACCGCTTGGCCGGCCCGCACCGCGACAGGGCTGCCGAGTACGGGCATGGCGAGGAAGCCGGCGGGGAAGGCCTTGGCCAGCTCGCCGCTGAGCTTCGGCGACACCGTCGAGCAGTCGACGTAGATGGTCTGGTCAGATATCGACGACCGGAGGTCGCCGAACGCCACGGCCCGGACGGCGTCGTCGTTGGCCAGCATGGTGATCACGACATCGACCTCGTGGACCGCATCGGCGACGCTCTGCGCTTCCCAGGCACCGGCGGACACGATCTCCCCCGCCTTGCCCTTCGAGCGGTTCCACACCGCCACCCGGTGGCCACCTTCGAGCTGCCTCGCGGCGAGTGCGCGCCCCATCTGTCCCATGCCCAACACCGCGATGTCCATGTCGGCCTCCTGTTCGGTCACCGTCGTGTCGTTCCGAGCGTGCCACGGGAAGCCTGCCTGCGATTCAACGAATGCGGTATCCAGCAAGCTGCCGCCAGCCGGTTCACAGCGGCCGCACCTCGGGCCTCGCCAGCGAGGCACGCTCCTGATCGGGTCGGCCTGTCCCGGAGCACCCATGGCGGCCGCCCACCCTTGCGTACCAGTCACGGCTACCCGTCCACCTACCGCCAAAACCGCATGCCGTTAGCCACGGCGCGTGAGGGCTCAGGGACTGAGCACGATCTTGCCGCGGGTATGGCGGCGCGCCAGCTCCCGGTACGCCTCGCGGACTTCGGCCAAGGGAAACACCCTGGCGATCGGGATTTCGATGACGCCCTTGTCGACCAGGCCGGCCAGCTCGGCGAGCACGTCGGCGCTTGCCGCGGCCGCGTTGCCGTCGGTCTTGACGCCGTGCCGCCGCGCGGCGGCGAAGTCGATGATGGTGTCGATCCGCTCCGGCCGTACGCCCAGCTCGAGTGCGAGGTCGACGTAGCCGCCGCCGAACGTGTCGACGAACGCGTCGACACGACCGCCTGAGGCGTCCCGGACCCGGTCGTAGACGCCCGGCCCATAGCTGACCGGGGTCACCCCGTGGCGGGCGAGCCAGTCGTGGTTCGGGGTGCTGGCCAGGCCGATCACCCTCGCTCCGGCGTATCGGCCCAGCTGCACCGCGATCGAGCCGACCCCGCCGGCGGCGGCGGACACGACGAGGGTGTCGCCGGCGCCGATCGAGACGGCTCGCACAGCGGAGTACGCCGTCGTACCGGCGACATAGAGCGAGCCCGCCGCCTCCCAGGACACACCACTCGGGCGGGGCGTGAGGTTCTGCTGCTCGACAAGGACGAGCTCGGCGTGGCTCGTTCGGTTATCGGTGAACCCGATGACCTCCTCACCGAGCGCGAACCGGTCGACTCCCTCGCCGAGCTGCGCCACGACCCCGGCGAGGTCGCTGCCCTGCCCGGACGGAAACGTCGCCGGCCACTGCTGCGCGAAGACGCCTTCCCGGATCGCGGCCTCGCCCGGGTTGATGGCCGCCGCCTTCACCTCGACTAGGACCTGACCGGCGCCCGGCACCGGCCGTGGCACCTCCACCACCTGCAAGACGTCGACCCCGCCGTACTCGTCGAACCTGACCGCCTTCGGCATGGCGTACCTCTTCCGACTCTTCCGCACGATGTTGTCGGCAAACATTGTTGGCGAACCACATTCCGTCCAGAAACCAGGGTCCGGATCGGCGCGCCGAGTGCCCGCTCGGGTCGAGGGCGCGGCGGCCCCAGGCGAGCACTTGTCACGGTCTACCTGGCACCCACCGGGACGGGGACGCCAAACCTTCTGCCGGCCCCCGGGAGTTCTTGGTACCAACCCCAGTCCTGGTTCGGCATGCCATCAGGGGCGCTCGTTTGGACGGCCGAGGTCGGCTGCGGCGGTGGCGTGGAGTTGCTGGAGTTGGCCCGGGGTGGGGCACCAGGTGGACTCGAAGCTCGACGTATCCCAGCCGGCGAGGCGGGCGCCGGCCTCGTAGGCGCTTTGGCAGAACGCGAGCAGGGTGGTTCTGGGGGCGCGCGCGGTGCGTACCGTCTGATAGGGAAGGATCGCCAGCGAGCCGGAGCCCCACTCGATCCATTCGCCCGCGGCCAGTGGCTGCTCGCGCAGCCCTTCGGGCTCCGGGGCGGTGTAGGAGTAGTAGGCGGCGTCGCCGAGATTGTCGTCGCCGGGCCAGAATCCAAACGAGATGACCTCGTGCGTGTAGGCCTCCCGGGTGACCCGGTCGGCCTCGACCGGCGGCGCGGGGCGGCCGGAGAAGCGGGTCACCGCGAGGTCGAAGCTGTGCCAGAACAGGTGTACGGGGCTGATCTTGCCGTTGAACCAGCCGCTGAACTCCTCGAACACCGAGTCCGACCAGTCCAGGATCCGCCAAAGTCGCGTGATGGCCTCGCGGTCCCAGGATCCGTGCTTCGAGTCCAGGGCAAACGGCGTGGTCATCGGCACGCCGAAGGGTTCTTCCTTGATCTTGACGTCGACGCCCAGCTCACCGAGGATCGCGTGAACGCGGGCGTCGAAGTCGGCGACCGGCACTCCGCCGCCGAGCTCGAACGACTTCGTCTGGCCGTCGGCGGTCCGCACGACCAGGGCGTGATCGACGCAGTCGATCGTGATCTCGAACGTGGTGTCGCCATGATGGAGGCGGCGGGTCGAAATACCGCGGATGTCAACGTACAGCGGCACGTTCCACCAGTGGTTCCGCGGAGCAGTGGTGGCCAGCCGGATCTTGCCGACGATCTGGCAGTACAGGTGCAACGTGTCCTTGGTCGCGCGCCAGTCGGCCAGGTGCAGCTCCGGCAGGGTGATGATCTCGGTCATGGTCTGGTTACCACGAACGCGACGTTGTCGACGTAGCACCAGCTCCAGTCCTCGCCCGGTTCCGCGGAGCGGGCGATCGGGTGCGCCGAGCTGCGGGCGTGGGCGGAGGCGTGCCGGTGTGGCGAGCTGTCGCAGCACCCGATGCGACCGCAGGACTGGCACATCCGCAGGTGTACCCAGGTTCCCCCGATCGCGAGGCAGTCCGCGCATCCCTCAATGACGTCGGGCAGTTCGGTCAGCTTGATGCTGCCGGTGTGCGAGCAGATCGTGCTCATCGGGTCAACGCCTCCATCAAGGTAGTCGCGTCGTTGCCGGCCACGGTGCCCCACGCCGTCGATGAACAGCGTCGGTGGACCCCTCACCCCTGACGCTATGCCGCTTTCGACGTCGCGACGAAGTTCACCAGCGAGTGATTAACGAGACAGCGTTTCCTTCCGGATCCGATCTGGGCGGCATCGCCGAGGGGAACCGACTCGTGTTCGAGCGAGAGTGGCAGCTGCCGACCTCGACGTAGCCCCGTGGGGGGTGAAGCCGTAGTACGGTGAGCCGCGGTGATCCCACTGTTCGGCTTTGCGGAGGACTGATGCTCGCGTCGGCCAGGGCAATCGCGTTTCTGCCGTCGTCGGACCTCGACCGGTCGCGGCGGTTCTTCTCCGACACGCTCGGCCTGGTCGTGGAGGACGTCACGCCGTTCGCCTGTGTCCTGCGCGCCGGTACGACCATGCTGCGGGTGACCAAGGTCGACGACCTGCGGGTGCAGCCGTTCACCGTGTTCGGCTGGCAGGTGCTCGACATCCGCACGGCGGCGGCGCAGTTGACGAGCGTGGGCGTCGCGTTCATCCGCTATGACGGAGTCGACCAGGACGCCGAAGGGGTATGGACCACGCCCGGCGGCGATCTCGTTGCCTGGTTCCATGATCCGGACGGTAACACCCTGTCGCTCACACAGTTCGCCGCCGGCTGACGCGACAAGTCACAGCAGCCGGCGGCGCACCGGTCGACGCGTCGCATCCGGCTTTCAGCGTTCGCGGATGTAGGTCAGCTCGAAATCGAGGTTCCACGTCACGCCGTCGGTGGACATCTCCCACCGGCCGTCCACGGTGTCGCCGTCGGCGCTCACCGTGCCGGTGAACCGTTGGTTGAACCCGGGGGCGTCGCGCCACATCGTCCACACACCATCGGTGAAAGTCATCCGGTACACCCTGTGCACGCCACGCGCGTCGGCATACAGCATCGTGAACTCCTCGGCCGCGTCGTCGAGGCCGATCACGGCGGTCGTGGGGAACGGTGCGTTGTCGCGCCATGCTTGGGGCGCAGTGGGTGGCATCGGCTCGGCGTCGGACACCTGGCGCAGGAACAGCCCACCGTCCTGCCAGGCGAACTCGGTCCACGCCGTGCCAAGACCCTCAACCTTCGGCTGTACCGTCCACCGGCCGACGAGCATGTCGAGCCGCGCCAGCGCGGGATGCCTACCAGCCATCGTCCATGTCCCTTCTCGTGATGTCCTAACGGTAGTGCCGCGGTGAGGGCGCGCGGGCGAGGACGGTTCGTGCCGCCTGGTGGCCGGTGGCCGTCGCGCCATAGCGGCGTGGCCTCTGATGTCGCGTCTGGCCGTAGCGTGGTTGACAATCCCGTGGTGAGCGAACCTGAGCCGGTACCGGCCCGGTGGTCCGGGCGGAGCACGCAGCCGCGTGGCTTCCGGACGCCGCTGCGCGAGTTCCTGCGTACTGAGACCGGCAGCGCCGTGGTCCTGCTCGCCGCGACTGTGACCGCGCTTTTGTGGGCCAACATCGACGCGTCGTCGTACGACAGGGTCTGGAGCACGCCGCTGTCGGTCGGGCTCGGCCACTGGGGCGTTTCCCTGGAGCTGCGTGAGTGGCTCAACAGAGGGCTGATGACGTTGTTCTTCTTCGTCGTCGGGCTGGAGGCGCGACGCGAGTTCGACATGGGCGAGCTGCGCGAGCGGCGGCGGGTCGCGGTACCGCTGGTCGCCGGTGTCAGCGGCATGCTGATACCCATCGCGATCTACCTCGCGCTGAACGGGGGGCATTCCTCGGTGCGCGGCTGGGGCGCGGTGATGGCCACGGACACCGCGTTCGCGCTCGGGGTACTGGCGCTGGTCGGGCCGCGCTTCCCGGACCGGCTGCGCACCTTCCTGCTCACCGTTACCGTCGTCGACGACCTTGGCTCGCTCGTCGTGATCGCGACCGTCTACACTGGACATCTCGTACCGGTCGCCCTCCTGGTGGCGCTTGCGATCTTCGGTGTGATCCTGCTCGTCCGCGCGGGCGGGGTGCATTACGGGCTGGTGTACGGTGCGCTCGGGGTGGCGGCCTGGGTCGCGATGCTGGAGTCCGGTGTCGACCCGGTGGTGGTTGGGCTCGCGATGGGGCTGCTGACTTACGCGTACCCGGCCGCACGCGGCGATCTTGAACGGGCGACGGATCTGTTCCGGCTCTTCCGCGAGCAGCCCACACCGGAGCTGGCGCGACTTGCGGGTACCGGCCTCGCCGCGGCGATCTCGCCGAACGAGCGGCTGCAACTGCTCTACCACCCGTGGACGAGCTACGTGATCGTGCCGCTGTTCGCGCTGTCCAACACCGGCATCGTGATCAAAGGAGGCTTCCTGGCGACCGCGTACGCCTCCCCGGTCACGCTCGGGATCCTGGTCGGCTACGTCGCCGGCAAGCCGATCGGGGTCATCGGCGGCTCGTGGCTGCTGTCCTTGCTCAGCCGTGGCCGGCTGCGCCCGCCGATCGGCTGGGCTGCCGTCGCCGGGGCGGGCACGGCCGCCGGCGTCGGCTTCACCGTGTCCTTGCTTGTCGCCACGCTCGCCTTCCGGGGCGTGCAGCTCGAACAGGCCAAGCTCGGCGTGCTCAGCGCGGCGTTGTGCGCGTCCGTGGTGAGCTGGGTGGTCTTCCGGATCGTGGGGCGGCTGCCCAAGCGGCTACGGGTACGCGCGATGCTGGGCACCGCCGAGGGCGTCATCGACCTGGCCGTACCGGTCGACGAGCGCCGCGACCACCTGCGCGGTCCGGTGGACGCACCGGTGACCATCGTCGAGTACGGCGATTTCGAGTGTCCCTACTGCGGGCAGGCCGAGCCTGTGGTCCGCGAGCTGCTCGCCGAGGTGGGCGACGTGCGTTACGTCTGGCGCCACTTCCCGTTGCGCGATGTCCATCCGCATGCCCAGCTCGCCGCCGAAGCGGCCGAAGCCGCGGCGGAGCAGCAGGCCTTCTGGCCGATGCACGACCTGCTCCTGACCCACCAAGACGCGCTGGGAGCGGCAGACCTTGTCCGGTACGCCGAACAGCTCGGCCTCGACGTCGAACGGTTCCGCGACCGTCTCGCCGAGCACGCCGACGCGGCGAGGACCGCCGAGGACGTCGACTCCGCCGATCTCAGTGGCGTGTCCGGCACGCCGACGCTGTTCATCAACGCGCGTCGGCACCAGGGCGCGTACGACATCACCGCGTTGACCGCGGCCGTGCGGTCCGCCCGGGCGCGTGCGACGCTGACCTCGTAGCGTGGTGGTGGAAGAACCGGTCTGCGGTTTCGTCAAATGGGTACATCAGCTCGACGCGGAGCTCGTCGAGGGTGATCTCGGTGGCCTGGTCGAACCGGGCGACCATGGCGATGGTCCGCACGAGCTGGCCGCCGATCCGGAAAGTCGGGCAGACCGTCACCCCGCTGTCGGTGGTCGGGCGGGACACGCCGCGCAGGGCCTCCTCTGCCCCGGCGACCAGCTTCTGCAGCTGCTCGTCGAGCGGGTTGCGGTCGAGGTGCCGGCGCAGCCGGTCCAGCCCGGCCCAGGCAACTTCGGCCCAGTTCTCGATCATGCTGGCGGTGGCGGGGTTGGCCAGGGCGTCGCGGACGAAGTTGACCCCGACCAGGCCGGTGCCGAACAGGGCCGTGCAGGCGCGGTTCGCCAGCATCACGGTCCAATGCCCGTCCAGGACCATGCCCGGGTACGGCTCGTGCGCGGCCAGCATCCGCTCGATCGTCGCCCGGTACGGCCCCAGGTCCGCGCTGTCGATACCGGCCTGCGGGTACGTGGCCGGCAAGCCGGCGGCGTGCAGCAGCGCGTTGGCCTCGCGCAGCCCGATGTCGAGCGCGCTGGCCAGCCGCAGCGCCATCTGCCGGCTCGGCCGCGACCGGCCGGTCTCCAGGAACGAGATGTGCCGGCCGGTCGAGCCGACCAACCCGGCCAACGCGAGCTGGCTCAGGCCGCGCCGATGCCGCCACTGCCGCAGCCGCGCCCCGAACGGGCTGCCCACCGCACCGCCCATGATCGGCAGTATCGCAGCCGGGACGCCCAACAACGATTCCCTGCCCGGGAATCGACCTACCGTCGCGCCACCCGAAAACTGAACCCATGCCGAAGCTGTCCAAGCAGATCATCGTGGCCGCCCCGGCCGACGCGGTGTGGCAGGTCATCGGCCCAGGGTTCGACCGTATCGGTGACTGGGCCACCGCCATCCCCGCCTCCACCGCCATCCCCGCTCCATCGGCCACCCGAGTGACTCCGCGCGTCGCCCGCGCCGCCGTCCCGGGGCTGGGCGACGCCTCCGTCGCAGGCCGGGTATGCACCACCGGAACCCGGCTCGTACCGCGGGTTACCGAGACCCTCGTCGCCTACGACGACGCCAACCGCACGCTAACCTACGAGGCGACCGGCATGCCGGGCTTCGTGACCACCGCCCGCAACACGTGGACCGTCACCCCGTTCGACGAGCGCCACTGCCGCGTCACCCTCGACGCCCAGCTCGACACCCGCGGGCTGATCGGCGCGCTCGCCCGGCGGCTGCTGCTCCGGCTGGTCGAGCACACCAGCCGGCACCTCGCCGACGACCTACGCCACTACGTCGAACACGGCACCCCGTCACCGCGCAAGCAACGCCAGCTCGCCCGCACCCGCCGACATTGACCCACGCCATCGGTTACTGCGGGCGGCGTTTCCCGGCCAGGAACGTTGCTGGCCAGTGCGTTGGGGTAGATGTCCGGGTTGACCGTGATGCTTGCCGCTATGGTGCGTGACTATGGCAAAGGTTGTGCTGCGCGTCCGGCTGTGCGGGGGCGATCGCCTGGACGTTAGCTATGAGGAACCGGACACCGCCGACCCCGACGAAGTCATCGGCCACGCTGTCGCTATCCTCGCCCAGGACTCCGGAGTGCTTCGCGCGGTCCACGGTAACCGCCTCGTCGTGCTGTACGGCCGGGGTGTCGCCGTGCTGGAGGTGGCGCCGCGCGGCGCGGTCCTGTGACGGAGCGCTGGCGTGGTGGGCATCGGCAGACGGCCGGACGATCCATGCCCTGGCGCTGCGGGCATGAACCGAGGGTCTACGGTCGTTACACCTGGACCGAGCTGCGGAGGTCATCGCCATGAACAAGCCCGTGGACTACGATTCACCGCGCCGACCCGGGGGCGAGATCGAAGACGAAAGCCTGGAGGAGCTCAAGGCGCGCAGCACGGCAGCGCAGTCACCAAGACTCGAGCTCGACGAGGCCGAGGCAGCCGAGAACTTCGAGTTGCCCGGCGCGGATCTGTCCGGCGAAGAGCTGACCGTGGCGGTCGTGCCGATGCTGCCGGACGAGTTCCGGTGCACTCGCTGTTTCCTGGTGCGCCACCGCAGTCAGCTCGCTCCGCGGCGCGACGGCCAAGACGTCTGCCTGGACTGCTCCTGACACGTACCGTCAGGGCACCAGCTCCCGCCACTCGGGACGACCACCCAGCCACGCCTTGGCGAGGATCTCCGCCGACGCCCGACCCGGACACGGGTGCACTGTCGACCGGCCCCCGCTGCCGCCGGTCTGCGCTTCTACTTCCCAACGCTGGCCGTCGGTACGGATGTACACGTCACGACGCCCGAGCAAGCTCCGGTTCCCGTTCCACCAGTGGCGCTCGACTCTCACCCGCTGACCGTATAGCACCACGTGCGAGCAGGAAACCCGTCACGATCTTCCAGAAGGGGTTGCGGCTGCTCATGCGGGCGGGGGTTCCCAGTCGGGGCGAAGCGGCACGGCGGACCGGCCGCCGCCGTGGGATTTGACACACAGCACCTGGTGGAGCTGGATCTGGTTCTGCTCGAAACCCAGCCGCACGCCGGCTAGGTAGAGGCGCCAGACCCGGGCCTTGGCGATGCCGACCTCGGCCACCGCGTCGTCCCAGTGCGCGTCGAGGTTGGCCGACCATGCCGCGGTGGTCAACGCGTAGTGCTCCCGGAGGTTCTCCTCGTGGCGGACCTCGAAGCCGGTGTCGTGCATCAGCGAGACCAGGCGACCGACGCCGGTTAGCTCGCCGTCGGGGAACACGTACCGGTTGATGAACCACCGGCGGCGCACCGCGTCGGCGTTGCTGGGCAGCGTGATGCAGTGGTTGAGCAGGCGGCCGCCTGGGACCAGCCGGTCGTACAGCATGCGGAAGTACCGCGGTAGCTGCGCCAGGCCGACATGCTCGGTGAGCCCGATCGAGCTGATCGCGTCGAAGTCCGTCTCCCGGACGTCGCGGTAGTCGAGGTGGCGTACCTCGGCCAGCTCGGTGAGGCCGGCGTCGGCGATTGCCTTTTGCGCCCACTCGGCCTGCCGCGCGGACAGCGTCACCCCGAGCACCCGTACGCCGTATTCGCGGGCCGCGTGCAGCACCATGCCGCCCCACCCGCATCCCACGTCGAGCAGCCGCATGCCAGGCCGCAGCCCCAGCTTGCGGGCGACCAGGTCGTGCTTGGCGAACTGAGCCTGCTCGAGCGTGGCAGTCGCGGTGGGGTACACCGCGCAGGTGTACGCCATGGACGGCCCCAGAATCCAGCGGTAGAAGCGGTTGGACACGTCGTAGTGATGGGAGATGGCCTTCTGGTCCCGGGACTTGGAATGGCGCCGGCCGCGCAGGCGCACCTCCTGAGCCGGCCGCGGCGGCGGCCGCAGCAGCTTCACCCCGCCCAGCTCTCGCAGCAGGCGTAGGCGCTCCCCGAGCGGCAGCTCCAGGTCCAGCCGGGCCAGGTGGGCCAGCACCGTGTAGAGATCCCCGTCGACGTCAAGCTCGCCGGTGACGTACGCCCGGGCCAGGCCGAGGTTGCCCGGTGCGGTAGCCATGTAGGACAGCGCCCGCGGCGACCGGATATCGATGCCGACCTCGCTGTCGGGTGGGCCGGCGTGGCTGCCGTCGAACACCCGCAACGCCACCCCGCTGGTTCCGTCTCCGAGCACCCGCTCGAGAGCTTGCGCATGCCCCACGTCGACTCCTTCAGGACGGCCGCACACACTTGTCGTACAGGTCGGGCAACCGCCCGTCCTTGTCGTAGGCGTGCTTGATGGCACGGTAGGCGGCGCCGTTGTAGCGCCGCCAGAACTCCTCCGCCGGGTAATGCACCGTGGAGTACAGCGACTTGTGGCCACCAAGCGCGGCCACCGCGTCCTCGATCAGCCGGTTGTGGAACCCATCGGGCTGCTCCGGGCGCAGCGGCACGCTGGACCAGAACCCCACGTTGACGTACAGCTGGCCCGGTTCCAGCGGATACAGCGGCCAGGCCCGCGACGACCGCAGCAGCAGCGGGCAGAGCCACAGCGGGGTGATGCCCACCTCACGGTGGAACAGGTCGAGGAACTCCGCCGCCCGGGCCACCGGTACCTCGACGTCCTGGACCACCGCCTCCTCCCTCGGACGCCCGCGCAGGCGAGCCGCCAACGCGGTGAGCCGGTACCGGCGATCGAAGGCCACCAGGCGGCGGTACACATCGGAGCGGCGGTACCGGCGCGGCCACAACCGGCGCACCAGCGGCCGCTGCACGCCCAGCGCCCGCGAGCACCAGAACCAGTCGGTGTCCCACCGCCACAGGTAGTCCCGCACCGTCAGGTGATCGACCTCGCGCTCCTGGATGGACCGGTAGTACACGGCCATTCCGGTGTAGTCGCTCACTGCCGGCGCCCGGTCGACGAAGGTGCCCAGCGTCAGGTACTGCTCTTCGGGCGCGAACACCGTGCCGTCGACGAAGTCCACCGGCTCACCGCCGTACTCGCCGGCGGCACACACCGCCGCCAGCGCGGCGAGGCAGCCCTCCGCCGTACCGAAGCGCAGGTGCCGCAGCCGGACGTACGGCCGAACCGGCTCCAGGTCGATCCTCAGCCGCAACGCGTAGCCGACAGTGCCGTAGGAGTTGGGGAAGCCGCGGAACAGGTCCGCATGCTCGTTGTCAGCAGTAGCGAGGACCACCCGCCCGTCGCCGGTGAGGATCTCCATCTCGCGGACCGACTCGTGCGGGAGCCCGTTGCGGAACGACGAGGACTCGATGCCCAGCCCGGCGACGGCACCGCCCAGGGTGATGGTCTTCAGCTGCGGGACCACCAGCGGCATCAGGCCGTGGGGCAGGGTAGCGTCGACCAGCCGCTCGTAGGTCACCATGCCCTGCACGTCCGCCGTCCGCGCCTGCGGATCGACGGCCAGCACCTGGTCGAACCGGCTCACGTCCAGTCCCCGCTCGCGCTCGGACGGCCGGAAACGAAACAGGTTCGATGTCCGCTTGGCCAGCCGCACCGGCACGCCGGGTGGCACCTCGGCGTACGCCGCCTGCAACGCTTCCACGGCGCGCGCATGCACCGCGTACCGCTGACCGTCTGACCGTACGGCACCGTACGACGCCGGATGCGACCGAGGCTTTCCCATGCTGGCAAACTACCCCGTGACGGCGGCGTGTCCTACAGCTCGGCTGGATCAGTGGTGACTCCCCGATGAGTGTGGGCCGCTGCTGAGATCGACAACCAGGACGTTCCAGGGCTTGGTCGGCGTCGACATCAGCATCACCGCGCGCTGCCCTCTCGGATGACCCGCAACTCGGACGCGGAGCCAACGGGCAACGCCGGGATCTGGAGGTCCTCGCCGGTGACCAGGTGCCGTGCCCGTAGCTGCGATGCACCGTCCACATTGACCATCCAAACCAACACGCCGCCGGCACCCGGCAGGGCCACCTCCTCGACGTCCCAGTCGGGTGTGTCCAGCCACGACAGATGTCCGGTCACCGCATCCAGCACACCCAGACCCGTGATGTCGCGCTCGAGGTCGCTCATCACGAGGATGCCCGACCCGTCTGGCAGCCACGGCCCCGGGTCGGTGGTTGCTCCCCGCCAGTCGACCATCGTCAGCCTCCGCCGGATGGCGTGACGTGTAGCGGGGTGCGTTGTGGGGTACCCGCGGATAGGGTCGCCACGGTATGCGCCGCGAGGGAGGCCCCGGTGAGCGACCCGTCAACGGTTGATCAGCTTGACGCAGGTGATCATGCCTGTGTCACCTTCTCTGACGGTGAGGAGCGCCTGGACATCGTGGCGGCCTTCGTGCTTGACGGTCTGCGGAGCGGCCAGCGGGTGCTGTGCCTGACCCAGGCGTTGGCCCCTGACGCGCTGAGCACGGCGATGCACCGGCGAGGCCTGCCGGTGGACCGCGCGGCGCGCCATGGCCAGTTGACCGTCCTCCGCAGCAGCGAGGTGTTCCTCGCGGGCGGACGGTTCGCCGCCGACCGCACGCTGGCGGCCTTGTCCGCCCACATCGACCAGGCGGAGCGGCAAGGCTACGACGGGTTACGGGTGGCCTCGGACATGGGATGGGCGTTGGGACCGGTGTCCGGGGTGGAGCGGCTCATGGACTATGAGGGACAGGTCGGACGGCTGCTGGCAGACCGCCGCGCGACTGCTGTCTGCCAGTACGATCGCAACGGCTTTGACCCGGTCAGCCTGGCCGGCGTCACAGCCGCCCACCCGCGCACCGTGGCGGCGGTCGTCTACCACGAGGATCCGGTCGTACGGATCTGCCGCCAGCACGTCCCGCCGGGTGTGCGCCTGGCCGGCGAGCTCGACGGCAGCCGCATCGAACCCTTGCGTCAGGCGCTCGCCGAGGCGCTGCGCCTCGACGGCAACGTACACCTCAACATGGCGCAGCTTCGGTTCATCGACGCCGCCGCGGGCGGGGTCATCGCGCAGGCCGCGTTGAGCCTGCCGCCGGCGCGGCGCATGATCGTGGTCTGCCGGCCGTTGGCCCGCAAGGTGATGCTGGCCCAGCGGGCCGACGAGATCCCCCAACTACGGCTCGTGGTCACCGATGTCGAGTAGCCACCCCGCCGGTCCCGGCCCACGCGACCCGACGATCTGTTCGCCGGCGGACCAGCCAGTGCTGGACCACCTGTTCGAGCTCAATGGTCTGGTCGCGCTGCGCTCGGCCGTGGCCGCTCATGCCGCCGCGCTCGGACTGCCCGGCACCCAATGCGACGACCTGGTGCTGCTGGCAAACGAGCTGGCCACCAACGTCATCGCACATGGCGGCGGCCGCGGCCGGCTGCTGCTATGGGTCGCCAGCGACCGCGTGTACTGCCAGGTCAGCGACCATGGACCGGGGCTGAGTCCGGACATCGCCGCCGGGCCCTCGCAGCCGCCACTGGGCGCTACCAGCGGGCGCGGACTGTGGCTGGTACGCACCCTCGCCGACGAGCTCGCCCTGCATTCCGACGCCACCGGCACCACCATCACGGCGGTCCTGCACCGGGCTGACCCGATCGTCCAACCGTAGCCGGAGCTCGACCTCCACCGACCCGTCGACGGTATGTCCGGGAGCCTGGCCCCGCCTCCCGCAGCGCGATGTTCAGAGGTCCTCAGAGCCGGTCACGATCGCGGTCGCGAGGTCGGACAAACGGTGCCTGCGGTTCCGCGCGGCGTGGCGCAGTAGGGAGAACGCCTGGTCCATGTCGATCTGGTGGCGCTCGGCGATGATCCCCTTGGCCTGTTCGATGAGGACGCGGCTGGTGAGCGCGGTCTGTAGCTGCTCGGCGAGGGTTTCGCGGCGGCGGATGGCGCGTTCCTGCAGCAGTCCGATGGTGGCGATGTCGGCCAGCGCCTGCCCGAGGCGGATGGTCTCCGGGATGAGGGCGCCGGGTTGCGTGTGGCCGGTGCGGAAGCAGTCCAGGCAGGGGCCCTCGTCCGTCTGCAGTTGAAACAGCTCCAGCAGGCGGGTCTGCTCGCTGGAGGCGGCCACCACCCGCAGGGCGTCGTGCTGGTCGGTGAGCAGGAGCCCGGCGGCTGTGATGTCGAGAAGCCCGACGCACCGGTCGGTCAGCAAGTGCAAGAAGTCGATGACGTCGAAGTCATCGACCAGGGTGTCGGCCATCTCGATGAACGCGTCGGCCAGTCGCTGCTCGCTCACGCGGCCTCCTGGCGCGCGCTGCTGAGCCGGCTGGTTCGCTCGCTTCGCTCGCTCATCATCGTCATACGCTAGCCCGGCAGTGGTGGAGTTTCGGGTACCGGGTCCGGATCGAAGCGGAGCCGCCGGTGGACGACCGTGGCGGCTACCTGGCTCAGCGGCTGGTCGTTGGCGTAGGCGAAAGCGCGTAGCCGGATGAACGCGGTCTCGACGCTGACCCCGAGCTGTACCGAGACCATGCCCGTGGCCTGGTGCACCAGGGCCTGGTCGGCGAGGGCAACGGCAGGCGGCCACGCCATCGCGGCGGTGTCGGGCTCGAGCCGGGCAGCGGTGTCGAGCAGCACCACGCCAGCGGCATGCGCGAACACCAGCGCGTCAGCCAGCTCGTCGGGGTCCAACAGGCCGGGCTGGGCCCGGTACAGGTCGATAGCGCCCAACCGTAGGTGGCCGAGCCGCAGCGGCAGGGCGAACATCGCGGTTGCCCCGCAGCGCAGCGCGGCCGGGGTGAACGCCGGCCAGCGCGTCTCGTAGCCGGTCGCGCGGAGATCTGCGACCAGGACCGGCCAACCGGTGGTGAAGGTGTCCACGCACGGACCCTCGCCGAAGGTGAGCTGGAGCTCCTCCAGCTCGGTGGCCGTCCGATCGGTCGCGTACATGGTCTCCCGCAGGATCGGGCTGACCATGATGCTCAGGCCCACCCCGTCGACCCCGACCCGGGCCACGGCCGCGGCGCAGACGTGGGTGACCGACGGGCGCCTTCCTTCCGCCTGCTGCCCTACCGAAGCCCAGACGCGGACGGCGCGATCATCGCTCATCGTCATCTCGGCTCGGGCTGCGGCCGACATCGTGCAGGTAGCGCACGGCCTGCCGGTACGAGCCGAAGAGGCTGCTGTCTACATAGGGCAGCCCATGCTGGCGACAGTACGCCCGGATCAGCGGCTGTGCCCGCCGCAGCGACGGGCGCGGCATGCTCGGGAACAGGTGGTGTTCGATCTGGTAGTTCAGCCCGCCGAGCAGGAAGTCCACCAGCCGGCCGCCATGCACGTTCCGCGAGGTCAACACCTGCCGGCGCAGGAAGTCGCTGTCATCGTCTGCGGACAGCATCGGCATGCCCTTGTGGTTAGGGGCGAAGGAGCAACCGAGGTACACCCCGAACAGGCCCTGCTGGACCACGACGAACACCAGCGCCCGCAGCGGCGAGAGGACCAGCATCACTGCGCCGAGGTACGCAGCAGCATGCACCCCCAGCAGCAACCCCTCCTGTACCCGGTGCCGGTAATCGGGGCGCATCAGTGCCTGGACGCTGGCCACGTGCAGGGCGAGCGCCTCCAGCAGCAACATCGGGAAGAACAGGTAACCCTGATGGCGGGCCATGAACCGGCTGAACCCGCGCCGACCCGCGACCTGGTCGGGAGTCCACACGATGGTCTCGCCGGTGATGTCCGGGTCGAGGCCCTTGGTGTTGGGGTGGGCATGGTGGCGGCGGTGCTTGTCGTTCCACCAACCGAAGGCCATCCCGATGCCGAGGTTTCCCAACAGCAGGCCGATCACGTCGTTGGCCCGCCGCGACCGGAAGATCTGCCGGTGACCGGCGTCGTGGCCGAGGAAGCCGGCCTGGGTGAAGGCAACGGCCAGGAACGCGGCGGTCGCCAGCTGCCACCAGGAATCTCCAATGAGGACAAACGCGAGCCACCCGGCGGCGAACAGGACCGCGGTGATAGTGATCCGTACCGCGTAGTAGCCGGGCCGGCGGTCGAGCAGGCCGGCCGCGCGTACCCGGGTCAAGAGCTCGGCATAGTCGCTGCCGGCCCGGCGCGGCCGGCGGAGGGGCGGGGCGATGGTGAGTTGGGCGGTACTCAAGATCCCTCCCGGCGATCGCGGATGATGCGTCGCCGGGGTCTGGGGCAACAGTGATTCGAGCATACCCGTACCGCCGTCGCGCCGCAGTCGCGCCGTTGGGACGCGGGCGTGCTAAGGTCGACTTGTTGCAGTTGTGGTTCCCAGTACCCTGAGCGCCTGTGGCTGTCTGACCCCAGGCGCTTCGGCTTGTCCAGGCTTTCTCGGACGGGTGATCATCGACGCGACCGGACCCGCACGGTGCGGGCTCCGACACACCGGTCCGCAAAGGAGTAGTAGGACATGGCTACCGGTACGGTCAAATGGTTCAACGCCGACAAGGGTTTCGGCTTCATCACCCCGGACGGCGGCGGCAAGGACGTCTTCGCGCACTTCTCGGCGATCGCGTCCAGCGGCTACCGCAGCCTGGAAGAGAACCAGCGAGTGGAGTTTGACGTCACGCAGGGGGCGAAGGGCCCGCAGGCCGACAACATCCGCCTGATCTGATCACGTGTAGATCGACGCCCGTTCGCTTCAATCTACATCGCGGTCAGCAACCGCCTTCGGTCCTCCCGGCGATGCTATACGGTCGCTGTTCACCGCGGGTCGGCACCATTGTGGTTCATCACCCTGCATCCACTCCTCGGTCGCCTGGCCCCGGCTCCGCGTCGTCGTCGACATCGACGAGGTCGTCGGGAGCGATCCGAAGCGTCTGCAGCAGCCCTGCGTGCCGACCGGTCTCGAACTCGTCCGGCAGGTCTCGCTCGACCCAGTCGGCTCGGTCCGACTGGCCCCTCGATCGCAGAATACGGATCAATTGTCGCTTGTGGACCAGCATGTTGTTCCTTCCGGATCACCTCGTTGTTCAACAGCCGAGCGATGTAGCGCCGTACAGGGGCCCCGGTGGCCTGGCGATGACCAGCCGGTCAGCTATTGACGGCGGCCCGGAGGGTCTCCGGCCCATGAGCACCGGGCGCGCTCCTCGCCGCCCGGACACTGGTGTCGAGGCCACCGATATCCACGACGCGCCGTGTGCGGTGGCGGCCACCTCCCGATGATTGCTTCAGCCTACCTGGTCCAGGTACGAGGTTCCGGCATCGCTCGGCTCCCCTTGTCACGCACCGCCGCCCGCTACCGCCATCACAAGCTGGAGGAAGGCCGCGACGCCGCTTGACAGCCGGGTTCGGGCGGTCAGCTCTCGCCGCCGATGTCGGCCTGGTAAGCCTCGTAGAACAGGTCCGAGTCGCGCTGCCGCTGGCGGCTGAGCCGCGCCAGCAACGCCGCGCCCAGGTCGCGAACGCGGTCGACGTGGACAGCGCCTTCCGGTCCACGAATAGTGGCCAGCAGGGTGTCGACAAGAGCCATGATCCTCATCTGCTCCCGGATGAGGTCGTCGACCGCATTGGACAGTCGCGGTGCAGCTGCGAGGAGGCCAGGGTACAGCCCTTCCGTGCCTTCGCCGACACGAAGGTGCTCGCCAAAGTCCGCGGAGAGCCCTGCAAGCGCGACGCGGACGCATTCGGCCCACATCTCGCGCTTGCCGTTCGCGGGCCGGGCCAGCGCCTGGCCCACCGCACTGATCGACTCGTGCAAGTCGATCCGGCGCCGTTCGGGATCCGCGAGATCGTCCGTCACCGAAACTCTTCCAAGCCTGGCTTGACGCCGATCGCTCGCTCGCAGCCGCTGGCTGATGGGGTCACCGGACGCACAGAGCGTGGTTCCGTCCAGATACCGGTCACCGGAGGAGTCGTCACCATAATCAACATCTCCGGCCATCGAGTGATCCACGGCCGGGGACGGCGACGGCTTGGACGCCGGCGCGCGAGGTGTACTCGGCATCCTCAGCGTCGCACTTGTCGCCGAAACTCGATAGCGCGCAGATGCGGGCGCCGCGCCTCGCGCGACCGGGCGCAGCAAGGCCAGCTGGCCCCGGTGGACACCGGGGCCAGCGACATCGGGTCGCTCAACGGGTGGTACTGAACTGGAAGACCGTGGTGGTCTGGTAGAGCTGGCCGGGCCGTAGCACGGTCGACGGGAAGTTGGGGTGGTTGGGCGAGTCCGGGAAGTGTTGGGTCTCCAGCGCGAACCCGTCGCTCTGCCGGTACATCCGGTGGCTGGTGCCAACGAGCGTGCCGTCGAGGAAGTTGCCGGCATAGAACTGGATTCCCGGCTCGGTGGTGAGCACGGTCAACACCCGACCGCTGCGCGGCTCGGAAACCCGCGCGGCGACCACGAGCGAGGTGGTGTCGCGCCGGTTGAGTACCCAGTTGTGGTCATAGCCGCGACCGATGACCAGCTGGGGGAAGGCGTCGCGGATCCGGGCGCCGATCGCGGTGGGCCGGGTGAAGTCCAGCGGAGTACCGGCCACCGGTGCGATCTCGCCGGTGGGAATCAGCGTCGGGTCGACCGGTGTGTACCGGTCGGCGTTGAGGAACAGCCGGTGGTCGTACGTGTCGCCGGAACCCTCGCCAGCGAGGTTGAAGTAGCTGTGGTTGGTCAGGTTGACCACTGTCGCCTTGTCGGTTGTTGCCCGGTACTCCATGCGGATCTCGTTGCTTCTGGTCAGCGTGTAGGTGACCGTCGCCGATAGCGTTCCGGGGTAGCCCTGGTCGCCGTCGGGACTGGTGAACTTCATGACCAGGCCGACCTCGCCCCCCCGGCGGAAGGGCGTCGTGGCCCAGATGTGCTTGTCGAAGCCGACGGTTCCGCCGTGCAGGCTGTTCGGCGGGTTGTTGATCGGCAGGTGGTACACGACACCGTCGAGGGTGAAGGTACCCAGGGCGATCCGGTTGGCGTACCGGCCGGTGATGCAGCCGAAGTACGGGCTCTTGGCCACGTAGTCGGCGAGGTTGTCGAAGCCGAGCGCGACGTTGGCGGTGTGACCGCGCCGGTCCGGTACCTCGATGGACTGCAGGATGCCGCCATAGGTCAGCACCCGTACGCGCATGCCGTTGCCGTTGGTCAAGGTGAAGCGGTCGACCTGGCCCTCGGCAGTGGAGCCGAAGGGCTCCTTGACGATCGACGGTGCCCCTCCGGCAACCGATCGATCCGTGGCGATGCCGAATGTCGCCACCGCAAGCAGCAGGACGACACCGGCTCGGCGCAGACTAGTCGAAATGTGGGCTGGGCGCATGGCAATAGCCTCCCCTGGGCACGCGACCTTCCCGTTCCTGTCTCGATTCCGACGCTAACGTTGGTGCCGATAGCTGTCAATGTAGGGTTTTGACGTCAGCTGCATTCGTCTGTCCCTAGTGGACGGTCAGGCGGAACGCAGCTCGCTGACGACGTCGGCGAGCATGCCGATTCCTTCCGCGATGACGCGCTCGTTGAGGGTGGCGTACCCGAATATCAGGCCGCCTCTGCCCGGCGAGGAGATGCGGTACGGCGCGACGCCGTAGACCCCCAGACCCCGTCGGGCTGCGGCGTTCACCACCGTGGTCTCGTCGAGGTCCGGCGGCAGCCAGGCGACGAGGTGCAGGCCGGCGGAGACCCCGGCCGGCTCCAGGTCGGGTACTCGATCCCGCAGCGCCTTCAGGAGCGCGTCCCTGCGCCGCCGGTAGATCGGCCGCATGCGTCGCAGATGCCGGTCGAACTCGCCGCGGGCGAGGAAGTCGGCGAAGGCGAGCTGGTCGAGCGCGGATGAGCCGCGGTCCGCGGCGATTTTCGCGGCGGCGACGCCGTCTACCAGGTGGCGAGGTACGACGAGCCATCCGAGTCGCAGCCCGGGGGCGAGGGTCTTGCTGGCGGTGCCCGCGTAGACCACCTGGTCTGGGGCGAGGCCCTGCATGGCTCCGATCGGGGCCCGGTCGTACCGGTACTCCGCGTCGTAGTCGTCTTCGATGATCACCGCCCCGCGCCGCCTGGCCCATTGGACTATTGCGGCTCGGGACTCGGCCGACAGCATGCCACCGGTCGGCCACTGGTGTGACGGGGTCAGGATGACCGCGTCGGCGTCGCTGCGGGCGAGCAGGTCGACGCGCATGCCGTCGTCCTCGACCGGAACACCGATCACGTCAACGCCGACCGATTCGGCGATCGGGCGGGCGTCGTCGCAGGAGGACGGGTCTTCGATGGCGAGCCGCTTCGCCCCGGTCTTCGCCAGTACCTGGACGAGCAGGACGATCGCCTGCGCGTACCCGTTACAGATCACGATGTTGTCGGGCTCGGCCGCGGTGCCGCGAACGCGGTTCAGGTAGTCGGCGAGTGCCTCGCGCAGCTCGGGGACGCCGCGGCCGTCGAGGTAGCCGAGCCGGTCGCCGGGCGCCTCGGTGAGAACCGTGCGGAGCGAGCGTAGCCACGCGGCCCGTGGGAAGTTGACCACGTCGGCCCGGCCGTAGCCGAAGTCGATGTGTGGCGCCGGCGGGGGAGCCGGTCGAGGTGGCGCCGGTGCCGGTTGCGGGGCGATGGCGACCTGCGTGTACCCACCGGTCCGGCTGGTCAGGTAACCCTCGGCAACCAGCTGCTGGTACGCCTCGACGACCACGCCGCGGGCGACTCCGAGGTCCGCGGCCAAGGTCCGGGTGGGCGGCAGCGAGGTGCCGAACCCAAGTCGCCCCGAACGGATGCCTTCACGGACCGATGCTTCGATCTGCCGGTGCAGCGGGACTTGGGCGTCACGGCGGAGCGCGACGAGAAGGTCAGCCGCGAGATGAGAATTGGTCCTCGACCCGGCCATCAGATCGGACCTTATCGGGAGTACCGATTCCTGTCACGCTCGCAGCTATGACAACCTCAGCGGCGAACCGCATCCAGAACCGGCTGGATGGACAGCTGCTCCTGCCGGGCGACTCGGGATACGACGAGGCGCGCAGGGTCTGGAACGGGATGGTGGACCGGCGACCGCGGATGATCTTCCGCTGCGCGAGCGTTCGCGACGTGGTGACCGCGGTGCGTACCGCGCGGGAGCGGGACCTGGAGATCGGCGTACGGTGCGGTGGTCACAGCGTGCTCGGCCTGGCCGTGCCCGACGACGGCCTGATGATCGACCTCACCCCGATGGGCGGGGTCCGCGTCGACCCCGCGCGGCGTCGGGCATGGGTGCAGGGCGGCGCGCTCCTCGGCGTCCTCGACCGCGCGGCGCAGCGGCACGGCTTGGCCACGACCGCGGGGAACGTCTCGCACACCGGCGTCGGAGGACTCACCCTGGGCGGGGGCATGGGCTGGCTCGCCCGGCAGTACGGCCTGGCGTGCGACAACGTCGTGTCGTTTGAGATGGTGACCGCGGACGCAGCCGTGGTGCGCGCGAGCCAAGAGGAGCACGCGGACCTGTTCTGGGGCCTGCGCGGCGGTGGTGGCAACTTCGGTGTGGTCACCGAGTTCGAGCTCCAGCTCCACCCGGTGGGGACGCGGACGCTGGTCGCCGAGTACAAGTTCCCACTCGCGCAGAGCCCGCGGGTGCTTCGCGAGTGGCGGGATCTGAACGCGCAGGCGCCACGACAGGCCACCTTCACCGCCGACATCGGAAGCGATGGCCTGCTCACCGTCGGGTTCGTCTGGGTCGGCGACCCGGACCGGAGCCGGGGACTGCTCCCGGCCATGCGCGCTCTCGGTCGCCCGGTGGCCGAGCACGTGTCCGAGCCGTCGTACCTCGAGCTCCAGCGGCGCGAAGACACCATCGAACGGCACGCGGTTCGCAGGTACTGGAAAGGGCACTACCTGCGACAGTTCCCAGACGCGGCGATTGAGGCGTTCCTGCTGCGCGGCACTGCCGACGGTCGCGGCGAGAACCTGCCCAACGTTGGGCTTCAGGCGTACGGCGGCGCGATCGCCGAGGTACCCGATCAGGACACGGCATTCAGCCACCGGGACACGGTGTTCGAGTTCATCGCCGCGGCCCACTGGACCGAACCCGCCGAAGACCAGGCCCGGATAGCCGCCGCGCGGCGCTGCGCCGCGGGGCTCGACCGGTTCGCCAGCGGGGTATACGTCAACGTGCTTAGCGACGAAGGCGCGGAGGGTGTACGGCGCGCGTACGCACCCGACAAGCTGGCCAGGTTGACCGCGGTCAAGGACGCGTGGGACCCGGACAACGTGTTCCACCTCAACCACAACATCCGGCCCAGCGGCCAATGAGCCTCTTGTCGGTGGTCAATCAGTCGCGTCGTGCACCGATATCGCATGGAGAGCTCGCGTACCTACGGCAGCCCGGCCTTCGAGCTGTCTGCGGTCCGCGGCTGACCCGATACGACCCGCTGGAGCGTGTCGAGGGTGGCGCCGATCGCCGGGCGGGCGGTGGCGCTTGTTCGCCAGAGGGCGAAGATGCGGCGCGTCGGGAGCGGGTCGATGGGTACGAACCGAACCGATGGCGGCGCGGGTTCGCGGCCCAGCCGCGGGATCACTGCGGCGCCCAGGCCGGCCGCGACCAGCGCCAGCTGGGTGGAGTGCTCCGACGCGGTGTGCAGGATGCGTGGCTGCGCACCGTGCGCGGCCAGCGTGCGGGTGAGCCAGTCGTGGCAGATCTGGCCGGTGCTCCAGCTGATCCAGTCGTCGCTGGCGAGCTCGGTGATGGTGACGCGGTCCCGGCCAGCAAGCGGGTGATCGACCGGCAGCGCCACGTCGAACGGGTCGTCCAGCAGGTGTAGCCGCGACAGGCCGTCGGGAACGGTCAGCACATCGTCGGCCCAGTCCTGAACGACGGCGACGTCGAGGAGGCCGCGCCGGAGCGCCGGGATCGCCTCGTGCGGCTCCTGCTCCGACAGCGACACGGACAGGCTCGGATACCGCGATCGCAGGTTCGTCAGCACGCCGGGCAGCAACCCGCGCGCGGCGGTGGCAAAGGCGGCGATGGTGAGGGTCCCGGCGACCGCACCGCGATGTTCGGCAACGCGGGCCTCCACCCGCTCGACGTGGGTCAGCAGGTCGCTGGCGTGGTGGGCGAGCAGCGTGCCCGCCTCGGTCAACCGGATGCCCCGACCCTGCCGCTCGACCACCCGGTCGTCCACACCGCGTGCAGCACGCGCAGCCGCTCCAGGTTCAACACCTTAGAGATGCTACGCAATCTGGTCGACGAAGTGTCACTTGTCCTAATGAGTAGTTCGGCACAGGGTGGGAGAGGACGCAAGTCCCCACACCGTTCGAGGAGAACCTGTGCTGACTCTGGAAGACACCACCACCTTCACCATCGGCGGCGACCTGCCGGTCCGTCGGCTCGGGTTCGGGGCCATGCGGTTGACCGGCCGGCCGGCCCGGCTGGACCGGTCCACGGCGATCGCGATCGCCCGGCGTGCGGTCGAGCTCGGCGTCAACTTCATCGACACCGCCGACTCGTACGACCTCGGCACCAACGAGGAGCTGCTCGCCGACGCGCTGCACCCGTACCGGCCGGGCGTGGTGATCGCCACCAAGGGAGGGCAGGTCAACCTCGGTCGCGAGTGGATCCCGCTCGGCCGCCTGGAGTACCTGCGCCAGCAGGCCGAGCTGAGCCTGCGCCGGCTGCGGCTGGACCGGATCGATCTCTACCAGCTGCACCGGATCGACCCGACGGTGCCGCTTGCGGATCAGATCGGTGCACTACGACGTCTTCAAGACGAGGGAAAGGTACGGCACGTCGGCCTGTCCGAGGTCACCGTCAAGCAGCTGACCGAAGCCGAGAAGATCACACCGATCGCGAGCGTCCAGAACCGTTACAACCTCACCGATCGAGCGTCCGATGACGTACTCGAGTACTGCCAACGGCGCGGAATCGCCTTCATCGCGTGGCTGCCGATCGCGCGCACAACAGCCGCCGGCGTGGCCGACCCGATCACCAAGGTCGCCGACCGGCTCGGTGCCACCCGTACCCAGGTCGCCCTTGCCTGGCTACTGCATCGCTCACCCGTCATGCTGCCGATCCCCGGTACGTCGTCCCGCGCGCACCTGGAGGAAAACGTGGCGGCCGCGCGCATTTCGCTGAGCGCCGACGACTTCACCCAGCTCTCCGCTGCCTGAGCCAGGTGGGTCCGAAGGCGTGCAGGGTCTGGTCGAGCGGGCTGGCCGGTCTGGAAGACGTCGACGGGGCACCATCTTCATCCAGGACCGCGACGTTACCAACCTGCGGCGTTCGCGCTGCGGCTGCGCAAGACCCCGAAGCACGAGATCGACATCCGGGTCAAGAAGGCCGCGGTGCTGCTGCAGGTGGAGGAGTACCTCGGCCGCAAGCCGAAGGCGCTCTCCGGCGGCCAGCGGCAGCGGGTCGCGATGGGTCGGGCGATCGTCCGCGAGCCACAGGTCTTCCTCATGGACGAGCCACTGTCCAACCTGGACGCAAAGCTTCGGGTACAGACCCGTTCGCAGATCGCGACCCTACAGGCCGACCTGGGCACCACCACCGTCTACGTCACGCACGACCAGGTCGAGGCCATGACCATGGGCCACCGGGTCGCCGTACTGGACAATGGTGTCCTGCAGCAGGTCGACACGCCGCGCGGGCTTTTACGACCGGCCGGTCAACGTGTTCGTGGCCGGCTTCATCGGCTCCCCGGCGATGAACATCAAGACTGTTCCGCTCACCGAGTCCGGCGCCAGATTCGCCGAGATGATCCTGCCGCTGAGCCGTGAGCAGGTCGAGGCGGCCCGCACCGACGGCAGCACGCTGGTGCCACCGGGCACCGTGATCCCCGACGAGGCGGTGCTCGTCGGGCGCCCGCCGCACGTCATCCGATCGGCCACGGACGCCGACCGTGAGCGGTTGGCGGTGCTGCGCCAGCATCAGACCAACCTGACCGACTACCCGGGCACGATCCTGCGCGGGCCGATGCGAGCGGGAGAACGCATGGGGACGCTGTACGACTACCGAGGCAAGACACCCTCGATCGGCGCCGGCACGCTGCTGTTCGACTCGGCGGAGATCACCGGCGACGTGGTCATCGGCGAAGACTCGCTCATCGGTGCCGGTGTGAAAATCATCGGCGACTCGCACGGCCTGGTCCGCATCGGCTCCCGGGTACAGATCCTGGAAAACACGGCGCTGCATCTGCTGCCCGACAACGAGCTGGTCATCGACGATGACGCGGTGATCGGCCCGGGCGCGATGATCCACGGCTGCCACATCGGCCGCGGCAGCATCGTCGAGCCAGGCGCGATCGTGTGCGACGGCAGCGTGGTCGGGGCCGAGTCGGTGGTACGTGCCGGTGCCTGCCTCAAGCAGCGCGACCGCTTCGATGACCGGTCGGTCCTCGATGGGTTCCCCGCCAAGCTCGTCGACACCCTCACCGAACCGCCACCGCCGCCGGGTTGGGCGCTGCCCCCCGACGCCGTCGCAACCCTCCGCAGGGTGCAACGGTAACCGCTTCGGCCGCGCCGATGCCCCCGGAGGCGGTGGGGCTGGCCCTACCTCGCAGACTCCTGCGCACCCGATTGGAGTCGACGGGACGGACGCCTACGGTCTACGGTATGACCCCGATCGTGGGTACCCCCATGACGGCGGGCCGTCCGGACAGCGCGGGTCCGCGCGGCCTCCGGCCGATTGCGCGGCGGCTGTGGACCGACACCTGGTACCTGCTGAGCGGGTTCCCGTTGGCCGTCGCGAGCTTCGTGATTGTCGTTTCCGGCGTAGCGACGGGCGTGGCCGGGATGATCCTGGTCGGCCCGCCAGTGCTCGCCGCTACCCTGCTGGCCGCCGGCTGGTTCGCCGACCGGGAACGCCGCCGGATAGCCCCGGTGCTGGGGATGCGGCTCACCGCTCCGGCGTACCGGGTGGCGCCGCCGGACTCGGGCGTCCTGCGCCGCATGCTCAACCCGATCACCGACCCGCGGCGCTGGCAGGACGCCCTCCACGCAGCGCTCGTGCCGGTGGTCTCCATGACGACGCTCGCGTTCGCCGTCGTCTGGTGGTTCGGCGCGATCACGCTCCTGTCGTACCCCTTCTACGACTGGGCGGTGCCGCCTTCGGAAGAACACCAGCAGATCTACGGCATGTTGGGCTTGCCTGACATCGCGCCGGTGCGGATCGTCACCCACTTTGCCCTCGGCTTGTTCTTCGGGCTCAGCCTGCCGTTCGTGCTGCGTGGCGGCGCCTACTTCCAAGCCTCGCTGGGGCGGGCGCTGCTCACCGAGGTACCCGGGCTGCGGGAGCGGATCACCGGCCTGGAGGCCGACAAGGCGGTCGCCGAGGCGCGGACCACCGCCGCGGTCTCGGCCGAGGCGATCGCACTGCGGCGGCTTGAGCGCGATATCCACGACGGCCCACAGCAGCGCCTGGTACGCCTCGCCATGGACCTGGGCCGAGCGCAATGGCAGCTGGACGCCGACCCGATCGCAGCCCGGCAGTCGGTCGCTGAGGCCCTCGCCCAGACCCGCGAGACGCTCGACGAGCTGCGCGCGCTCTCCCGGGGCATCGCGCCGCCGGTACTCGTCGACCGCGGGCTGGCCGCCGCGATCGCCGGGCTGGCGAGCCGCTGCACGGTACCGGTGGACCTGGCCGCACCCGAGCTCGGCCGGCTGGACCCAGCCGTGGAGAACACGGCGTACTTCGTGATCGCCGAGTCGCTGACCAATGTGGCCAAGCACAGCGGGGCTACCGAGTGCCGGGTCCGGCTGGAGCGGCTCGGCGACCGGCTCCTGGTCACGGTCTCCGACGACGGGGTGGGCGGCGCGCACCTGGCCAAGGGACACGGCCTCACCGGACTGGCCGACCGGGCGCATGCGGTGGGCGGGACGCTGGCCGTACACAGTCTGGACGGCGGACCCACCACGATCAGCGCCGAGCTGCCCTGGCGCTAGACGGGTGCTGATCACTGACGACGCGGTCCGTCCCCTGTGGACGGACCGCGGCGCACCGTGGGCGGCCGGTCCAACCCCCACCATCGCATGCCCGACCTGGGGCTAGCCCCAGCACGGATCGGGGTGCTCGCTGGATCGATTGCCAGCACTGGGATTCCTAACGTCGACACCATGCGTACCTCTCGAGCAACGAGCGGGCTGGCGGCCAGGGTCGCCACCTGGAGCGCCCGCCACCGTACTCTCGCCATCGTCGGCTGGCTGCTGTTCGTCGTGCTGGTCACCGTCCTCGCCGGCAACATCGGTACGATCGAAGCCAAGCGGACCGAGCAGGGCCATGGCGACTCGCGCCGGGCCGAGCAGATCGTCGCCACCGCCGGTTTCCCGAACCACGCGAGCGAGCTGGTACTCGTCCAGAGCAGCCGGCTCACCGTCGACGACCCGGCCTTCCGGGCGACCGTGGCCGAGGTGATCGCCGGCGTCGAGGCCACCGGACAGGTCGAGTCGATCCGCTCGCCGCTGGCCGCCGACGCGGCCGGCCAGATCTCGGCCGGCCAGGTCTCGGCCGGCCAGGTCTCGGCCGGCCAGGTCTCGGCCGGTCAGGTCTCGGCCGGTCAGGTCTCGGCCGGTCAGGTCTCGGCCGGTCAGGTCTCGGCCGGTCAGGTCTCGGCCGACCGGCACTCGGCGCTGGTCGCGTTCGAGCTGCGCGGCGACCGGGAGACCGCCAAGAACCGGGTCGGCCCAGTCCTTGACGCCGTCGCCACCGTCCAACGTGGACATCCCGACCTGGTGGTCGCCGAGACCGGCGACGCCAGCGTCGACCGGCTCGTCGGCGAGGACCTGCAACGGGGGCTCGGCCGGCTGTCGATGCTGTCGATCCCGCTGTCGCTGGGCATCCTGCTGGTGGCCTTCGGCGCGATCGTCGCCGCGCTGCTGCCGGTCGGCCTCGCGATGACCGCTATCGTCGCGGCGACCGGGCTCCTCGCCGTCGCCAGCCGGCTCACCCACACCGTCGACGCGATCACCCACATCATGCTGCTGGTCGGGCTCGCGGTCGGCGTCGACTACTGCCTGTTCTACATCCGGCGTGAGCGCGAGGAACGGGCTCGCGGAGCCGATCGGCACCGGGCGCTCGCGATCGCCGCGCAGACCTCCGGCCGGTCGGTCCTCGTCTCCGGCCTCACCGTGATCGTCGCGATGGCCGGCATGTTCCTTACCCGCGACACCACCTTCGCCAGCCTGGCGATGGGGACGGTCCTGGTTGTGGCTACCGCGGTGACCGGCTCGTTGACGGTACTGCCGGCGCTGCTCGCGGCGCTGGGCGACCGGGTGGACCTCGGCCGCATCCCTGGCCTCTACCGCCGGCAGGGTAACGGCCGGATCTGGCGGGCGGTGCTCAACACGGTGCTGCGCCGCCCGCTGGCCGCCGCGACGCTTGCGGCGACGGTGCTCGGTGCGCTGGCCATTCCCGCGCTGCGGATGCACATCATCACGCCGGGCATCGAGGACTTCCGCACCGACCTGCCGGTGCTGCAGACCTACAACCGGATCCAGCGAGCGTTTCCCGGTGGCGCGGCACCGGCGTTCATCGTCATCACCGCACCGGACGTCACCGCACCCTCGGTCACCGACGCGATATCGCGGCTGCGTACCGCGGCGCTGGCGACCGGGCAGCTGCACGAGCCGGTCGGCGTGACGGCAAGTCCGGACCACCGGGCCGCGATCGTCTCCATCGGGCTCTCCGGCAGCGGCAGTGATGCCACAAGCGAGCAGGCGCTGCACAAGCTGCGTACCGAAATCATCCCGGCCACGGTCGGTGCGGTACCCGGCACCGAAGTCGTGGTGGGCGGGCAGACCGCCGCCTCGCACGACTTCACCGTGGCGTTGACCCGCAGCCTGCCGCTGGTGTTCGCGTTCGTGCTCGGGTTGGCGTTCTTGCTCCTGCTGGTCTCGTTCCGGTCGGTGGTGGTGGCGCTGACCGCCATCGCGCTCAACCTGCTGTCGGTCGCCGCGGCGTACGGCCTGCTGGTCCTCGTGTTCCAGCGCGGCAACGGCGGCATTGTCGACTGGTTGCCGCCGTTCCTGTTCGTGATCCTGTTCGGGCTGTCCATGGACTACCACGTGTTCGTGCTCAGCCGCATCCGCGAGGGATACGACCGCGGGCTGCGCACCCGCAGCGCCGTGGCGCACGGAATCGCCAGTACCGCCGGGGTGATCACCAGTGCCGCGGTGGTGATGGTAGCGGTCTTCGCGCTGTTCCTGACGATGCCGCTGACCTCCACGCATCAGCTGGGGTTCGGCCTCTCCGTGGCCGTGCTGCTCGACGCCACGGTGGTCCGTGCGGTACTGCTGCCCGCCGTGATGGCGCTGCTGGGCGAGCGGAACTGGTACCTGCCGCGCTGGCTGGGCTGGCTGCCGCGGCTAGCCCACGATCAGGCCCAGCCGGCGCCGGTGGCGGCGGCGGCGGAGCCAGCGCTGGTGCGCTGAGCCAGCCGGACGGCTTGGGCCAGGCTCATCGCGACCGGCCTCACGAGGGCCTGGCTCGCGATGGTCTGGCCGAGCCTGGTGTGTCGGCGGTAAGGCGTTCGACGAAGTGCCGGTAGGCGTCCTTCATCGGCAGCTCCCGCTCCGCCCTGATGCCGTGGCCGAAGAGCAGCTCGTTCTTGTCCGCGGTGCTCGCCCGCTCCAGCGCTGCCGTGGCCTGCTGGCGGGACTGACCCGCCTTGCGCAGCGTCCAGTAGCACCAGCCGTTGAGCGCGCACCGGGCTGCGTCGGCCTGCCGCCAGGAGAAGTAGTCGACGACATCGGCGACACCTACGCCCGCAACCCCGAGAGGTCGCGCGGTACTCGGGGGCCGGACCTTCGGCGGCTCCACCGGGCACGCTGCCGGGTACCGGATATCGTGGCCCAATGACTGGCAGGCTGGTCACCGACCGTCTTGTCCTGCGTCCGTGGACGGTCGATGATGCCGACGCGGCGCTCGCGGCCTATAGCGATACCGAGGTCGCGCGATGGCTCACCCCGGCCATGGACCGGGTTCCCGATCTGGCGGCCATGCGCCTGGTCCTGCAGCAGTGGGTCGCCGAGGACGCGCGCATGTTGCCACCGGCTGGCCGGTGGGCCATCGAAACGCGACAGGACGGGGAGGTCATCGGCGGGGCGATCCTGCTGCCGCTCCCGCCTGATGAGGAGCTCGAGATGGGTTGGCAGCTTCGCCCGCAGGCGTGGGGCCACGGCTACGCCACCGAAGCCGGGCGGGCACTGGCCGGGTGGGCGTTCGAGCAGGGGATGGAGCAAGTGATCGCGCTGGTGCGGCCGGCCAACACGCGTGCCGCGGCGACGGTCCGGCGCATCGGCATGGAGTGGGTCGGCGAAACCGAGAAGTACTACAACCTGCGGTTGCAGGAGTACCGGCTGCGCCCCGGTGACCTGGGGGCATCCGGCCGGCCGTAAGGTTCGTCGCGCGGCGTGCCGGCGGTCACTCGGGGACGACCAGGTCCCCGTACTCGGGGTGGCGGCTGAGGTAGGCGCGGACGAACGGACAGATGGGCACGAGCTTGAGGCCGCGGGCGTGGATGTCATCGAGGGCGCCGGCGACCAGACGTCCTCCGAGCCCCTGCCCTTCGAAGGCAGCGTCGACCTCGGTGTGGATCAGCAGGATCGTGCCGGGCTCGGACCGGTACTTGATGAAGCCGGCACGTGCCTGCCCGAGCCAGAGCTCGTAGCGCAGCCCTTCCGGGTTGTCGACAACACGAACGTCCATTCCGCTGAGAACCGTTCAGCCTGCCGGGGAATTCCGCCCGACCGCATAGTTAAGTAACCTCTTGACTATTGCCGCGCCTCGGCGCATAGTTAGGTATATGCTTAACCATGGGCAGCGGCTGGACCGGGTGTTCCAGGCCCTGGCCGACGCCACCCGACGGCAGATGATCGAACGGCTGGTCCGCGGGCCGGCCCCGGTCAGCGAGCTCGCCCAACCCTTCGCCATGTCGCTGCCGGCCGTCATGCAGCACCTGCAGGTGCTTGAGGCGTGCGGCCTGGTGCGGTCGGAGAAGGTGGGCAGGGTCCGCACCTGCCACATCGAGCCAGGTGTGCTGCGCCAGGCCGAGGACTGGATCAGCCGGCAACGTACCGCCTGGGAACAGCGCCTCGACCGGCTCGGTGACTACCTCACCGAGCATCCCGACAAACCAGAACACAGGAGCACGCGATGACCGACCGTTTCATCACGCACGCCACGTTCAGCCTCGAACGCGTCTACCCGGCCCCGCCACCCCCGCGTGTTCGCCGCATGGGCTGACCCCGACGCGAAGGCCCGCTGGTTCGCCGGCCCCGGTGCCGAGCACGAGCTCGACCTCCGGGTCGGCGGCCGGGAGGTCAGCCGCGGCCGTCACCCGGACGGCTCGACGCTGACCTTCGAGTCCACCTATTACGACATCGTCCCCAACGAGCGGATCGTCTACGCCTCCGCCCTCTACGGCGGGGAAACCCTGGCAACGGTGTCGCTGACCACCGTGGAGCTCGCGCCCGATGACGAGGGGCCGGGCGAGGGCACCCGGTTGCGGCTCACCCAGCAGGGCTCGTTCCTCGATGGCCACGAGGAGCCGGGCTGGCGGGAACAGGGCACAAGCGACCAGCTTGCCGCACTCGACGCCGAGCTGCGGCGCGACACCGGCGGGCAGTAGGGGACACCGGCGATGACCGGAACCGATCCCGCGCCGGCCGGGCTGACCCTGGCCAACTGGGACCTGGGTGGGGAACCGTCGGCGTGGGCGTACCTGCATGCCGGCGACCTCTTCCCGCATGTGGAAATCCCGCCGGTGCGGCCAGTGGCGCGGCTCCCCGTCGCCGAGTCGGGCGAGGTCGCCAAGTTTGCGGTGGAGGCGGGTTTGACGCTGGACGAGTACGTCGGCACCGCCCCGGTCAGCGGCATCGTCATTGTCCATCGTGGACGGACTGCATACGAGCGCTATCCGCGGATGCGGCCCGAGGACCGTCACCTGTTGATGTCGGTGACCAAGCTGTTTCCGGCCGTCCTGGTCGGCATCCTGGAGCGCCGCGGCATGGTCGACCTCGGTCAGCCGGTGGACGCCGTGATCGGTGAGCTTGCCGGCGCGGGGTGGGCCGGTGTTCCGATCGGCGACATCTTGAGCATGGCCTCCGGCACTGACTGCCTGGAGGTCGACGACCCGGCCGCGTACACCGATCCGGACCATCCGTTCTACCGGTTCGAGGCGAGCCTGGGCTGGCGACCCGCGAGCGGCGCTGCACCGTCCACATACGACCTCGTGGCCGCCCTGCCGGCGCGGCGGCCGCCCGGGGAGGCGTACGAGTACACCAGCGTCAACACGTTCGTGCTGTCCTGGCTTGTCGAACGGCTCACCGGGCTGGGCTTTGCGGAGGTGGTCGCCACCGGCCGGTCGGGCGCCGGGCTGTCCCGCTGGGGGCTACGCCGGCTCCCCGGCCGGCGGCTCGTGGCGCTCCTCGCCCGGCTCGACCGCCCGATACCCGATCTCGGGCAGCGCCTCCTGCTTGACCAAGGCCGCCACGGCTGGTGGTACGCCATCGGCGACGGTACCGCCACCACGCTCGGGTACTGCACGACGGCGGGCAGCTGCCCATTGGCGCCGGCCGGGTCACGGCCGCCTGGGAGGCGGCCTGCCGGGCCGCCAGCGACTGGTTGCCCGACGCTGCCCGGCGCGCTCCGGTGCGGGTACGCCCGGCCACCGCCGGCCAGGCCGACCGGCCCTGGCCCGAGGGGATCACGCCGATCGGGGACGCCGCCCTGCGGCTCACGAGGCATCCGTCTGGGGCCGTACCGGTTCATAATGGTCACGCCCGACACCTGGCCGGGATGCCCGCCCGTCCCTCCTAGCCCGGGAGCAGTCCATGAGACTGGTACGAACGAGCTCGCGCTTGCTCAACCGCCAGCGGACGGTCGCGGTCGCCAAGCTCTCCGCGGCGGCCATGCTCGTCGCGGCGGCCGTGGTTGCCGCACCGAACCTCGCCTGGAGCGCCCTCGTGCCCAAGACTCCGCCGCTGAGCACTCCCTGGACGAGCCAGGTGTCCACGACGAACCCGTTGCCGGACTACCCCCGTCCGCAGCTGACCCGCCCCGACTGGCAGAGCCTCAACGGCCAGTGGCAGTTCGCCGGTACCGGATCGCTGGGCAGCCCACCCGTCGGCCAGAACCTCCCCGAGACCGTTCTCGTGCCGTACCCGATCGAGTCCGCCCTGTCCGGCATCATGCGGCACGAGAACATGATGTGGTACCGGCGCACGTTCACTGTCCCAAGTGGATGGTCCGGTCGGCGGGTCCAGCTCAACTTCGGCGCGGTGACCTGGCAGGCCACCGCCTGGGTCAACGGCCAGAATGTCGGTACGCACACCGGCGGCTACGACTCGTTCTCCTTCGACGTCACCGGCGCGCTCACGACCGGTACCAACGAGCTCATCGTTGGCGTGTACTCCCCGGTCGACGCGGCCGGCATCCCGCTGGGCAAGCAGCGGCTGAGCCCGAGCGGCATCTTCTACACCGCCGCCTCCGGCATCTGGCAGACCGTCTGGCTGGAACCGACGAACGCCGCGCGCATCACCCGGCTGGACACCACACCAGACGTGCCGGGCGGCGCGCTGAACCTCGTCGTCCGGGGCGCGGGCATCTCCGGCCAGGGCGTACAGGTGACCGTCTCCAGCGGAGGCACGACCGTGGCCACCGCGACCGGCATGGTCGGCGCGACGATCCGCATCCCGATCCCGAACGCCCATCTGTGGAGCCCCGACGACCCGTTCCTGTACGACCTGCGGGTAACCCTCACCGGCACCGGCGGCGGTGACGCGGTTGGCGGGTACTTCGGCATGCGCTCGATCGGCAAGGCGGTGGTGAACGGTTGGCTGCGACCTGTCCTCAATGGACGGTTCGTCTTCCAGATCGGCACCCTGGACCAGGGGTACTGGCCCGACGGCATCTACACCGCACCGACCGACGAGGCGTTGCGCTTCGACCTGCAGCAGCAGAAGAACCTCGGCTTCAACACGGTTCGCAAGCACATCAAGGTCGAGCCCGCACGTTGGTACTACTGGGCCGACCGGCTCGGGCTGCTGGTCTGGCAGGACATGCCGTCGATGAGAACCGGTGTTACACCGTCCACATCGGACCGCGCCAACTTCGAGTCCGAGCTGCACCGCGTTGTCGACCAGCTTCGCGGCATCACGTCGATCGTGCAGTGGCAGCCGTTCAACGAGGGCTGGGGCGAGTACGACGCCGGCCGCATCGCGGACCTCGTCAAGAGCTGGGACCCGACCCGCCTGGTCGACGCCAACTCCGGCGCCAACTGCTGCGGCTCGGACCCGGGCAACGGCGACGCGATCGACGACCACATCTACGTCGGACCGGGCACCACGCACACGCCGACCGCGACGCGGGTCGCCGAGCTCGGCGAGTTCGGCGGCCTCGGGCTCATCGTCGCCGGCCACGAATGGCAGCCCGGCGCCGGTTTCGGGTACGAGATGGAGCCCGACTCGGCGACGCTTGCCAAGCGCTACGTCGAGGTCACCGACACGCTCCAGGGTCTGGTGTACTCCCGCGGCCTGTCCGCTTCGATCTACACCGAGCCAACGGACGTGGAGAACGAGCGCAACGGCCTGTACACCTACGACCGGCAGGTGCTCAAGGTCGACGCCGGCCAGGTCCGGGCCGCGAACCTCGCCGTGCAGGCGGCGGCCGACGGCCTCCGGCTGGGCACGCTGGTCTCCCTCGGTGCCACCACGGCCTGCTGCGCCGACCGGTACCTCAGGCACGTCAACGGCCTCGGCGTGACCTCACCGGTGAACGCCGCCAGCGACGACGTGACCAAGCGGGACACGACGTTCTGGCTGCGGCCCGGCCTGGCCGACGCCAGCTGCTACTCGTTCGAGTCGCGCAACTTCCCGGGCTCTTACCTGCGGCACTCCGGCTACCGTCTCCGCCTGGACGCCGGTGACGGCTCGGCGCTCTTCGCGCAGGACGCCACGTTCTGCCTGCGGACCGGCCACACCGCCAAGGGCGTGTCGTTCGAGTCGAAGAACTATCCCGGCCGGTTCATCCGGCACATCAACTCCGAGGTGTACATCGCCGCCAACGGCGGCCCGAACCCCTGGGACAGCGGCAGCTTCTGGGCTGAGGACACCACGTGGCAGGTCGCGGCGCCGTGGTGGCGCAGCGGCGTCAACCTACCCGTCGACCAGGCCGTCTCATTGAAGGTCGTCACAGCCTGCTGCACCGACCGCTACCTGCGGCACCTCAACAGCCTGGCGTACACCGAGGTGGTGAACGCCAGCAGCAGCACCGTCCTCAAGCAGGACGCCACGTTCGTGGTCCGGCACGGGCTCGCCGACAGCAGCTGTTACTCGTTCGAGTCACGCAACTTCCCGGGCCACTTCCTGCGCCACTCGCAGTTCCGGCTACGGAAGGACCCGAACGACGGCACCGCCGTGTTCGCCCAGGACGCGACGTTCTGTGCCGATCCAGGACGGTTCGGTACGGGCGACGTGACGCTCCGGTCGTACAACATCGGCGGCCACGCGATCCGCCACTACGCCTCCGAGGTGTGGATCGCCGCTAACGGCGGGCCGAACGCCTGGGAGTCCGCGTCGAGCTACGACGCGGACGTCACCTGGCACGTCTCGGCACCCTGGGGCTAGGCTCGCCGGTCGCGCAGCAGCCGTCACGCCTAGTGCCCGGAGCCCGTTGTCGAGGCGACGGCTGGTCCGGTTGAGCCGCGCACCACGAGCTCGGGCTCGAACAGCAGCTCGTCGGAGGCGGCGCTGGCGCCCTCGATCTGGTTCATCAGCAGGCTTACGGCAGCCCGCCCGAGTGCCTCGATCGGCTGGCGCACCGTGGTCAACGGCGGCTCGGTACAGGTCATGAAGTCGGAGTCGTCGAAGCCGACCACCGAGATGTCCTTCGGCACCGACAGATCGGCCCGGCGGGCGGCCCGGATCGCGCCCAGCGCAAGGGGATCGCTGCCGCAGATGATCCCGGTGACCCTATGCTGCAACATCCGTCTCGTCGCCGCGTGCCCCCCTTCCAACGCGAACATCGCGTGCTCCACCAGCTTCGGCACCAGCGGACGGCCGGCGCGTTCCACCATCGCGGTGTACGCCGCTAGCTTGCGGCGGGAAGGCACATGGTCCCGCGGGCCGATGATGATGCCGATCCGCTCGTGGCCGAGCGAGGCGAGGTGGCGGTACGCCTGCTCGACGGCGACCGCGTCGTCGGTGGACACCTGCGGATAACCCAGGTGCTCCACCGCGGCGTTGATCAGCACTGCTGGAATCTTGCGCTGCAGCAGCCGCTCATAGTGTTCGTGCGGCGCGTCCGCCTCGGCGTAGTGGCCGCCCGCGAAGACCATGCCCGACACATGCTGGTCGAGCAGCATGTTGACGTAGTCGGACTCCGACAGACCGCCGGCGGTTCGCGTGCACAGCACGGGCGTGAGCCCACGCTGGGCCAGCGCGCCGCCGATCACCTCGGCCAGCGCCGGGAAGATCGGGTTGCGCAGCTCAGGGAGGACCAACCCGATCAGCCGCGCACGTACGCCGCGTAGCTGCGTCGGTCGTTCGTACCCGAGCACGTCCAGCGCGGTCAGCACGGCCTCCCGGGTGGCGTCGGACACCCCCGCCCTGCCGTTGAGCACCCGGCTGACCGTGGCTTCGCTGAGCCCGACCTTCTGGGCAACCTCCGCAAGCCTGCGGGTAGATGTGCGCGTCATGCCGCAAGGATAGGACAGCGACACGCAAGCAGTGGCGCAACCACTTGCGCCAGGTGACGCCGAGCCGGCCTCCGGCGCGCGGTGGTCTTGCTGTGTGGCGCGTAAGCAACGCAAGAGAGTCCATTCTTTTCGAACGACAGTCCACATCTTGCTGAGACCAGTCGTCATCGCTACAGTGACTCCACCGCCGTCTGGCCCGCCGAGGGCCCCGAGAGGAGTCCGAGGGGTCATTGCGGGAGCCGCCACGATCACGCAACCCCCTCCCGAAGGGATGAACAGATGTCCGCACCGCAGTACCGGAAGGTCGCGGCATTAGCGCTCGCGGCCGGGCTGGGGCTAGGCTTCGCGGCCTGCTCCACCAAGAGCGACGGAAAGGACACAGCCGGCAAGGTTGTCATCACGGTCGACTGTCAGCCTGTCGGGGCCCAGGCCGATCTGTTGCGGGACTGGAACGCCGACGTCGCAGCGTTCGAGAAGCTCCACCCGAACATCACCATCAAGAGCGTCTCGGTGGGCGCGCAGTGCGACAACCCGCCGGACTTCACCGCGCGCCTGCAGGGCGGCACGATGACCGACGTCTTCTACGCATACATGACCGACCTCGGCCAGGTGCTCGACTCAGGCAAGGCGATGGACATCACCCAGTACGTCAGCAAGGACACCATCCCTACCTGGGACAGCATCGACGCCGGCGCCAAGGCGGTCTTCAGCGACAACGGCAAGGTCTACGGGATCCCGACCAAGAACTACTCGATGGGCCTGGTCTACAACAAGACCCTGTTCCAGAAGGCCGGCCTGGACCCGAAGAACCCGCCGAAGACGTGGTCCGAGGTCCGCGAGGCGGCCAAGAAGATCTCGGCGCTCGGCAACGGGATCTCCGGCTACTCCGACTACAGCGCGGGCAACACCGGTGGCTGGCACTTCACCGCCGAGCTGTACTCGCACGGCGGCCAGATGGTCTCCGCCGACGGCAAGAAGGCCAGCTTCAACAACGACATGGGCAAGAAGGTCCTGCAGAACCTCAAGGACATGCGCTACACCGACAACAGCATGGGCGACAAGCAGCTCCTGGGATGGCCGGACCTGTTGACCAACGCCGGCGCGGGCAAGGTCGGCATGTTCGTCGGCGCGCCGGACGCCACCACCGCGATCGTCACCCAGTTCCAAGGCAAGTACCAGGACTGGGCCATGGGCCCGCTGCCCGGCGCCGACGGTCCGGCCAAAGGCACGCTCGGCGGCGGTGAGGGGTACTTCTTCAAGAAGGGCCTGACCGCCGACCAGGTCAAGGCCGGGCTGATGTGGCTGGCGTACGAGAAGCTCACTCCGGGCAAGGGCCAGTTCGACTACGTCCGCGCCAAGCCCGAGAACCAGCCCGTCGGTCTGCCGCAGCCACAGCTGTTCACGGTCGGCAGCGCCGCGTACAAGGAGGAGCTGAGCCTGCGCAAGGCCAACGCCAACATCAACGTCGAGGACTTCGCGGCGTTCGAGAACAACCCGGTTCCGATCAAGACCGAGCCGCCACAGGCGCAGGCCGTCTACGCGGTCCTGGACGCTGCGATGTCAGCGGTGCTCACCGACCCGGCCGCGAACATCGACACCCTGCTCAAGACAGCCGAGGACAAGGTGAACCAGCTCCTGGCCAAGGGCTGAGCCAGCGGTACGGGGAGCCGGTGCGCCGGCTCCCCGTTCCCCGCCGATCCAGGAGTGTCGATGGCAGTCATCGCGGTCCCACGCACAAGGGCAAAACCCGCGTCGCCGCCCATGCGCGGTCCGCGGACCAGTCGCGGCCGCAAGGTGCGGGACAACCTCACCGGGTACGCCTTCCTCATCGGCGCCGTGCTGTGCTTCGCGCTCTTCGCCTGGTACCCGATGATCCGCGGCGTCATCATGAGCTTCCAGCGGACCCGGCGAGGCGTCACCACCTGGGTTGGTTGGGACAACTACGACCGCATCATCACCGACCCGAGCTTCGCCACCGCGTGGAAGAACACGATCTACTTCACCTGTCTCGCGCTGGTGTTCGGGTACGCGGTGCCGTTCTTCGTAGCGATCCTGCTCAACGAGCTCCGGCACGCCAGGGGCTACCTTCGAGCGCTGGTCTACCTGCCGGTGATGCTCCCGCCGGCCTCCGCGCTGTTCCTGTTCAAGTACTACGCCTACGACCCGAGCGATGCGGGTCTGTTCAACGCGATCCTCAAGGCCCTGCACCTGCCGACGTCGCAATGGATGCAGTCGAAGACGATGACGATGCCAGCGATGGTCCTCGCTTCGACCTGGATGAACATGGGCGGTGCGGTGCTGATCTACCTGGCCGCCCTGCAGAACATCCCCGGGGAGCTCTACGAAGCCGCCGAGCTGGACGGCGCTGGCGTCTGGCGGCGGATCCGGCACGTCACGATTCCACAGACCAAGCTGATCCTCTCGCTCATGGCCATGTTGCAGATCGTCGCCACGATGCAGCTGTTCATCGAGCCGCTGATCCTCGCCAACGGCGCGGGCACACAGGACTCGGCGACGTCTGTGGCGTACCTGATCTACCAGCACGGGTTCTTCCAGAACGACCTCAACGGCGCCGCGGCGCTCGGCGTGATCATGCTCGTGGTCCTGGGCGGCTTCTCCGCCGTTTACGTACGGCTGACTTCGAAACAGGACTAGGGGTGTCTCGTGGCAACGCAGGACGTGAGCACGCGGACCCTGATCTCGCACGCCCAGCTCCGGCGGGGACGCGGCAAAGTCATCTACTGGACGGTGCTCATCGCCGTGGTGGTGGTCTTCACGCTCGTCTTCATCGGGCCGCTCTACTGGATGGTCACCGGCGCGCTCAAGTCCGGTCAGGAGGTGGCGCAGACTCCACCGACGCTGTTCCCCGCCGATCCGCAGCCGCAGAACTACACCGACGCCTGGAGCCGGCTGAACCTGGCCAAGCTGCTGTTCAACACGTTCTACTACGCCATCGGGGCCCTGCTGTTCCAGCTGGTCCTCGACACGGCCGCCGCGTATGCCCTGTCGAAGCTGCGGCCGGCGCTCGGCAACGCGATCCTCGGCTTGATGCTGGCGACCCTGATGATCCCGGCCATGGTGCTGATCATCCCGCAGTACGTGACCGTGATCGACCTACCGATCCTGCACATCAACCTGCTCGACTCACCGTTCGCGATCTGGCTCCCCACGGTCGCCAACGCGTTCAACATCTTCCTGCTGAAACGGTTCTTCGACTCGATCCCCGAAGACCTGATGGCAGCGGCCACAATGGACGGAGCGACACCGTTGCGTACGTTGTGGTCCATCATCCTGCCGATGTCGCGTCCCATCCTCGGCGTGATCTCGATCTTCGCGGTGACGGCCGTATGGAAGGACTTCCTCTGGCCGAAGCTGGTCGAGCCGTCGCCGGAGACCCGGACGGTCAGCGTCGGCATCTACGCCTTCGCCGGTGGTACGCCGATGAACGTGGTGATCGCGGCGGCCGTCATCGCCGCGGTTCCCACAGTCGTCTTCTTCCTGATCTTCCAACGGAACATCATGTCGGGTCTCACCACGGGAAGCCTGAAGGGATAGCCATGCAGTGGTGGCGTTCCGCCGTCATCTACCAGATCTACCCGCGCAGCTTCGCCGACAGCAACGGCGACGGCATCGGCGACCTCGGCGGGGTCCGCACCCATCTGGGTCACCTGGCCGATCTCGGGGTGGACGCGGTGTGGTTCAGCCCCTGGTACGCCTCGCCGCAAGCTGACGCCGGGTACGACGTTGCCGACTACCGGGCCATCGACCCCGTGTTCGGCACGCTGGCCGAGGCCGAGGAGCTGATCCGCGAGGCGCACGCGCTGGGTGTCCGGATCATCGTCGACGTGGTGCCGAACCACTGCTCGGATGCGCATCCGTGGTTCGTGGAGGCGTTGCAGACCGGGCCCGGTTCGACAGCGCGTGACCTGTTCTGGTTCCGGCCTGGTCGGGGCGCCGGCGGTGAGCTGCCGCCAAACAACTGGCGGTCCATCTTCGGTGGTCCAGCATGGACCAGAACGACCAACCCGGATGGCACGCCCGGCGAGTGGTACCTGCACCTGTTCGCCGCCGAGCAGCCCGACCTCAACTGGCAGAACCCGAAGGTTCGTGAGGAGTTCGAGGACGTGCTGCGGTTCTGGTTCGACCGCGGCGCCGACGGCATCCGCATCGACTCGGCCGCGTTGCTGATGAAGGACCACGAGCTCGCCGACTACGACCCGGACAACCCGCCGTTCCCGCACCCGTACATGGATCGGGACGAGCTGCACGACGTGTACCGGTCGTGGCGGGCGATCGCCGACAGCTATCCGGAGCCGCGCGCGCTGATCGGCGAGCTCTGGCTGCCCGACGCCGAACGGTTCGCCGCGTACCTGCGCCCGGACGAGCTGCACACCGCGTTCAACTTCGCCTTCCTCGGCTGCGCCTGGGAGGCCGCGGCACTGCGGCAGGTCATCGACTCCACGCTCGCCGTCCACGCACCGGTCAAGGCGCCGGCCACGTGGGTGCTGTCCAACCACGACGTGCCGCGCCACGTCACCCGCTACGGCCGGGCCGACACGTCGTTCACCCTTGAGTACCGCCAGCTCGGCGCGCCCACCGACCGGGCGCTCGGGCTTCGCCGGGCCCGTGCGGCCCTGCTGCTCAACCTGGCGCTGCCCGGGTCGGTCTACCTCTACCAGGGCGAGGAGCTTGGCCTGGAGGAGGTGGAGGACATTCCCGACGCGCTGCGTCAGGACCCGATGTTCTTCCGTACGCACGGCGAGAACCTCGGCCGGGACGGTTGCCGCGTACCGATCCCGTGGTCGGGCTCGGAGCCAGCGTTCGGCTTCAGCCCGCCCGGCGCGCGGCACCAGCCGTGGCTGCCCCAGCCGCGCGCCTGGCGCGACCGTACCGTCGAAGCGCAGACCGGCCACCCCGACTCGATGCTGGAGCTGTACCGCAGGGCGTTGGCCTACCGGCGCCGGCAGCCGGCGCTCGGCGACGGCGAGTTCGCGTGGTTGCCCGCGAGCGCGAGGAGCGAGCTTGCGAGCCCCGCAGTCGCGAGCAAAGACGGCTCCGCGAGCGCGAGGAGCGAGCTTGCGAGCCCCGCAGTCGCGAGCAAAGACGGCTCAGCGCCCGGCTCGGTCCTCGCGTTCAGCCGGGGTCCGCAGGCGGCGTTCGCCTGTGTCGTCAACCTTTCGGACCGCCCGGTCGACCTTCCGGTCGCCGGCACGGTCGTGCTCAGCAGCGGCCCAATGGACGGGGGCCGGCTGCCGCCGGACACGGCCGCCTGGGTGGTGTCCGGGTAATCCTGCCGTTCGCTCGACGAGAGCTGAGGAACGCGATGAGAAGCAAGCTGACACGACGGCTGGTGGCGGGCGCCGCACTCGCCACCTGCCTGGTCGTATCCGCCGGACCCATGCCCCGTGCCGACGCGGCCGGTGGCCCCAACCTCGCCGCCGGCAAGGCGGCCTCCGCCAGCACCTCCAACGCGCCGTACGTGGCGAGCAACCTCACCGATGGCGACGCCACAACGTACTGGGAGAGCGCCAACGGCGCGTTCCCGCAGTGGGCTCAGGTCGACTTAGGCACTGCGTTAGCCATCGACCAGGTCGTACTCAAGCTTCCGCCGTCCTGGGAGACTCGCACGCAGACCCTCTCCCTGCAAGGCAGTGCCGACGGTACGGGCTTCAGCACGATCGTCGGGTCCACCGGGTACGTGTTCACGCCCGCGAGCGGCAACATCGTCACGATCAACTTCGGCGCGACGACCACCCGGTTCGTGCGGGCGAACATCACCGCCAACACCGTATGGCCGGCCGGCCAGCTCGCCGAGCTACAGGTCTTCGGCGCCGGCAGCTCCACCGCCAACCTCGCGCAGGGCAAGGCGATGACCGCGAGCAGCTCAATGGCGCCGTACGCGCCGGGCAACGCGAACGACGGCAACCAGGGCACGTACTGGGAGAGCGCCAACAACGCCTTTCCACAGTGGATCCAGGTCGACCTCGGTGCCGGCGTCGGCGTGAACCGGCTGGTGCTGCGGCTGCCGACCGCATGGGGTTCGCGCACCCAGACGCTGTCCGTGCAGGGCAGCACCGACGGTACGAGCTTCGCCACCCTGGTCGCCTCCGCCGGCTACTCGTTCAACCAGGGCAGCGGCAACACCGTATCGATCACGTTCGGTGTCGCGACCACCCGGTACCTGCGGCTGAGCTTCACCGCGAACACCGGCTGGCCGGCCGGCCAGCTGTCGGAGCTGGAGGTGTACGGGCCGGCGACGGGCGACACGCAGCCGCCGACAGCGCCGACGAACCTGGCGTACACCCAGCCGGCGCCCGGCCAGATCCGGTTGACCTGGAACGCCTCGACGGACAATGTCGGCGTCACCGGCTACGACATCTACGCCAACGGGGTGCTGCGCACCAGCGTCGGCACCGTTCTCACCTACACCGACACCCAGCCGGACAGCGCGACCGTCTCGTACTTCGTCCGGGCGAGGGACGCGGCTGGCAACCAGTCCGCGAACAGCAACACGGTCACCCGCCCCGGCCAGCCCGGCGACACGCAGCCGCCCACGGCGCCGACCAACCTCGCCTACACCCAGCCGGCATCCGGCCAGATCCGGTTGACCTGGAACGCCTCGACGGACAACGTCGGCGTCACCGCGTACGACATCTACGCCAACGGCGCGCTGCGGGCGAGCGTGAACGGCACGACGCTGACCTACACCGACGCCCAGCCCGACACGGCGACCGTCACCTACCACGTGCGGGCCAGGGACGCCGCGGGCAACCAGTCCGACGACAGCAACATGGTCACCCGGCCCGGCAGCGGCGCCTCGAACCTGGCCGTCGGCAAGCCGATCACCGCATCGTCCTTTGTGTACATCTTCGAGGCGGTGAATGCCAACGACGACGACGTCACCACGTACTGGGAGGGCGCGCCGGGTGCGTTCCCGAGCACGCTGACCGTCAAGCTTGGCGCGAACGCGGTGATCACCTCGATCGTCCTCAAGCTGAACCCCGACCCGGTCTGGGGCCCGCGCACGCAGACCCTGGAGGTCCTGGGCCGGGAGCAGAGCGCAACGACATTCACCAGCATCAAGGCGTCCGCCACGTACAGCTTCAGCCCCTCGACCGGCAACACGGTGACGATCCCGGTGTCCGCCACCACCGCCGACGTCCAGCTTCGGTTCACCGCGAACTCCGGGGCGCCGAACGGGCAGGTCGCCGAGTTTCAGGTGTTCGGCACGCCGGCGCCCAACCCCGACCTCCGTCCGCAACGCCGGCACCGCCGCGTCCGGCGCGACCGACGTGAACTTCTACCTCGGCACCACGAAGGTCGGCACCGCGGCCGTCGGTGGCCTCGCGGCCGGCGCGTCGACCACCGTCTCGGCCGGCATCGGCACCCGCGACGCCGGTACCTACACCGTCGCCGCCAAGGTCGACGAGAACAACACGGTGATCGAGCTGAGCGACGCGAACAACTCGTTCACCGGCGCAACCTCGCTCGTGGTGGCGCCGGTCGTCAGCTCCGACCTGGTGGCCGGGTCGGTGGGCTGGGAGCCGTTCAACCCGCCGGGCGGCGCGACCGTGACGTTCACCGTCGCCATCCGCAACCAGGGCACCGTCGCATCGGCCAGCGGCGCGCACGGCATCACGCTGACCGTGCTCAACGACTCGGGCTCGGCGGTACGCACGCTGACCGGCTCGTTCAGCGGCACGATCGGGGTCGGCGTGACGACGGCTCCGGTCACCCTCGGTACCTGGACCGCGGTCAACGGGCGGTACACCGTCCGGGTGGTGATCGCTGTCGATGCCAACGAGCTGCCGGTCAAGCAGGCGAACAACACCTCCGACCGCCCGCTGTTCGTCGGCCGCGGCGCGAACATGCCGTACGACATGTACGAAGCAGAGGACGGCGTGGTCGGTGGGGGAGCGGCCGTCGTCGGTCCGAACAGGACGGTCGGCGACGTCGCCGGCGAGGCGTCCGGCCGCCGGGCCGTCACGCTCAACAACAACGGTGCGTTCGTCGAGTTCACCACGAAGGCGGCCACCAACACGCTGGTGACCCGGTTCTCCATCCCGGACTCCGCGGGCGGTGGCGGAAACAACTCGACGCTCAACATCTACGTGAACGGCACCTTCCACAAGGCCCTCCCGCTGACGTCGCGGTACGCGTGGCTCTACGGTGCCGAGGCGAGCCCCGGCAACTCGCCGAGCGCGGGTAGTCCGCGGCACATCTACGACGAGGCGAACATCTTCCTCGACACGACCGTGCCCGCCGGCAGCCGGATCCGGTTGCAGAAGGACGCGGCGAACTCGACAACGTACGCGATCGACTTCATCAACCTCGAGCTGGTGTCGCCGATCGCCAACCCCGACCCCGCCCGGTACGCGGTGCCGACCGGCTTCACCCACCAGGACGTGCAGAACGCGCTGGACCGGGTGCGGATGGACACCACCGGAAACCTGATCGGGGTCTACCTGCCGCCCGGTGAGTACTCCACCGCACAGAAGTTCCAGGTCTACCTCAAGCCGATCCGGGTGATCGGAGCCGGGCCGTGGTACACCCGGTTCATCGCACCGTCCACTCAGGACAACACCGACGTCGGCTTCCAGGTCGCGAACACGGCGAACGGTTCGGTGTTCGCCAACTTCGCCTACTTCGGCAACTACACATCACGGATCGACGGGCCGGGCAAGGTCTTCGACCTGAGCGGCACCTCGGGCATGACGATCGACAACATCTGGGCCGAGCACCAGATCTGCCTCTACTGGGGGACCAACACCGACAACACGACGATCCGCAACTCGCGGATCCGCGACCTGTTCGCCGACGGCGTCAACATGACCAACGGCAGCACGGGCAACCTCGTCACCAACAACGAGGCCCGGGCCACCGGGGACGACAGCTTCGCGCTGTTCAACGCGCAGGACGCCGGCGGCGGCGACAACCGCGACAACGTGTACGAGAACCTCACCTCGATCCTGACCTGGCGGGCCGCCGGTGTTGCGGTCTACGGCGGGTTGGCCAACACGTTCCGCAACATGTACATCGCCGACACGCTGGTTTACTCGGGCATCACGATCAGCTCGCTCGACTTCGGGATCCCGATGAACGGCTTCGGCGCCAGCCCGCCGACTCAGGTCCAGAACGTCTCGCTTGTGCGTACCGGTGGGCACTTCTGGGGCGCGCAGACCTTCCCTGGAATCTGGCTCTTCTCCGCCTCGAAGGTGTTCCAAGGTATCCGGGTGTCCGATGTGGACATCGTGGATCCCACGTACCACGGCATCATGTTCCAGACGAACTACGTGGGTGGTCAGCCGCAGAACCCGATCACGGACACGGTCTTCACGAACATCTCCATCTCGGGGGCGCAGCGCAGCGGTGACGCCTTCGACGCGAAGTCCGGGTTCGCCATCTGGGCCAACGAGCTGCCGGAGCCCAACCAGGGCCCGGCGGTCGGCTCGGCGACGTTCAACAACCTGCGGATGACGAACAACTTCATCAACATCCGCAACACGACCTCAACATTCACCATCATCGTCAACCCGTGACACCACCGGAAACGAGCCTGCCCATGTTCCTCGATCATGCCCCCTATCCCGAAGGGCGGCGCACGCGTCGCCTCGTCCTTCGCACCGCCGTGGCCGGATCGCTCGCCGCTGTGCTCGCGGCGACCGGCGGCGCGGCGACCAGCAGCGCGGCGACCGGCGGCATAGCCCTGGCCGGCGTGAGCGGGCCCAGCGCCTCGGCTCCGGTGGTGACGCGAGCCGCCCTCGACCCGTCGCTCGTGGCGGGTCGCGGGGCCAGCGTCGACTTCGCCGAGCAGGAGGCGGAGAACGCCGCGACGAACGGCACGGTCATCGGACCGGACCGTTCCGCGTACACGTTGCCGGCGGAGGCGTCCGGCCGGAAAGCGGTCAAGCTGGCGCCGGGAGAGTACGTCGAGTTCGCGCTGCCGAGCGCGGCCAACGCGATCACCGTTCGCTACAGCATCCCGGACGCGCCGGGCGGTGGCGGCATCACCGCGCCGCTGCGGGTCACCGTGAACGGCGGGCCGGCGTTGACGATGACGCTCACGTCGCAGTACGCGTGGCTCTACAACCAGTACCCCTTCTCCAACGACCCGAACGCCGACCTGCTGCACCCCGACTGGTGGATCACCGAGTGCTCCTGCGTGCCCGCCTTCACAACGCCGCCCCCGACGATCACCAAACCGTTCCGGCCGAACCATTTCTACGACGAGCAGCGGCATTGGCTCGGTCGGACGTACCGCGCGGGCGCCAAGGTGCGGCTGACCGTGCCCGCCGGCAGCGCCGCCGCCTGGACGGTCATAGACCTGCTCGACTCCGAGCTCGTCGGTGCGCCGCACGTGGAAGTTGTGGCCGCGAACGTGCTGGCGTTCGGCGCGGACCCGTCCGGCCGGCGCGAGTCCGCCGACGCGTTCGACCGGGCGATCGCCTTCGCCAAGCGGCACCACCTCAAGGTCTACATCCCGCCGGGCACGTACCAGGTGAACCGCCACATCATCGTCGACGACGTCACGATCGAGGGCGCTGGTAGCTGGTACACCATCATCAAGGGCCACGAGGTTGCGCTGCGCACCCCGGCTCCCGACCTCTCGGTGCACACCGGAGTCGGCTTCTACGGCAGGTACGTCGCGGACGGTGGCAGCAGCAACGTGCACCTGTCCGGCTTCGCGATCGAGGGCGACGTCCGCGAACGCATCGACACCGACCAGGTTAACGGCATCGGCGGGGCGATGAGCAACTCGACCATCGACCGCCTCTACATCCACCACACCAAGGTGGGCATGTGGTTCGACGGGCCGATGACGAACGTACGGATCACCAATACCGTCATCGCCGACCAGATCGCCGACGCCATCAACTTCCACACCGGCGTCACAAGCTCGGTCGTGTCGAACACCTTCATCCGCAACACCGGCGACGACGGCCTGGCCATGTGGTCGGAGAAGGCCGCCAACGCCGGCAACACGTTCGACCACAACACCGTGCAGACGCCGGTGCTCGCCAACGGCATCGCCCTCTATGGCGGTACGGACAACACGGTCTCGAACAACCTCGTCGCCGACCCGATCCGGGAGGGCAGCGGCATCCAGGTCGGGTCCCGCTTCGGCGCCGAGCCGTTCACCGGACATCTATGGATAACGAACAACACCACGGTCCGCGCCGGTCCCTACGAGCTGAACTGGAACATCGGCCTGGGCGCCATCTGGATCTACGCCCTCGAGAAAAGCATCGACGTGGATCTGCAGGTGGTGGGAGACAACTTCCTCGACAACACGTACAACGCGATCATGCTCGTCTCCGACTGGCCGGTGAAGGACCTGTACTCGATCACTAACGTCCATTTCAAAGACATCAAGATCGACGGTACCGGCACCTCGGTGGTCAGCGCCCGCTCGGCGGGATGGGCGTCCTTCGAGAACGTCGACGCCCGCAACGTCGGCGCGGTCGGGGTGAACAACTGCGGGTCGTTCCACTTCACGCCCGCCGGCTCGGAGTTCTCGCTGATCGACCTCGGCGGAAACGACGGAGGCGGCACGACCGGGCCGTGGCTCGCCCCGTGGGAGCTGCCCAACACCATCACCTGCGACGACCGTCCCCCCGTGGTACCGCCGCCACCGCCGTCCCCGTGGTGACACGCCTGCGCCTGGGGTCTCTCGACTTCGTCGAGAGACCCCAGGCGTCGGGTTGCTTCAGGCGCCGACCCCGGCGAGGACCGGGGCCTCGACGGGCTCCGGCGGGGTGATGTCGGGCTGCCGGCTGTTGCGGATCAATGCGAAGGTGGCCAAGGCGGACGCCGCCAACAGCGCCGCGCTGGCCGTGAACGCCACGTTGTACCCGTGCACGGCGGCGAGCGGCGCCGAGGCCGGCCCGTGCGTCTGGATGTACGACGTCGTGGCGTTGGTGAACACGGTGTTGAGCAACGCCACGCCCAGCGAAGCGCCGACCTGCTGGGTGGTGTTCACCATGGCGCTCGCCACGCCGGCATCGTGGTCGGAGACACCGGTCAGTGAGGTGTTGCCCAGCGGCACGAAGACCAGCGCCATGCCGACCGCCATGATGACAAACGCGGGCAGGATGAACGCCTGGTACGACGAGTCGATCCGCAGCTGGGTGAGCCACACCATGGCGCTGGTGGCCAGGATCCCGCCGGCCGTCATCATGGCCCGCGCGCCGACCCTGGGCAGCAGCCAGCTCCCGACGATCGCGGTGACGATCAGCCCGCCCGAGAACGGCAGGTAGGCGACCCCGCTGCGCAGCGGCGAGTAGTGCAGCGTGCCCTGGAAGTAGTACGTCATGAACAGGAACATGCCGAGCATGCCGGCGCCCAGGAGCACCGAGACCAGGAACGAACCGCCGCGGTTGCGGTGTAGCACCACGCGCAACGGCAGCAGCGGGTTGGCCGAGCGCGCCTCGACGACCACGAAGCCGACCAGCAGGACAGCGGCGATGCCGAAGTAGGTCAGGGTGTTGCCGGCCGACCAGCCGTCCTCGGCCGCCTTGGTGAAGCCGTACACCAGCGCGAGCAGGCCGCCGGTGGCCAGGACCGCGCCGGGTACGTCGTAGCGGGTGTTCCCGTGCGCCCGGCTCTCCCGGACGATGGGCAGCGCGAGGAAGAACGCGATCAGCGCGATCGGGATGTTGACCAGCAGGCACCAGCGCCAGCTCGTGTACTCCGTGAGCAAGCCGCCCATGATCAGGCCGATCGCCGCTCCGACCCCGGAGATGGCGCCGAACACGCCGAAGGCCTTGGCCCGGTCCCTGATATCGGTGAAGGTCACCGTGATGAGCGAGAGCGCGGCCGGGGCGAGCAGCGCGCCGAACGCGCCCTGCAGGCCGCGCGCCGCAAAGAGGGTGGCTGCGTTGGTAGCCACCCCACCCAGCGCCGAGGCGCCGGCGAAGCCGATCAGGCCGATCAGGAAGATCCGCTTCCGGCCGACGTAGTCGGCGATACGGCCGCCGAGCAGCAGCAGGCCGCCGAAGGCGAGGGTGTACGCAGTGACGATCCACTGCCGGTTAGCGTCGGTGATGTGCAGCGCTTGCTGCGCGGACGGCATGGCGATGTTCACGATCGTGGCGTCGAGCACCACCATGAGCTGGGCGATCGCGATAACCGCAAGTGCCAGCCAGCGCCTTGGGTCGGCCTCGGACGTCTCGGCGGGCGCCACTTGCCCCGTGGCGGCCTCGTTGATCTGAGTCATGCCGAGAAATCTGTCGTGTACTGACACCTGTCGTCAACCGACTTACGTCATAACGTGAACACTGTCACCTCGGGAATAAAGTCGGACAGCGCCGATCGGACTACACTGCCATGCATGACCGTCAACTCGACCGCGCTGATCGGCCTGCGCGAGCGGAAGAAGCAGCGTACCCGCGACGCGCTGGTCGACGCCGCGTTCGATCTCTTCCAGCGCAAGGGTTTCGAGGCCACCACGATCGACGAGATCGCCGAGGCGGTCGAGCTGTCGCCACGGACGTTCTTCCGGTACTTCGAGTCGAAGGAAGACGTCGCGCTCACCCTGCTGGACAAGCAGTTCTCCGCGATGTACGCGGCATTCACCGCGCGTCCGGCCCACGAGCCGGTCCTCACGGCGCTGCGCCACGCGGTCGTCGAGGTGATGCGGGCTTGTGAGGGCGGTATCGAGGGGTTCGACGCCAACCGGTTCACCCGTACCCAACAGCTGATGAACGACTGTCCGGCGATCCAGGCTCGGAGCCTGGAGCTGTGCGCAACTCGGCTCGACGAGCTGGCCGGGCACGTGGCCAACCGGATGGGCGTCGATCCGACCACCGACCCCCGCCCCACCCTCGTCGCCGCGGTCGTCACGACCGCCGTGCAAACGGCCATCGTCGCCTGGCGGGAGGTGGAGCCCGAAACACCCGCGTCGGTGTTGGCCGACCGGGCACTCGCCCTCCTCGAGGAAGGCATCAACTACCCATCGGTCTGACCGCGGGTACGCCTACCGGATGAGACCGCCGCTCCAAGGGCGGGCGAACCACCCTAGCCAACGGTGTTGTTGGAAGGTCCGCATCCCGCGTTCGACGCTGCGGGCGACGCCGAGGACGGGCGGTAGTGGCAGCCGCCACCGCACCGGCGAGAGTCCGGCGACGGGTGGCTGCTGCTCTCGGCGGTAGCGGGCAAGGATCGGGTGGCGCTGCACCGCGTGTGGGTCCGTCGGGAAGATCTCAACGGCGATGCGCCGCTTCCCGTCTATCTTGAGGGCGTCCTTGAGCTTGTCGGTGACGTAACCCTTGACGGCATCCTCCAGCGAGAGGCTCAGACTCGGAAGCTCTGGTGGCTGCTCGTACCCGATGCCGACCGCGGCGACTTCGTGCCATGCGAGCAGCAGCCACGTGTTGCCCCGCCAGTAGCGCACACCGTCGGAGTCGAAGACGAGACCGCGCGGTTGGAAAAGCTTCGGCAGTACGACCAGCATGACTCCCAGCGGGGTCGCGAACAGGACAGCCACGCTGAAGCCGATGACCCGTACCTTCATGTCCTGTGTGTCGAGCGCCGCGTACACGCCTCCCGCCGCGAGCCCGCCAAGGAGCACCGCCGCCATCACGATCGCGACGACACTGGCCCGCCCGATGTCGACCGTCACTGAACCCGCGCTCAGCTGAGCGCCGCCCCTCGAGTGCGTCACGTCCGCGGATGCTAGCACCGCGCGGCGGCG
>WNGA01001531.1_pt1 | contig 58124 bp, 62 predicted proteins | sample 5400061 | NCBI WGS metagenome assembly WNGA01 (sample SAMN13153366, study PRJNA577476) | soil metagenome | isolation source: 100 cm soil or saprolite under grassland replicate 2 | place: USA:California | collected 2016-06-15
AGGCGTTTCCCGGTAGAGCGGCGCAGAGAAGACCGTAGCCGGCGCGGCTACAATGCCGCGACCCATTGCGGGGTCGTCTAATGGTAGGACGCCTGACTCTGGATCAGGTAGTCAAGGTTCGAGTCCTTGCCCCGCAGCCTCCCAAGAGCCCCGCTCAGCGGTTTTTTCCTCACGATGCTTCCACGCCTTTCGAGGGATACGATCACGCAGCGCAAGTCCGATTGGGGAATCGTGGGCAAGTTCGCGTTGTTGATCGCCGTGATGGGCCTTGGGCTCATGCTCTCTGTCAGTGCCGCTTTTGCTGCGCCGACGAAAGCGCAGTTCATCCAGAAGGGCGACGCTCTCTGCCGGGAGGTGCAGCGAGAGTTGGCGCCCCTGGTGCGTCGGGCTCAGGCGGCGAAGTCACTGCCGGAGAGCCAGCAGTGGCCCGTTGCGCAGCGGCTCTGGGCTGATCAGATCCGGATCCAAGCTCGCTTCACCGAGCGCCTGCGCGCCGTTGGCGTTCCTACCGGAGACTTGAAGGCACGGAGCATCGTCTCTGGGCTCGACCGCGGGCTTGTGCTCGCCCGCCGTGTGCGCGGCGCTTTTGCGAGGAGAAGTACCACTTCTTTGGCTGTTGTGCTGCCGGAGTACATCCGCTTCACGATGGCGCTCAACCGCCGCGTCGCGGCGTACGGCTTCAAGGTCTGCGGCCATTCCTGAGCGCGCGTGATCTAACCGGCTAGCGGCGGACGACGAGCGTGTGAGCCGCGCGGTCGCCGAGTCGCTGGCCCCGCGGAGAAGTCAGCGCGAAGATGCCGCCGACCAGATAGAAGAAGAGACAGTCGACCAGACGCAGCAGGTTGCGCACGAGGGAGGCTCCGAACGTCAGATGCTCGCCGTCTTCACCTATGACGTGGATGCCAACGATGCGCTTGCCGAGCGTCGCCCCAGTTGCCGCTTCGCACAGGACGTAGTAGCCGAGGCCGAGCGCAAGCAACAACCAGGCCGCTCTCCCGCCGACGTCGATCCCCGCGTTCGCGTACCCGTTGCCGGTCTCGGTGTAGCCGCCGGCCGACAGTAGCCCGACGATGATTCCTGCCGGGAAGAAGACGATGACGGCGTCGAGGAGAACAGCGACGAAGCGGAGTAGGACGCCCGCGTTCTCCACAGAGCTCTTCCGCCCCCCTGCCACCCTGGCATTCACAGCCGAGGCGATGTTGTTCGCCTCCCAGGCCGGCACACCGGTCTGACGGGTCAGCAGATCCGGCAGATCCGTGTAGTCCCAGCTCTCTATCGCCGCAGCAATCGGCCGTCCCTCTGCGTCGAAGCGGTACGCCGAGACGGTCCCGCTCTGCTCATCGACGAGAACCTCGACTCTGCCGACCGAAGTGCTGAATGACTCCTTCATGCCGAGCCCATGGCGGCGGGCTTCTCCATAGTCGTGAGATCGGCACTTCGGTGCCGGGACCCAACCCCTCCGTCGAGCAGCGGCTGATATGCCCCCGCGCCGAAGCCGACCGCAGGTTTGACCCCGGACGCTGTTCGCATGTGACAGAAGCATCTCGAACTCCCCGCAGCCGATTCCGCTGATCTGCTCAATGGAGGGATTGGCGGATCGCTACCGCAAACGGGGGACGAACCTCGTCGCCCCGACTCCTACCCTGCGGTCTGGCTTTTGGCCTTTCAACTGCGGCCCACGGGGAATTGTGGGTGGAAGGAGTTTCGGCAATGCGGCAGCACCGAACTATTCGTAGAGGTGTGCGGACCAACGCCCTTTGGGGACAACGCGGCGAAAGCCGTAAGAACGCCCTGTGGGGAAGCGGCAAGCGCGGCATCCTCATGACGGCGGTTGCAGCCATGCTCGTAGTGCCGATTGCCGGCGGCGCGGCGACAAGCTCCACGCAAAAGATGTCGGCGGCAAACGCCGGGACGAGCACGTTGCTCGACCTTGCAGCTGCAAATCCCGATCAGGTTTTCAACGTCATCGTCCAGACGCGCGGCGGAAACGGCAAGAACGCTGCAGCGGAAGCGATCGATGGGGCCCGGTCTAGGAAGCCTGGCAAGGCGCGCGGGCTGAGAAAGGAATTCTCCGTCATCAGTGGCGGAGCCGCCGAGCTCACGGGAGCGCAGATCGTCGATCTCGCGAGCCGCAAGAGTGTGATTGCGATCACGGAAGACGCGCCGATGGTTGCGAGCGGCGATGGCAAGAACAACACCACCAGCACGTCGACCTGTGCTTCATGCCCGTTCGAAGGTCTGTACTGGCCCTACATCACCGGGGTAACCGGTTTTTGGCAGAAGCCGGGGGCCAAGGCGGCACCTGCACCACAGGCTCCGGCGATCGCGGTCGTCGACTCAGGCGTCGACGCCGGCAACCCAATGTTCGGCGGTCGCGTCGTCAAGGAGGTCGCGCTCACATCGCTGACGCCGAATGCGAACGGTGACGGACGCGGCCACGGCACGTTCGTGGCGGGCCTTGCCGCTGGAATGCTCGGCAGCAACTGGGGCGGCGCCTCGCCGACATCGAAGATCGTCTCCCTCGATGTGATGAACGACAAGGGGAAGGCGATGACGAGCGACGTCATCGCAGCGGCGGACTGGATCTACCAGCACAAGAACGAGTACGGCATCCGGGTCGCGAACTTCTCGCTCCACGCCGAGGGTGAGTCGAGCTTTCTGCTCGATCCGCTCGACCGGGCCGTCGAACGCCTTTGGTTCAGCGGCGTCGTCGTAGTCACTGCCGCCGGAAACTACGCCACCGACGGCCAACCGAGCGGCGTTCTCTACGCGCCTGCGAACGACCCGTTCGTCATTACCGTCGGTTCGGTCGATGTGAACGCGACGACCGATCTCGCAGACGACATCACGTCCCCTTGGTCCTCCTACGGTTACACGCTTGACGGCTTCAGCAAGCCGGAGCTCGCAGCGCCGGGTCGGTACATGCTCGGGGCGGTTCCGACAACGTCGACGATGCCGACCGAACGGCCGGATCGGATCGTCGCACCGGGATTCATGTGGATGTCGGGCACGTCTTTCGCCGCCCCCGTAGTCGCCGGCGCCGCCGCCGACCTGCTCGCCCTCCATCCGAATTGGACTCCGAATCAGGTCAAGGGCGCGCTCATGGTCTCTGCCAAGGCTCTTCCGGCCGCAAGTCCCGGAAGCGCGGGCGTCGGGGAACTCAAACTGGATGCCGCCGCGTTGGTGACGGCGCCGCCCGAAGCGAACCTCGCCCTGCAGAAGTTCCTCACGACGGATCCCCTCGGCGGCGCAACCCCCGTCTTCGATGCGGCCAGCTGGGCGGAGGCCGCGCGGGCGGATACGGCTTGGGATAGTGCCTCGTGGGCCGAGGCGTCATGGGCTGAAGCGTCATGGAACGCCGCAAGCTGGGCGGCCGCGTCGTGGAGCGACGCCTCGTGGGCGACGGCATCATGGTCCGACGCCTCCTGGTCCGACGCGAGCTGGGCTGACGGCGAGACCGGCAAGCACGCGTGGGCCGATCTCAACTGGCTCAACTAAGCACTGTTCTCTGACAGCGGCAGCCTCCAGCTGCTCCGGCTACCGCAGCGTCACTCCACGTCGGACCGTGCCGGCCCGCGAATGGCGGGCTTCGATGCCCACCTCGGTGCCGGGGGGCGCTTCGATCACCCACTCGAACTTCGCCAGGTCGCCGGTCGACTCGTCGTTTGCCCACCACGTCGTCGAGCGCTTGTCAGCGCGGCCCCTTAGCTGCCCGGCTTTGGTCTTCAGCTCGCCCCCGACCAGCCGCGCGTCGGCCGGCAGCTCGAGCTCGACCTCGAGATCGCGGACAGCCTTCCGCTCGAGCGCCTTCTCGGTGACGTTCGTAGGAAGCCAACCCGAGTTCTGCAGCACCAAGCGCACGAGGAACGACGTCTCGCCCAGCTTCTCTACGTCAACCGAGCGGATCTCGAGCAAGGGCGAGACGAGTAGATGGAAGAGCGCCCACTCCGAATGCGGCGCGACCTCGTCCTCGAGCCGGTCGAAGGGAACGTTGAACCAGTAGTTGATGATGTCCCAACCCCCGAGCTCGACCTTGCCGAGCTCGGGATGGTCGAACTCGTACCAGTTGACATACGCGTCCGGGTAGTTCTTCTGCGCCCAGTCGACCAGCTTGAGGTCATCCTCGATCGGGTGCTCTCTGATCCAGTCGGTGAAGTGGTAGTCGGACAGCCCCGCCTGGCGCTGCGGGCTCCAGAACTCCGTCGTCCATGAGAAGACGCCCAGGTGGTCGTACATCCAATCGTGCGCGCCGCCCTTGATCGTCTGCTTCGGCTCGTACTTGAAGTCGTGGAACACGGAGATCGCGGGATAGCCCGTCAGCTCAGTGCCGCGTTCGCCGATCAGGTTGTACGCGCGCAAATCCGGTGTCGGAAACTCGTCGTCCGGTCGCCCCGCGTATGGGCGAAGGTGAACCCCGCTGAAGGTGTGGTAGGCAATGTGCCCGGTGATGTTGGGGCGCTCGGTGACCGCCGCCACCATGGCGCGCACTTCCGGCTCGGAGGTCGGGTACGGACCGGCGCCGCGCTGCTCGTGCTCGGGCACCCACTCCGCCGGGAAGTTGCGGTTCAGATCGAGCCCTTCGAGCGGGGGCGGGACCTTGATCGTCACCCCGTCGTAGTTCTCGATCCGCCCCTCCGCCAGCAACCGGTAGAACGGCCCGTCCTCCGGCGAGTCCACTGGCTCGCGGCGGACGAGCAGCTTGCGCTCTTCTGGATGAGGGCGCCAGGCGCCGTTCGGGTCCTCGATGCGCATGTAGAGCACACGCCCGTCACCGTCGATGTCCTCGTCTCGGAGGCCGTCCTCATGGTCTACACGCGGGTACGGCCGCACGCTCGAGCGGATGAAGCGCCGCTCCTCGAGGCCCCGCTCGGCCCCGTCCGGATTCAACCGCGGGATGACGTAGAAGACGCGAGTGTCGAGTGCACGCGTGACGAGGTCATCCTTGCCGTGCCCGATCAGCAGCCGGTGGACGAGATGGAGCGCGGCCGTGCACCCGGTCCACTCCATCGAGTGGATGTTGGCCTCGATCAGGAACCCCGGCTTGTCGAGGTGAGCGCCCGTCTCGGTGTTCGTCAGGGTGAGGAGCCAGATGTCACGCCCTTCGTACGACTTGCCGATCGACTCGAGCGCGCAAAGGTTCGGCGCCTCCTCCGACCACGTGCGCAGCGTGTCGCTCAGCTCTTCGTACGCGTAGAAATGGTCGTACGCGACGGAGCGCACGTACTTACTGAGTCAGCTCGGCGACGAGCGGGGCGGTGTCGTAGGGGTCGAACCCAAGCCGCGTTGCGATCTCTTCGCTGGAAGGCCTCGTCCCCTCGGCGAAGAGGTCACGCAGTAGTGCCCCGGTCCTCGGGCTTCGCCACCAATCCTCACCAACCTCGTCGAAGAGATAGGCGCGCAACTGTGCGTGGCGGATCCAGGCGCGCAGGTAGTCCGCCGAATAGAAGCCGGGGTCCATGTCCGCGAGGTGACCATCGCTCGGATAGCGAATGCCGGTCGCCGCAGTCAGCCGCTGCGAGTAGTCGTCGCTCGTCAGCCCGGCCTGATCGAAGTTCGACCAGAGGTCGAGCTCGAACTGGAGCTTCGCCGTGTAGCGCCGGAAGAGGAGCGCCTCGAGGAAGATCGTCGCCTCCGCATTCTTGCTCGCCTCCTCATCCGACAGCCCGAAGTGCTCGGCGTGCCATGCCGGCTCGCGCGTGATCGCCTCGCAGATGTAGGAGTAGATCTCGGTTAGCGCGTGATCGCGAGACAGTCTGCGGAAGGTGTAGGGCAGATTCGGGTCGACACCCGCGTAATGAAGGGCGTGCCCGGCCTCGTGCAGGAAGGCCTGATAGTCGTGCAGCCCGCCCTGTGCACGAGTGATCAGATGGACGACTCGCGGTGGATCGGACGCAATCACGCAGGCGCGAGGAGACTTCTGCGGCCTGTCGTCGAGGTCGAGGCGGATGTTGCGGTCCGCGGCGAGGTCGAAGCCGAGCGCCGACAGCGTCGCCAGGCAGACATCGGTTGCTCGCTCCTTCGTGTAGGTGGAGTCGAGCGGTGAAAGTCGCCGGATGTAACCCATGTGCGCGGACGACGGCTGCTCCTCGCGGCGCGGACCGAGCAGCCGCTCGAACCAGCGCTCGCGCATTGCGATGAAGGGACCCTCGATCGCGTCGCTCGCGGCAGCGAGCACGGACTCGAGCTCGCGCAGCGAGATCTGCTTTTCCTCCTCGTTCCGCGCCACCGCGTCGGGCTCTTCTGTCAGGTCTGCCTCGAGCTCCTCATAGGCGCGCAGCAACTCGAGCCGCTGCTCGTTGAAGTCGGCTGAGCTCTGCCTGTAGAGCTCCCCGAGGTCGTCGCGCTCCGCGTAGTCCGAGATGATCGCAAGCCTGGCCAGTGCCGAGCGAAGGGGAAGCTCCTCCCCCTTGAAGTTGAGACGAGCGGCGAGGATGTCGTTCTCGAGCTCGTCATCTCTTTCCGCGAGCTCGGCGGCCAGAAGCCCGCCCTCGCACGTCTTGCGCAGCCGGTAGAGCCATTCGCGCTGGTCCTCATCGGCGCGCGCTTCTTCGTCACGGAGCGCCCGCAACTGGTCGCGACTGAACAGGTCGGCGTAGCGCGCGACGATCGCCGCCTGTTCCGACACTTCTTTCTCGCCGACGCGGACGGCTCGCCCCTCCTCCGACCGCTCGTAGAGATACCGCTGGAGTTGTCCCTCGAACTCCGCGGGACTGCGCACCGCCGTGGTCGACATAGCGAAGACTCTATCCAGCCTCGGGCGCAGCCCGCAGCACGAGCTTCCCGAGAGTGCCGGTCAACTGGTCGAGCGTGAAAGGCTTCGAGATGACGGCCTCGGCATCGACGCCGTCGAGGCTGGGCGACCCGACGGAGCCGGTGAGCAAGACGATGGGTAGCCCCGGGTGGCGCTCGCGAATCTCCGCGATGAAGTCGAGCCCGCTGTCGACGCCTACGTGAACGTCGAGCAGGACGATGTCGACGGGCGTCGACGCAAGTGTCGCTCGTGCCTGGTCGATCGCCTCAGCCTCGTGCACGACCCAGCCGTCGAGCTCCAGGTTCACACGACAGAGAAAACGGATGGCTGCGTCGTCGTCGACGACGAGCACGGTGTGGCTGGGCGAGTCCACCGCGGCCCGCAGTGTACGCGTAACCCGATCCGGATCGGCTCCGTTTACTACTTGAGAATGAGAAACAAACCGGATGATTCCGAGGGTCGATTCGAGCGCGAAATCAACCGCATCGCGCAGCGCGTTCCGCGCCCTTCACCCCAGTTCAGGCGGCGTTCGTGGCTCACATTTGAACGCGCCCTCGACCCCTTCGCCAAACCTAGGCCGCTGCCCGGCCGGCGGCAGCGCTGAGACGCCGAAGCGTCTCCTCCTTGCCCAGTAACTCGAGGCTCTCGAAGAGCCCCGGCGAGACCTTCGAGCCGGTAACCGCGATGCGGATGGGCTCGAACGCCTTGCGCGGCGAAAGCCCGAGCCGCTCGGCGAGGCCGCGCAACGCAGCCTCGACCTCCGGGGCGGCGAACGGCTCGAGTCGTTCGAGCTCGTCATGCGCCGCCATGACGACCGGCACACCGCCGGTCGGCAATGCCACCGATTGCGCATCGAGCTCGCGGAAGAGGAAGCCCGCGAAGTCAGGGAACTGTCCGAAACGCTCGATCTTCTCCTGCACGATCGGCGCAGCGCGACGGACTAGCATCTCGTCCCAGTCGTAACCCTCATCGCGGAGGAACTTCAAGAGCTCGTCCGCGTACTCGCCCGGCGAGAGCGCGCGGAGGTGCATCCCGTTCAGCCAGTCGAGCTTCTCGTAGTCGAAAGTCGCAGGGCTCGGAACGATCCGGTCGAGGCTGAAGCGTTCGATCAGCTCGTCGGGCGACATGATCGTCGTCTTGTCGTCGAAGCTCCAGCCGAGGAGCGCGAGGAAGTTCATCAACGCAGGCGCGTAGTAGCCCGCGTGTCGGAACTCGTCCACGGTCACTGAACCGTGTCGCTTCGACAGGCTCTTGCCATCCGCGCCGAGGACGTGCGACACGTGTGCGTAGACGGGCGGCTCCGCTCCGACCGCACGGATGATGTTGATCTGCTTCGGTGTGTTCGAGATGTGGTCCTCGCCCCGGATCACGTGCGTGATGCCGTCCCACACATCCTCCATCGGCGATGCGAAGTTGTACGTCGGCCGCCCGTCGGTGCGAACGAGCACGACGTCCTCGAGCTTGTCGTTCGGGAACTCGACTCGGCCACGCACGGCATCGTCCCAGGCGGTGACACCCTCGTCCGGCATGCGGAACCGGATTGCACCGTCGTCCTCATAGGCCTTGCCTTCCTCCACCAGGCGCCGCGCGACATCGGCGCAGTCCTGCAGCCGGTCGAGCTGAAAGGTGACTTCTCCGTCCCAGTCGAGGCCGAGCCAGCGGAGCGAGTCCTGGATCTGCTGAGTCGCCTCTTCCACCTCGCGGTTCGTGTCCGTGTTCTCGATGCGAAGCCGAAACTCCCCGCCTTCGTGGCGTGCGAACAACCAGTTGAAGAGCGCGGTCCGGACGTTCCCGATGTGCAGGAAGCCGGTCGGGCTCGGAGCCATGCGGACACGAACGGGCACATCGTTAGGTTACTGGCGTGCTGTTCGGGGCCCATTGTTCCGGAGGTGTGAAGAAGGCCCTCGACAACGCGGTCGAGATGGGCGCAGACGCCGTGCAGCTTTTCGTCCAGAGTCCACGCACCTGGCGGTTCCCTGAGCACGACCCCGCCGATCTCGAGGCATTCAGGTCAAAGCGCGAGGAGGCGGGCATCCCCGCCCTCGTTCACGCGCTCTACCTCGTCAACCTCGCCGCTCCGGACGACGCGATCTACTCGAAGAGCGTCGACACGATGCGGGCAACGGTCGATGCGGCCTGCGCGATCGAGGCCGACGCGGTGGTCTTCCACCTCGGATCCCATCTCGGCGCCGGCTTCGAGACCGGCCTCGCGCGAGCGGTCCCGGCGCTCGAACAGGTGCTCGATCGCTGCAACGAGCGAACATGGGTCTTGATGGAGAACTCCGCCGGCGCCGGCGGGACGATCGGCCGCTCGATCGACGAGCTCGCCGAGATCTTCGTTGCACTCGGGCGGCACGAGCGTCTCGGCGTCTGCCTCGACTCGTGTCATCTCTTCGTTTCAGGCGTCGACGTCACCAATCCGGCGGTAATGAATGCTTTGCTCGAGGACCTCGACGCGCGCATCGGCCTTGATCGCCTGCGCGCACTGCACGCGAACGATGCGAAGGCGCCGCTCGGATCGAATCGCGACCGACACGACAACATCGGAGAGGGGCTGATCGGCGAAGGGCTCGGAGTCTTCCTCGCACATCCGAAGGTGCAAGGTCTTCCCGTCGTCCTCGAGGTGCCGGGAGCCGACGGCAAGGGTCCGAACGCCGACGAGATCCGCAAGCTTCGTGAGCTCCACGCCCGCGCCAGCTCGTAACTACCGCTGGACGATCCTGTCCGCCGGCGTGCTGGCGCAGGCGGCGTTCTCCGCGATTCTGCTCGGTCTCCCGGCGATCGCTCCCGCGATCCAGGATCGCTACGGGCTCAGCTTGCCCCAGGTCGGCGTCGTGCTCGCCGCGATCAACTTCGGCTCGCTTGCGACGATGCTGCTCTGGGGAATCGTCGCCGACTGGATCGGCGAACGTGCCGTCATCGCGATCGGACAGACGGGGACCGCTGCGGCACTGGTGTGGGCCGCTTACGCGACCTCGTACGGAGAGCTCGTCGGCGCGCTCTCCCTGGTCGGCGCGCTCGGTGCGGGCGTCAACGCAGCAAGCGGGCGCGCCGTCATGGCGTGGTTCGGCGAAGAGGAGCGCGGCTTCGCACTCGGCATCCGCCAGATGGCCACGCCGCTCGGCGGAGCGGTGGCCGCCGTCGCACTTCCCCTGCTCAACCAACAGATCAGCCTGCGCGCCGCGTTCGACGGGTTGGCGGCAGCCTGCTTCGTCGCGGCGGTTGTCGGCGCCATCCTGCTTCGCGTCGAGCCGGCCGAGGATCACTCCCTGCTCGCCCGCCCGTTGCGCGATCCTCGGGTCTGGCGGATCTGCACCGCGAGCACGTTCTACGTCGCGACGCAGATCAGCCTGCTCGGCTTCTTCGTGCTCTTCCTCCACGACCGTCGAGGGGTGTCGACGGGAGTCGCCGCAGGAGCGCTCGCCGTGACGCAGGTCCTCGGCGGCATTGCGCGGATCGCCGTCGGCCGCCTTTCGGACCGCCTGCGAATGAGGATCGTTCCGTTGCGCTGGGTCGCGCTCGGCCTCGCCCTTACGGTCGGCGTCACCGCGGCGCTCGTGAACGCGCCCGTGTGGATCCTCGTCGCAGCCCTTGTCGTCGCGGGCACCTTCGGCCTGTCCTGGAACGGTCTGTCGTTCACCGCCGCTGCGGAGGCTGCGGGACGGGCCCGCAGCGGCGCCGCGATCGGGCTGCAGCAGACGTTCCTGTCAGCCGGGGCGATCGTCGCGCCGATCGCGTTCGCGACGACCGTCCACCATGCCTCCTGGCGCGTTGCCTTCGTGCTCGCGGCGCTCAGTCCGCTGGTGGGCTACGCGCTGCTCAGTCCGCTAGCTGAGCGAAAACCTTGAATGTCGGCGTGCCCACAGGCAGTTCGTGGAATTCAGGGTTGACACAGCCGAGCTCGCCCGACCGTTCCTCGCCGTAACACTCCTCGACCTCGACGCGGCACATCGGAAGCGGGGCGCGCGTCGTACGCATCGCACCGAACCCCTCGTGGCGCGCCTCGGCCTCCCGCAGCATCTCAAGGTCGATCTCGACGGCGTACACCCGCTGCATGCAACCTATGTACGTATGCCCAAACTCCTCGTATGCGTACATGAACGGGCACGCGCGCTCGACGCACGCAGACGGATAGACCACCTTGTCGCAATGGACCTCGCACCTGCGGCACTCCAACTCGTCCTGCGGCCGGAGCGGAAGCTCCGTGACAGTCGGTGCCTCGAGGCGCTGGGCCGGTTGCTGCATGACGGAATTGTGGTACCGCAGACCGGCCTCCGCAAGACTTGACATGAAGGTCGTGGATCAGCTAAGGCCGCTAGGCTAGGCCGCCGTGGCGCGACGATTCCTCTGGGCCTCGCTTGCGCTCGCGCCCATCACGATCCTCGTCGACCTCGTCGCCCATCCCGGCAAGACGGTCCTGTTCGTATTCGCCGCGATCTCCCTGATCCCGCTCGCCTGGCTGATCGGGGAGGCAACCGAACACGCGGGTGAGCACACCGGGCCGCGCATCGGCGGCCTGCTGAACGCGAGCTTCGGAAACGCGCCCGAGGTCATCATCGCCGTGATCGCGGTCAATGAAAATCTGCCCGACGTCGTGCGCGGCTCGATGGCAGGAAGCATCGTCTCGAACATCCTGCTCGTCCTCGGAGCCGCGCTGATCCTTGGCAAGGACAAAGCAGAGCTCGACCGCAGCTCGTTGCTGGGCCAGCTCGGCCTCGTCGTCTGTGCGGTGCTGCTGCTGCTGATCCCGTCGATTCCGGGGGGGCACGGAGATCCGAATCGCCACTCGCTCGCCCTCCTCAGCATCGGCCCTGCCGTCGTGCTGCTCGGCCTCTACCTCGTGGTCACGATCGCCGACCTCAGGCGTCGCCCGGCCCATCAGGTCACGAACGCAACGGGCTGGAGCCTGCGTACATCGCTCGTCGTCCTAGGCGCGACCACCGCGGCGACCGCGGTGATCAGTGAAATCCTCGTCCACTCGCTCCAGGCCTTCGCGAAAGCTGCGGACCTCTCCGAGTTCTTCATCGCAGTCGTAATCGTCGCGATTGTCGGCAACGCCGCCGAGCACGGCGGCGCAGTCGTGATCGCCCGACGGGGCAAGATGAAGCTCGCCACGGAGATCGCGATCTCCTCGAGCGCCCAGGTCGGCCTCCTCGTCATCCCCGTGGTCACCCTGGTGTCGTTCGCCTTCGCGCACCCGCTCTCGCTGGCCTTCCGGCCGATCGAGCTGATCGCGATGGGCGCGGCAGCGCTGTTCGTCGGCTTCGTGATCCGCGACGGCCGCGCGCGCCGCTGGGAGGGCGCGCTCCTGATCGCCGTCTACGGAGGTTTCGTCGTCTGGTTCCTCTCTGCGGGAGACAGATAGGAGAAAACAGGTGCGGTTAACCGCACCGCCGAACGGCCAGTGAGCCGCATTGAGACCACTGTCGCTACCGTGGAAACTTGCCTCAACGACATGGAGGACAGATGAGCAATCCACTGGCAGCTGAGCCCGCGGTGACGGTCGATGCCCCCTCCACGGGCTTCGTCCTCTCCGCCTCTGACCTGACCCGCCGCTACGGCGAAGGAGACACCGCGGTCGACGCCTTGCGCGGCGTGTCGCTCGATGTCCCGAAGGGCCAGCTCACCGCGGTCATGGGGCCCTCCGGGTCAGGGAAGTCGACCCTGATGCACATCCTCGCCGGCCTCGACAAGCCCACGTCAGGGGAGGTGACGATCGCCGGGACCGCCCTCTCGAAGCTCAACGACTCGGACCTGACGAAGCTACGCCGCCGGAACATCGGCTTCATCTTCCAGTTCTTCAACCTGCTTCCGATGTTGACTGCCGAAGAAAACATCCTGCTACCGCTTTCGATCGCGGGCGTGAAGCCGGATCGCGGATGGGTCGACCAGCTGGTCGATCGCATGGGTCTCGCCAACCGCCGGACCCACCGCCCCTCTGAGCTCTCCGGCGGTCAGCAACAGCGCGTGGCCATCGGCCGCGCTCTCGTCAGCCGGCCGACGATCGTCTTCGCCGACGAGCCCACAGGCAACCTCGACTCGAAGACGAGCGGGGAGATTCTCGAGGTTCTCAACCGGTCGGTGCAAGAGCTCGAGCAGACAATCGTGATGGTGACGCACGAGGCGCGCGCCGCAGCGATCGCCGACCGCGTGCTCTTCCTCGCGGACGGGCTCATCGTCCGCGAGTCGAAAGATCTTTCTGCGCACGAGATCGTCGAAGAGATGGAACAGCTCGACAACGCGTGACCCGTTTCGCTCTCAAAGCACTCCTCGGCCGCAAGCTCCGCACGGTCCTCTCGGCGTTCGCAATCGTCCTCGGGGTCGCCACCGTGAGCGGCACGTACGTTCTCACCGACTCCATCGACAAGGCCTTCGGGTCGATCTTCACCGAGAGCCGCAACGGCTCCGACGCCGTCATCAGCGGCAAGGCTGCCTTCGACCTCGGAGAGGGAACCGGGGTAACAGCACCGGCCTTCAACGAATCGCTGCTCCAGAAGGTCCGCGCCCTGTCCGACGTCCGCGTAGCCGACGGCAGCGTCAACGGTGAGGCTCAACTGATCGGCAAGGATGGCAAGGCGATCGTTTACGGCGGCGCCCCGAATCTGGGGTTCAGCATCGCCCGAGGTGATTCGCCCTTCAACCCGTTGACGCTCGTCGAAGGCTCATGGCCGAAGCAAAACGAGGTCGTAATCGACAAATCGACGGCGGGCAAGGAGCACTTTCGTATCGGCCAGATCGTCGGTGTGCAGGCCGTCGGCTCCGTTCAGCGGCTCCGGCTATCCGGAATCGTGAAGTTCGGCTCAGTGTCGACCATCGGCGGCGCAACCTTGTCCGGCTTCGATCTGCCCACCGCACAAAGACTTTTCGGCAAGCCCGGCAAGCTCGACGAGATCGCGGTTGCATCCGAGCCGAACGTCGCCCCCAATCAGCTGTTGCAGGAGATCCGGGGCATCCTCCCTGCCGAAACCGAGGTTCGGACCGGGCAGGGGCAGGCACAGGAGGACAGCAAGGAAACGAATTCGTTCATCTCCTTCCTCCAGAAATTCCTGCTTGGTTTCGGCGGCGTCGCTCTCTTCGTCGGCAGCTTCGTGATCGCAAACTCGCTATCGATCACCATTGCGCAGCGGACGCGCGAGCTCGCGACCCTCAGGACCCTTGGCGCGTCCCGTCGTCAGCTGCTCCGGTCGATCGTCATCGAGGCGCTGGCGATCGGAATCCTCGCGGCCGTGATCGGGCTCTTCGCCGGGCTCGCACTCGCGAAAGGGCTGTTCGCGCTCTTCGACACGGTTGGCTTCACGCTCCCGAACAACGGGTTGACTTTCGAAACCCGGACGGTTGTCGTCTCGCTCGCGGTCGGGATCATCGTCACGCTCCTGGCAAGCCTGCGCCCGGCGCTGCGTGCGACGCGTGTGCCGCCGATCGCCGCCGTACGAGAAGGCGCCACACTGCCGGAATCGCGCTACGCCCGCTTCCGCCTCCCGGCATCCGCATTGCTGACGGCGCTCGGCTTCGGCGGACTGCTCTGGGGCCTCTTTGCGCCGGGCCTCGGAACGGCCGGCATCCTCCTCTTCATGCTCGGCGGGGCGCTGCTCGTGTTCATCGGCATTGCGCTCCTATCCGTCAGGCTCGTAACTCCGCTCGCGGGAGCGCTTGGGTGGCCGGCGACGAAGATCGGCGGCACAGCCGGGACGCTTGCCCGCGAGAACGCGCAGCGCAACCCTCAGCGCACGGCGTCGACTGCTTCTGCGCTCATGATCGGACTGGCCCTGGTGACGCTCGTGACGATGCTCGCGGCTGGGATCATCTCGAGCTTCAAGGGTTCCGTGAACGAGATCTGGAAGAACGCGGACTACGCGATCACGGCGCAGAACAACTTCTCGCCGATCCCGATTGCGGCGGCGGACGCCGTCGCGAAAACCCCCGGTGTGTTGGCAGTCGGGAACGTTCGGGCCGGCGAGGCGCTCGCGTTCGGGAAGAGGATCAACACGACAGCGGTGAATCCGGCAGCGAGCCAGATGTTCAACCTCGACTGGAAGCAGGGATCCGGAGCGATCCTGGGCAATCTCGGTGAGGACGGCGCCTTCGTCGACAAGGGGTACGCGAAGAGCCACCACCTGGAGCTCGGGTCGCCCGTGCCGTTGACGTTCCCCGACGCATCGCGAGAGCTGTTCTACATCAAGGGGATCTTCGCGCCCCCCACCGGAGGCTCACCGTTCGGTGCTGTGACGATCTCCGTCGCGTCGTTCGACAGGCACGTCGACGCTCCTCAGAATCTCTACTCCTTCGTGTTGATGAAGGGCGGTCAAAGCCCCGCGAACGCCGCCGCCCTCGACCGGACCCTGAAGAAGTTCCCGAACGCAAAGGTTGCGACGCGACAGAAGTTCATCGACAACCAGATCTCGGGACTCAGCTCCGTGCTGAATATCCTCTACGTGCTGCTCGCTCTGTCGGTCATCGTCAGCCTCTTCGGGATCGTGAACACGCTCGTCCTGACCGTTTTCGAGCGCACCAGAGAGATCGGCATGTTGCGCGCGATCGGGATGACGCGCCGTCAGGTGCGGCGGATGATCCGGCACGAGAGCGTGATCACTGCGCTGATCGGCGCGGCGATCGGGATTGCGCTCGGCATCGTCCTGGCCGCCCTGCTCATCGCGCGCGTCGACTTCATCGTCCTCTCGGTCCCCGTCGGCCAACTCATCATCTTCGGTGTCGCGGCGATCTTCGTCGGCATCATCGCGGCGATCTTCCCGGCGCGCCGCGCCGCCAGGCTCAACGTCCTAGAGGCACTTCAGTACGAGTAGCACCGAGCGCGGCGGGAATCGCTTCGATCGTCGTGTCGATGTCGTCGTCCGTGATGTCGAGGTGCGTGACCGCGCGCACGACCGTCGGATGCACGGTCGTCGACACGAGCACGCCGCGCTCCTTCATGCGCTCGATGGCGCCGCCGCGGTCGGGACCGACGTCGATCTGGACGAAGTTGGTCTCGACCTGCTCGAGGTCGACCTGCACTCCCGCCGCGGCAAGCCCCTCTCCGAGGCGACGCGCACGGGCATGATCATCCGCGATGCGGTCGACGTGATGGTCGAGCGCGTAAAGCGCCGCCGCCGCCACGATCCCCGCCTGCCGCATTGCCCCGCCGAAGAAGTGCTTCCCCCGGCGAGCCTGGGCCATCAGCTCTGAAGAGCCGGCGATCAGCGCGCCCAGCGGGCACCCAAGCCCCTTTGAGAAGCAGAGCGTCACGGTGTCGAACCCGCGGCCGATCCTTGCTGCGTCGACGCCGGACGCGATCGCGGCGTTGACGAGCCGGGCGCCGTCGAGGTGAACCGCTAGATCGTGCTCCCGGCAGGTTGCGACGATGGCGTCGACCTCGTCGAGTGGCCAGACCCGGCCCCCCGAGCTGTTGTGCGTGTTTTCGATCGTGACGACCCGGGTCGGTGCGACGTGCACGCTCGTCCGGTCTCGGATCTCGGCGACGACCTGGTCCGGCGAGAACCGGCCCCTCGTCCCCTGAAGACCGATGGTCAGCAGACCCGAGTGCGCAGCCGGTCCACCCAGCTCCGACAGCATGATGTGGGCCTGGGTCTCGACGAGCAGGGCATCGCCGGGACGGCCGAGGATGTTCAGCGCGATCTGGTTGGCCATCGTCGCGGTCGGGAGAAAGACCGCCTCCTCGTGCCCGAGGAACTCGGCTCCTCGCCGCTCGAGCTCGTTGACGGTCGGGTCCTCGCGCTTTTGCTCGTCGCCGACCGCGGCGTTCGCGATCGCCTGGCGCATCGCCTGCGTCGGTTGGGTCAACGTATCGGAGCGGAGATCGATCACAGGTCTATTTTGCAGGTTTGAAGGTGTGCCCCTGCCAGTGATGCTGCCGAGTTTCTGGGTCGCGAGCACCAAGCCTGATCGCGGGCCAGAAGCCGGCGCGCATTGCTGGTAGGGGCCCCACGTCACCCCCGCGGGTGATCATCACAACGCTCTCCGAAGCCGATGATGGAGCCGGAAGGTGTGCAGATGAATCCCCCGGACAAGCGCTACGTCGGCGGCGGCCTCCGGATCGCCTCGGGATCGGCCGCGCCGCTCCGCCTGGATCACAGCTATTTCGAGCATGAGGTACGCCCCATGCTCGGGTCGATCCTCGTACAAAAGGGTTGGGTCTCACACGAGCGGCTGGACGAGGCGCTCGCGGAAGTCAAAGTGACCGGCATGCGCCTCGGCGAAACGCTTCTTGCCCGAGGCTGGCTCTTCGAGCCCGAGCTCGCCTGCGCCCTCGCGGAGCAGGCCGGCCTCCGGTATGTCGATCTCGTCCGCCACCCCCTCGACCCCAGGGCGGCAGCTCTCTTGCCGCTCGAGGTTGCGCGTCGCATGTTCGCCGTCCCGGTCCGCTTCCTGGACTCGGGACGCATCGAGGTCGCGGTCGGCGACCCCGCAGACGTCGACATCGAAGTGCTGGAACGAGTACTCGGGCGCGGCGTCGACATCGTGGTCGGCGAGCGCTCGGCGATCCAGGACGCATGGCGTCACTCGCCTTCGTGCGCTAAGTAAGCGCGACGACGACACCCTCCCAGGGCTCGAGGCGCGAAGGGTCGTCGCGACCTTTCGTCGAGAGCAGGACCTCTCCGGAAAGCGACAGGTTGGCCGGCGAATCGGTCAGATTCAGCGCGACCGCCGTCCCGCCGCCGCGCCGCCACGCCCAGACCCCCGTCTCGTCTGCAATCGGCGTGTAGCCTCCGGCGACCAAATCGTCACGACTGCCCCGGAGAGCGATCCCGTCGCGGCAGAAGCTGAGCACCGAACTGGGGTCGGCTCGCTGCTCTGCGACGCTTGCCACGCCGCCGCCGAGTGGCAGCCACGGATCGCGCCACTCGAGATCGCCCCATGGCATGGGGGTCCGCGCGCCGTCGCGACCATGCATGTCGAGCACACGATCGGACGGGATCTCGACCTGCCGCATGCCGAGCTCGTCCCCGTAATAAAGGACCGAGGTTCCGCGCAGGGTGAGAAGAGCGAGGAGCGCGCAGCGGACCTTCGCGTCGTCCTCGTCGCACATTCTCGTCGGGAACCTGACGACGTCGTGATTCGACAGCGCCCACACAGGCAGGGCGCCGCCGGGCAGAACTACCTCCGTGCGCCTGACCACATCCGCAAGCACGGTCGCGTCGAGGCCCGCGAACATGAATGGGAAGTTGAATGCGAGCTGCAGCTCGTCCGTGCGTCCGTAGAAGGCCGCCATCTCGTCGAGATCCATCACCCAGGTCTCACCGAGAAGCAACCGCTCCGGCTCGTAGCCCTCTGCGAGCTCTCGCCAGCGCCGCAGCACGCGGTGAATCTCGGGGCGATTCGTCTGGCTCGGGGGATCCTTGACGAGCTCGTGGACGACGTCGATCCGGAATCCGGCGACACCACGGTCGAACCAGAAGCGCAGGATCTCCTCGAACGCGTCGCGCACGTCGGGGTGCATCCAGTTCAGGTCTGGTTGCTCGTCGAGGAAGAGGTGGTGGTAGTACTGGCCCGTCGCTTCGTCGTAGGTCCAGGCCCTGCCGCCGAAGACACTCTCCTGCCCGTCGGCCTCGTCACGCCAGATGTACCACGGTCGACGGGGCGATTCCCTCGACGAGCGTGACTCGATGAACCATTGGTGCTTTTCGCTCGTGTGAGCCGGGACGAGGTCGAGCAGGATCCGGATCTCGAGCTCGTCCGCTGCCGCGATCAGCGCATCGAGGTCGTCGATCGTCCCCAGGTCCGGATGGACGCCGCAATAGTCCGAGACGTCGTAGCCCCAGTCCCGGTTCGGCGACGGAAAGGTCGGGTTGATCCAGATGCCGTCGACGCCGAGCCACTGGAGGTAGCCCAGGCGCGCGCGAAGACCTGCAAGGTCGCCGATGCCGTCACCGTTCGAGTCGGCGAAGGACCGCGGATACGCCTGATACAGAACGCCGCCTGTCCACCACGGCTGCCGGGAAGAAGCCATGAGCAACGCTACCCTGGCAAAGGTGGATCGCGTGTTGTTGCAGCTGCATCTGAACGAGAACGGAGAGCCGCCGTACCGCGCCGGCCAGGTCTGGGACTGGGCCGCACGAGGTGCCGCGGGCTACGAGCAGATGACGAACCTGCCCGACTCGCTGCGCGGGCAGCTGGAACGGGAGGTGCCTTTCTCCACGCTCGAGCTCGTTCAGGAAGCGAAAGCGAGCGACGGGACGGTGAAGGCGTTGTTCCGCACCCACGAAGGGCATCCGGTGGAGGCAGTGCTGATGCGCTTCCGGGACGGTCGGCGCTCGGTGTGCGTGTCCTCACAGTCCGGCTGCCCGCTCACCTGCACGTTCTGCGCGACCGGCCAGATGCGCTTCGGCCGGAATCTGACTGCATCCGAGATCCTGGACCAGGCCTTGCACTTTCGGCGCATCGAGCCGATTGACCACGCGGTGTTCATGGGCATGGGCGAGCCGATGCTGAACCTGGAGTCTGTGCTCGAGTCGGCGCGAGCGCTGCCCGACGTCGGAATCACGTGGCGCCGCACGACCATCTCTACGGTCGGGTGGCTTCCCGGCCTGCGCAAGTTCGTCGACGAGGTCGAGGAGCCGATCAGACTGGCGCTGTCGCTACACGCACCGACCGACGAGCTCCGCAGCGAGCTGATGCCTGTGAACGAGCGCTATCCCCTCATAGAGGTGATCGCGGAGTGCAACCGCTACTTCGCATTGCATCGACGCAAGGTGTTCATCGAGTACGTGATGCTGCGCGGCATCAACGACCGCGTCGAGCAGGCGCGCGCGCTCGCTGACCTACTCGACCCGAAGGTCTTCAAGGTGAACCTGATCCCCTTCACTCTTACCCCGATCGGCTCTGTGGCTAGGTATCAGTCCTCAACGCGCAAAGGGATCTCGGCCTTCAAAGGCGTACTCCACCGCGCCGGCATCCCGACCACAGTCCGTCTGAATCGCGGACGCGACATCCAGGCCGCGTGCGGACAGCTTGCCGCGATCGGTCTGAGCGGTTCATGAGGCTGAGAGAACATCGAACTGCCCGTTTCTCGAGCCGGTCCTCTGACACCATCGCGTTGCTGACCTACAACGCCGAGCACGTCGCCGCCTGCTGCGGCATCGAGGAGAGGGAGCGGTGAGCCAGCCGCGCGTCGAGATTCTCTACTTCGACGGTTGTCCGAACCACGAGCGAGCCCGCGCGCTGGTCGAAACGGTCGCCGCCGACCTCGAACTAGAGCCCAGCGTCCAGCTCGTGCGGGTCACCGATGCCGACGCTGCAGGGCAGCTGCGCTTCCTCGGGTCGCCCACCGTTCGGGTCAACGGCCGCGACGTCGAGCCCGGCGCGGAGGAGCGGCGCGACTTCGTCTTTTCCTGCCGGGTCTACCGTACCGACCACGGCCTCAGCGGCCAGCCAAGCGAGGCCTGGCTGCGCGAGGCCTTGGCGCGCGCGAGCAACCAGCGATGACGAGCCGCACGTGAGCGAGGACCGCGGTCAGTTGCCAGCCGGCGTCGCTTCGGTGCTCGCCGTCGCCGAGATCCCGTCCTCGAAACTGGGCCGAGCCCGCCGAGCCCGCCTCTCCGAGCTGGAGCGCGAGTTCTACTTCTGGATGCTGCGCCGCTTCGCCACTCATGGCCGGCCGACGAGCGCCGAGATGCATGACGCAGCCGCCCGCCTGGACGTCGACTTCGAGACTGCGTTGGCGACACTGGCCCGTGAGGACCTCGTCCACCTTGGCCTCGACGGCGAGATCGCCGTCGCCTACCCGTTCTCCGGCCGCCCGAGAGGGCACCGCGTGCGCTTTGTCGCGGGCTACGAGGTCGAGGCGATGTGCGCGATCGACGCGCTCGGGATCGCGCCGATGTTCGGCGAGCCAATCGAGGTGACATCACACGATCCGCTCACCGGTGAGGAGATCCAGGTGCGGCTCGCGCCGCACGGAGAGGCCTCCTGGGAGCCGACGTCAGCGGTCGTGGTCACGGGCGTGCTCGAGCGTTGCGAGGAATCGTTCCGCGGCTGCTGTCCGGCGCTCAACTTCTTCGCCTCGAGCGACAACGCCGAGCGCTGGCTGGAAGAGCATCCAGAGGTCCGCGGCCAGGTTGTCTCGATATCCGATGCGATCGCCGCCGGCCGCGCCGTGTTCGGCAACATCTTCGACGAGCGCTGATGCCAAACCCGATCGACAGAGACGACGTACAGCGGCTCGTCGCCGCGGGTGCGCAGCTGGTCGAGGTCCTGCCCGCCGCCGAGTTCGAAGAAGAGCATCTGCCGAACGCGATCAACATCCCACTCAAGGAACTCGACCGCGAGGCCACCCGGCAACTCAAGCGCGGGCGGCCGGTGATCGTGTACTGCCACGACTACCAGTGAGACATGAGCCCACGAGCCGCGTGGCGGCTCGAGAGCATCGGCTTCACCGAGGTTTATGACTACGTCGCCGGCAAGGCCGACTGGGGCTCGGCCGGCTTGCCGCTCGAAGGCACACGCGGCAGCGAAACCCGCGTTGGCGCATACCTTCGCCGCGACGTTCCCACCTGCCAGCTGGACGAGCGCCTGAGCGATGTCCGCATACGCGTGCGCGCAGCGGGCTCGGACACCTGCTTCGTCGTCAACGAAGCACAGATCGTGCTCGGCCGGCTCGGCCGCACAACACTCGCACGTGAAGACGACGTCAGCGTCGAGGAGGCGATGAGCGCGGGGCCGAGCACGGTACGGCCGAGCGTCACCCTCGACCAGGCGGTCGAGCGGATGCGCCGCCAAAACCTGAACACGCTCCCGGTGACGACCTCCGAGGGGCGCCTGCTCGGCCTGCTCGAACGAGACGCAGCCGAGCGGGCGCTGCGTGAACTGAATCGCAACTCTGCGCGTGCGCTTTCGGAGGGCTCTCAGGCATGAGAGCCGTAGGTTAGGAGGATCGAACAAGAGCATCGCGCCGAGTCGACGCTCGCGCCGCGGCTGCACTCTCAAGTGCGTCCGGCTTACCGGTCAGCTACGGCGTCGGCGCGATCGCACGCGCCGTCCCCTGGGCCGGGCTCGCGACCGGCGCCGCGCTCGCGCTCGCCGGGCTGCTCACGCTGCTCGGCAAGCAGCTCCGCCTGCCGAACGCCGCACCGCCACCATCGACGTCCGCAGCCGAATCGACGACGAGCGGCGTGCCTGGCCCACGGCAACTAACCGACCTACGGGACATCGGCCAGCTTCGCTCCTTGTTCAACATGCGCTCGGCGCACCCGGCGACATCGTCTGGGACGCCTACGTCGCCTTCGGCAAAGGCTCCCGCTGGCAGGGCGAGCCGAATGGCGTGCTCGCGAGCGGCAGCGACCATCGACAACACCAGCGGACTCGAGCAGCACTTCATCCCGCTCCTCACGCACAGCTGAAACGGCCGCACCCAAGGTCGACGGCTACGATCGGAGCGATGGACAAACCGCACTGCCGACAGCCAAACCGTCTCAAGCGGCTGATGGCGTTCCTACGCCACCGCTGCGAGCAGACGGTGCCGAACTCCTGGATCGACGAGCCACCCGCCGATCCAGACATCGGCGTGCGCGAGCCACGCCGACCACGGCCCCACGGCGGCGCCGGCACCATGCTCCTCGAACCGCCTCTCTAGCCGATCACGAGGCCGGGCGTCGCGCTATGCGAGCGCCGAGAGTTCGGCTCCGTGCGCCCGGTTGAACCAACCCTCGTAGAAACTCGACGTCGGGCCGGCACGGCGAGCAGGACTTTATTTGACGGCCCGCCCGCAATCAGCGCCAGCCCACATCCTCGGCGACGCCGGCTGCCGCAAGCGCCTCGGTCCGACTTCGGTAGTCGTCGATGCGCACGATCCGCCCGTCGCGCAGCGTGAAGACGTTGAAGATCTGGCCCCCGAGCGGCTCGCCTCCCACCTCGGTCATAACAAGGAACTCGGTCGCACCCGGCTGCGTGCGCCTTAGCGAGTGCTGGCCACCCCCTAACTGTCCTGTAACCGTTGCTGGCTAAGTTCAGAGAGCGAAAGGAGGAATATTCAATGAGAAACCTGACCGCAGCACATCACGCCTCGGGGAGCGTGGTTCCAGCCGAGCCACACGAGGTTGCGATCGCCGGCGTTCGTTGGCGGCGAACCGGTTTCCTTCAGCGGCTGGCGAAGCTCGATCCCGCCGCGCACGCGCTCGCCCCTAGCCTCTTATCGGGCGACGACGAGCGAAGGGCGCTTGGCAGAATCACGTATGGGCTCTGGCGCGCGGGTGCTGGTCGTGGACGACGAGTACTCGTTGCGCCGGCTCCTGCGAACCTATCTCGAGAAGGAGGGGTTCGCGGTCCTCGAGGCCGAGAATGGACCGGATGCGCTCAGCTTGCTCCGCCTCGGCAATGTCGACGTCGCGCTTGTCGACGTGATGCTGCCGGGGCTCGACGGGTTCGAGGTCGTCCGTCGGATCAGGCAGGAATCGACGATCCCGATCATCTTGCTGACGGCGCGCGGCGAGGAAACGAACCGAGTCGTCGGGCTCGAGGTCGGTGCAGACGACTACGTCGTCAAACCGTTTTCGGCGCCGGAGGTGGTCGCTCGCGTGCGGGCCCAGCTTCGTCGCGCGCACGGATTCGAAGCAGCGCCCGCGGTGCTCTTGCGGGCCGGCTCTGTCGAGGTCGATCCTGTCTCGCGACGCTGCCGGGTGGACGGGCACGAGGTCGATCTGACCCGCCGCGAGTTCGACCTGTTGACGACGCTGATGCGTGCACCGAATCGCGTCTACAGACGCGAGGAGCTGCTGGAGCTCGTCTGGGGCTCCGAGTACCTGACGGCGAAGACGGTTGATGTGCATGTTGCCGGGTTACGGCGCAAACTCGGCGCGGCAGTGAGGATCACGGCTCTCCGTGGCGTCGGCTATCGCCTGGAGGTCTGATGCTCGCGCGGCTCACATCGTTGCGTTTCTGGTTGGTGGTCGCAATGCTCGGCGCCGCACTCGTCGGACTCGCAGGCGCGTACGCCAGCTACGGAAGGATCGAAGCCTCACGGGAGCGCGCTGCCGATCTGGCCAGAGACAAGGACATTGCGGCCGCCGTTGCCGCGCAGGCGGCTGCCGGTGCCGGCTACGCCCACTTCGCTGGTGTGCAGGCGGTTTTGCCGTACGACCGGCTGACCGTGATTCGCGACGGCAAAACGCAGTTCGAAGGGTCGGCGCTTCGCGGCACTAAGGTCGAGCTCACGGTAACCGTCCCTTTTCGCGGCGGACTGGTAATCCTCCGCGATTACGAATCGCCAAAGCCGAGCGCGTCGCTGCCGCTCACCCTCGTCGCCGCAGGCGTGATCCTGCTCGTCATTCTGGCCGCCCTCGCGACCGCGACACTGTTCACGCGCGCAGTGCGGGGGCCGATTGAACGAGCGGTCGCCGCTGCCGATCGGCTCGCCGGTGGCGATTTCAGCGCACGGATGGGCACGTCAGGCCCGGACGAACTGGCTCGGTTGGCGCATGCCTTCGATTCGATGGCCGAGCGGCTGGAGAGCGCAGAGCGAGACCAGCGGCAGTTCCTCGCCGACGTGTCGCACGAAATCGCCACCCCCACGAACGCCATCTCCGGCTACGGGATCGCACTGGCAGACGGCAGCCTGCGCACCGAGGCCGAACGTGCCGAGGCGCGGACATTGATCGAAAGCGAGACCCGCAGACTCACCGGCATGATCGAGGATCTGCGCGCGCTCACGCGGCTTGATCTCACGGAGGAGGTGCGCCGCGTCCCGCTCGACCTCGCCGCCGTCTGCCGGAGGGCGGCCGCACGTTTCCTTCCCGCTGCGCGGGCGCGGGGGCTCGAACTCCACGTCGATGCACGGAACGCACCGTTCGAAGCAGACGAACGGTTGCTCGAGATGATCGTCGACAACCTGCTCTCAAACGCGATCCGTTACACGCCTTCGGGTGGGCGCATCGATCTTCAGGTGCGTCGCCGCCAGCCCGGGTTCGTTGTCGCCGTGAGGGACACAGGCGTCGGTATCGCGCCGGAGCACCAGCGCCGCGTGTTCGACCGCCTCTACCGCGTCGATGAGGCCCGCGATCGCGCAAGCGGCGGCTCCGGGCTCGGTCTCGCGATTGCGCAGCGTGCCGCGCGGGCGCTCGGCGGTCGGCTCGAACTGGAGAGTGAGCCCGGTCGCGGCAGTGAATTCCGGCTCGTGCTGCCGACCAGCGGCAGGCGGCGGGGAAGCAATCCGAGATCCGTCCCCGCCTCAGCCGCGGAGACCGGGCTCGCCAGTCACTAAACGGCCAGGCGCGCGTCCGCCCGGCGCCAGGGTCGCCCGAACAACCTCGCAGAGCTTGTCGCCGAGCACCTTGTCCGGCAGCACCTGCACGCCGATCTCGCGGGCGCGGCTTGCCTCAGCCGCCGGCAGATCCGCGCTCCACAGCACGAGGCAACAGTGAGGCTGCAAGCGCTTCAGCTCGGACAGCAGCAGCAATCCATCGCCGTCCGGCATCGCATAGTCGCTCAAGGCCAGCGCAAAGGCCCGGCGTGCTGCAACTGCGAGCGCAGCACGACGCGAGCTTTCGACTCCCACATCCCAACCTTCCGCGCTGAGCGCCAACTTCGCCAGCTCGCGCAGGCGCGGATTGTCGTCGACGACGAGAATTGCCTCGTTGGGTCTCACGGCCCCAGGATTCCCGACGCCGGTTAGACGACGGTTAGCTCATAGAAGCCGCTCGGTTATTAAGTTGCCTCGGCCGCGGCCAGCGCGGGGGTGCAGCTCGACTTGCCGCGCTTCTCGAGGTACTGCTGGTGATAGTCCTCGGCCTCGTAGAACGTCTGCGCGGGCTCGATCTGCGTCACGATCGGCGCGCCCCGATTCCGCTGCTCTCCTGCCTTCGACTTCAAAGCAGCCTCGTGCTGCTCCTCGTCGTTGAAGAAGATCGCGGAGCGATAGTTGTCGCCGATGTCCCAGCCCTGGCGATTCAATTGGGTCGGGTCATGCTTCGCCCAGAAGACGTCGAGCAGCTGCTCGTACGAGATGCGCTCGGGGTCGTACGTGACCTCTACGACCTCGGCGTGTCCCGTCGTGTGCGAGCAGACGTCCTCGTACGTCGGATTCTCCGTCGTGCCGCCCGCGTAGCCGACGCGCGTCCGCGTCACGCCGTCGAGCTGCCGGAATGCGGCCTCGACGCCCCAGAAGCAGCCGGCGCCGAACGTTGCCTTCTTCTCCACTATTCCTCCTCCAGATTGAGTGCCGCCGAATTGATGCAGTAGCGCATGCCGGTTGGTGCCGGTCCGTCGGGGAAGACGTGGCCGAGGTGGCCTCCGCAATTCGAGCACATCACCTCGGTGCGCACCATCCCGTGGGTGGTGTCCGTCTCCTCGTCGACAGCCTCCTCGCCGGCGGGGGCATAGAACGCTGGCCAACCGCAGCCCGAGTCGTACTTCGTCTCGGAGCGGAAGAGCTCCGCGCCGCAGCCCGCGCAGTGATACGTGCCCGGCTCGAAGCTGTGGTCGTATTCACCGGAGAAAGGCGCCTCAGTGCCCTTCTCGCGCAGGACGCGATACCGCTCCGGATCTAGGTCGGCGCGCCACTGTTCCTCGGTCTTTTGGACTTTCGTCATCACTTCTCCCTCATTCGGGTTCCTCCCTACAGTCTTGCTAATGGGGTCGGCATTACGCGAGTGAGGGATGGAGGATCCCCCCAGACCGGCCGATTCCTGCCCTTGAAGGAGGAGCCAAAATGAAGGAAGCAGCCGTGCTTATGAGCTTCCTGCGGCACGACCCGGTAGGGCAGCGCTTCGGCGTGGGCGCAATCGTCATGGCCTGGTTCGCACTCGCTTGGACGAGCCTCGCCGCGGCGCTCGCAGTCCCGCTTCTGCTCGTAGTCGCCGAAGTCGTTCGTCGCCGTCGCGACGAAGAGCCGATCATCGACGACCTCGAAGACCTCTATTAGTTCTTAGACGCTCTCCCGGAGCCTGGCGCGGTTCCGGATCCCGTGCAGGACGACCGCGCTGAGCAAGAGCGCGTCGCCCGTGATCGCGAACAGATCGGCGAGGTTGAAGGCGACGCCGTGCAGCGTGCCCGAAACGACCAGCGGGTCGGGCACACCCTGCGACCACGCGAGCAGCGAGACGAGATTCCCGAGTGCACCGCCGCACGCGATGCCCGCGCCGCACGCCGCGGCGTTCGAAGGGACGCGTGGCACGAGCACGATGAGCGCCGCAATCACCGCGGCCATGATCAGCGCAATGAACGGCGTGCGCGCGTGATGGAACTCCGCGGGCACGAACGACTTGTGCACGAGGTCGATCGCCGCAAAGGAAACGGCAATGCAAACGAGAAGCGTACGACGCAATCTCACACTGCAAAGCATGACACGCAGCTCAAGTCCGTCCGACGCACAACCGAAGATTTACCAATGGGACAACGCCGCTACCCCGAGTGTGTCGCCCGCGAGGGAAAACCTCGCCTGCGTTCGTTGGAAGATGTCGTCGCGTTACCACGCCGGAGCCCGTTAACGGCAGAACTGAAACGAGCGCTTGCGGCGGCATCCACCCTGCACGGACTGCGCTCCGATCTTTCACCGGTACCCGTCATTGCAACCGCGACGATCACCGAGGCCGGCGCCTACCGCTTCCGCCTCCGTGATCCGATCGACCTGCGCGTCTCGCGCGTCGGCGGGCGGTCCGCGCTCGGCTTCCTGCACGAGCTCGGTCATCTGCTCGACCACCAGATTTTTTACGACCGCAAGACACGCTCGTGGGCATCGGAGGTGCATCTGGCGTTCGCATCATGGCGCGACGCCGCGGCGCTGCTCGAGAAGCGTGCCCTGCCCGGCGGCTACTCGCGCCAGCGCTACTTCCAGTCGGTGCACGAGGTCTGGGCGCGCTCCTACGCACAGACGGTGCTGCTGCGATCCGAGGATCGTGCGCTCAACCGGCGGCTCGAGAAGCTGCAGGCCGAAGACGACGCGCACATCTGGCCCGCGGACCAGTTTGCGCCGGTGGCGATCGAGGTCGAGCTCGTCTTCGAGCGGCTCGGGCTCAGGCAACTCAGTCTGCCGCTCGCGGCTTAGTGCCCCTGCCAGTGATGCTGCCGAGTCTCTGGGTCGCGAGCACCGAGCCAGAGGCCGCACTCGCTCGCAGCCAAGGCTGGCAGCCTTGGTAAGAGCGAGGTTGGACTCTGGCGCCGTGTGATCGCGGGCCAGAGGCCGGCGTGCATTGCTGGCAGGGGCACGCGCTCACGCGCCTTTCTGGGCCTCGAGCTGCCGTGGCGCCGTGGGCTCGTTCCCGAGATCGGGATGCTCCTCGAACCCGTACTTGACGATCGCACGCTTCGCGGCGAGCACCTCGTCGAGCCGGCGCACCGGCCGCCCGTGCGGCGCATCGCGGAGGACGTCTGGATCCTCCTCCGCCTCCCGCGCAATCGCGAGCATCGCGTCGGCGAACTCGTCCAGGGTCTCCTTCGCCTCCGTCTCTGTCGGCTCGATCATCAGCGCCTCCGGGACGACGAGCGGGAAGTAGATCGTCGGCGGATGGAAGCCGTAGTCCATCAGCCGCTTCGCCACGTCGAGCGCCGAGATGCCGTGCTCGCGCTTCAGCGAGCGCGCGCTCAGCACGAACTCGTGCATCGCGAGTCGATCGTAGGGAAGGTCGTATGCGTCCCTGAGCCGGGCGAGGAGGTAGTTGGCGTTCAAGACCGCGGTCTCCGACATCTCGCGCAGGCGCGGGCCATACGAGCGCATGTACGCGTAGGAGCGAACGAAGACGCCGAACGGCCCGGTGAAACCGCGCACCTTGCCGATCGACTTCGGACGGTCGTAGTCGCGGCGAAATCGCTCGTCGTCCTTGACCACGGCGGGGACAGGAAGGAAGGGCTCGAGGTTGTCGCGCACCACGATCGGCCCGCCGCCCGGCCCCCCGCCGCCGTGCGGCTGCGAGAAGGTCTTGTGCAGGTTGATGTGCACGATGTCGAAGCCCATGTCGCCGGGCCTCGAGATGCCGCAGACGGCGTTCAGGTTGGCCCCGTCGTAGTAGAGGAGCGCGCCCACCTCGTGGAAGATCTGCGCGATCTCCTCGATGTGCTCGTCGAAGAGCCCGAGCGTCGACGGATTCGTCAACATCAACCCTGCGGTTCGCTCGTTCACCAACTCGCGGAGATTCGCGACGTCGACGTTGCCGCGAGCGTCGGTCTCGACCTTGGCGAGCTTGTACCCGGCCATCGTGACGCTCGCGGGATTCGTGCCGTGTGCAGTGTCGGCAGTGATGATCGTGTCGCGTTGATCACTCTCGCCGCGGTCGGCGAAGTATGCGCGCATGAGCATCAGGCCCGTGAGCTCGCCCTGTGAACCCGCCGCAGGCTGCAGCGAGCACGCGTGGAGGCCCGACACTTCGATCAGCTCCTCCTGTAGACGCCACATCAGCTCGAGCGCGCCCTGGATCGCGTCCTCGTCCTGGTAGGGATGGAGGTCTCGGAAGCCGGGCAGCATCGCCAGCCGCTCGTTGACCCGCGGGTTGTATTTCATCGTGCAGGAGCCGAGCGGATAGAAGCCGGTATCGATGCCGAAGTTGCGCGTCGAGAGCTCTGTGAAGTGCCGGACGATCTCTGGTTCGGCGAGCTCCGGCAACCGCGGCGGAGCCTGGCGCCGCAACTCGGGGGGCACCTTCGCAGGCGGAACGTCGTAGCTGGGCAGCTCTCCCCCGCGTCGGCCGGGCTGCGACTTCTCGAAGATCAGCTTCACGGCGCCAGCGCAGCCACGAGGCGGTCGATGTCCGCGGGGGTACGGCGCTCGGTGACCGCGACCAGCAGTGCGTCGTCGAGTCCCTCGTAGTCGCGGCCGAGCGCATAGCCGGGGTGCACTCCGCGTTCGCGGGCGGCGCGCGTCGCAGCTCTTGCGCTCCGTCCGGTGCGAACGGCAAACTCCTTGAATGTTGCCCGTTCAGGAAACACCGGTTCGAGCCCGGCCGCCACCAGCCCGTTCTTCGCGTACTCGGCGAGGCTCATGCAGGTCTCCCCCAGCTCACGCAATCCCTGCGGTCCTAGCCACGAAAGGTGCACGAGGCCGGCGAGCGCCAGCAGCGTCTGGTTCGTCGTGATGTTCGAGGTGGCCTTCTCGCGGCGGATGTGCTGCTCGCGAGTCTGCAGGGTCAGGACATAGCCGCGCTCCCCCGCGGCGTCGAGCGTCTCACCAACGATCCGGCCAGGCATACGGCGGATGAACTCGCTCCGCGCAGCGAGGAAGCCGTAATGCGGCCCGGCGAACGATTGATAGTTGCCCGCGCTCTGGCCCTCGCCGATCGCCATCCCACAACCGTAGGCACCCGGTGCCTCGAGCACGCCGAGCGAGATCGGATCGACGTGCGCAATCGCGATGGCTTCCGCGTCGTTCGCTGCGGCAGCGAGTTCCGGTGCCGGCTCGAGGCAGCCAAAGAAGTTCGGCTGCTGGAAGATCACGCACGCAGCATCCGTCGCCGCCCGGCGTAGCTCCTCCGGGTCCGTGACACCCCCTCGATGAGGCACCTCGAGGATCTCGAGCCCGAAACCGGGTGCATACGTCTTGACCACTTGGCGCACCTGCGGGCTCGTCGCCTCGGTGATCACGACCTTCGTACGTCCCGTCGCATGCTTTGCCATGTAGCAGGCGTCGGCTGCAACGGTTGTGCCGTCGTACCCCGAGGCGTTCGAGACGTCCATGCCGGTCAACTCGCAGATCACTGTCTGGTACTCGAAGATCGCCTGGAGCACACCCTGGCTCATCTCCGGCTGGTAGGGCGTGTAGGCCGTGAGCAGCTCGCCGCGCTGGAGCACGGTGTCGACGACGGCCGGTACGTAATGGTCGTAGATGCCGGCGCCCAGGAACGAGAGCTCCTTGCTCGTGTCGACGTTCCGCGCCGAGAGCTCCTCGAGGTGACGTGACAGCTCCTGCTCGGAGAGCGGCGGTTCGAGGTCGAGCTCGCGCCCGAAGCGCACGCCTGCGGGAATGTCGCGGAAGAGCTCCTCCACGGAGGACACCCCGATTGCCGCGAGCATCTCGTCGCGGTCCCGCTCGGTCAGCGAGAGGTAACTCAACTCACGAGTCTGCGACGACTTGCTTGTAGGCGTCGACCCCGAGCAGTGAATCGGTCTCCGACGGGTCGGAGAGGCGAATCCGGATCAGCCACCCGTCGCCGTACGGATCGTCGTTGACGGTCTCGGGCTCCTCGACCACCTTCGCGTTCACCTCGAGCACCTCGCCGGAGAGAGGGGCGATCACGTCCGAGACCGCCTTCACCGACTCCACTTCGCCGTAAGCCGAATCCTTCGCAATTGTGTCGCCTTCGTTCGGCGGCTCGTAGTGGACGAGCTCCCCGAGCGCGTCCTGTGCGAACCACGTGATGCCCAGAACGGCTTCGTCGCCCTCGATGCGGGCCCAGTCGTGCTCCTTGTGGTACTTCAGATCGTCGGGATAGGTCTCGCTCGCGGCCAACTGGCGCTACTCCTCTCGCTTGTAGATCGGTCTCTTGACGACGCGGGCCCGCCGCGACTTCCCGCGGACGTCGATCGCCAGCTTGATGCCCGGCGTCGCGGAATCTGCACGGACGTAGCCCATCCCGATGCCTCGGTCGAGCATCGGCGAATGCGTTCCCGAAGTGACCTCGCCTCCGCCTTCGATCGCCATGCCTTGCCTCGGCACCGCCTTCTCCTCGAGCACGAAGGAGACGAGCTTTCGCTCGGGACCGCGGGCCTTGATCTCACGTAGCTCCTCGGCACCCGTGAAGTCCTTGTCCAGCGCGCAGCACCAGCCGAGCCCGGCGGAGATCGCGTCGGTGTCGGGCGTGATGTCATTCCCGTGCAGAGGCAGCGAGGCTTCGAGGCGTAGCGTGTCCCGGGCTCCCAGGCCACACGGAACGGCGCCGCGCTCGAGCACGCGGTCCCAGAGGTCGCCCGCGTCCTCTGCCATGACGAGGATCTCGCAGCCCGCTTCACCGGTGTAGCCCGTGCGGTTCACCATGCACTCAATCCCGTCGATCTCTCCCTCGGCGAATGTGAACTGCCGGGCCTCGGGCAAGTCCAGCCGCTCGATCGCACGTGGCCCCTGGACGGCGAGTAGCGCGTACGCGTCCGAGACGTCGCGCACGTCGGAGCCGCGGATCTCGTGCTCCCTGAGCCAGCTGAAGTCGGCCTCGCGGTTGGCGGCGTTGACGATCAGCAGATACCGGAATTCCTCGAGCCGATAGACGATCAGGTCGTCGATGATCCCGCCGCGGTCGTTCGTCAAGAGGGTGTACTGGGCCTGGCCCGGGGCGATCTTGTCCAGGTCGTTCGAAAGTGTCGCCTGCAAGAGCTCTGTGGCGCGCGGGCCCTCGACCTCGAACTCGCCCATGTGCGAAACGTCGAAGACGCCGCAGTCACCCCGGACCGCTCGGTGCTCGGAGATGACTCCTTCGTATTGCACCGGCATCTCCCAGCCGGCGAACGGCACCATCCGCGCCCCGAGGGCGACGTGCCGGTCGTGGAGCGGCGTCTTCAGCAGCATCTGGGCCATAGCCCGACGATGCTAACGAGCGCCGCAAAGGTGCCGCTCCGGCTTTGTCTCTGGGAGGCTCAGCCGGAGCGACGGACCGGGTCGTGGGGCCAACCGGGGAGGAAGAACCCCATGAGGGCATGCCACAGATAACCGCGCCGAAAGAGCTCTAAACCTGTTCGACGAGCCGAAGGCGAAGTCCTAGCCCCCATCCGCGGAAAATGCGGAGCATTTTTCGCGGTTTAGTCGTCGCGGAGGAACGAAGGGACGTCGAGCACATCGTGCGAGACGTCGAAGCCCTCGCTGGGCGCCGAGGCCGCCGGGATCGGTGGCTCCCGTTCGGCCTCGCGGCGTCGACGACGCCTGCCCTGGCCGCCGAACCCCGTCGCGATGACGGTGACCTGAACCTCACCACCGAGCGAATCGTCGATCACGGCGCCGAAGATGACGTTGGCGTTCTGATCCGCAGCACCCGTGACGACCTCGGCCGCCTCGTTGACCTCGAAGAGGCCGATGTCGGGCCCGCCGGTGATGTTGAGCAGGATCCCGGTCGCCCCTTCGATCGACGCCTCGAGGAGCGGAGACGAGACGGCTATGCGCGCGGCTTCCGCCGCACGGTTTTCACCCGAGGCGCGGCCGATGCCCATCAACGCCGAACCGGCGTCACGCATGATCGTCCTGACGTCGGCGAAATCCAGATTCACGAGACCCGGCTCTGTGATCAGGTCGGTGATCCCCTGGACGCCCTGTCGCAGGATGTCGTCCGCCATTCCGAACGCCTCGACGACCGAGGTCTGGCGCTCGACGACCTGGAGCAACCTGTCGTTCTCGATCGTGATCAGCGTGTCGACGCGGTCTCGCAGCTGGTCGATGCCGCGCTCTGCCTGATCGGCGCGCTTGCGACCTTCGAAAGCAAATGGCCGTGTGACGACGCCGACCGTCAGAGCGCCGATCTCCTGGCCGAGCTCCGCGACGACCGGAGCGCCGCCCGTTCCAGTGCCGCCTCCTTCTCCAGCGGTGACGAAGACCATGTCAGCGCCCTTGAGAGCCTCCTTGAGCTCGTCACGGCTCTCCTGCGCTGCGGCGAATCCGATCTCGGGATCAGCCCCTGCGCCGAGCCCGCGCGTCACCTGCGCGCCGACCTGAATCTTCACGTCGGCGTCCGTCATCATCAGCGCCTGCGCATCGGTGTTCACGGCGATGAACTCGACACCGGCCAGACCGGCGTCCACCATGCGGTTGACCGCGTTGGTGCCTCCGCCGCCGACGCCGACGACCTTGATGACCGCGAGGTAATTCCCTGTTTGGCTCATGAGATTGAAAGGGGCCCGACCTCAAGCTGGAGTAAAGCGTTGGGGCAGCCGAGCGCCTTCTGCGGAGCAGGGTACGCTCCCGATACCGGGGTGTCAACGGAGACAGCCATCAAGCTCAACCTGAGGGTTGAGGGTTGCGACCGGCGACCGGGCGCTCGGGGACGGTGATGTCGAGATAGTCGGGGCCGCCCTGGCCGGGCAACGCGAGGGTCGGCAGGATGCCCCGAGCGATTGCGATCTTCAGTCGCAGGTCGATCGGGGCGCCGAGTTGGATCTCGAGCCCACCGCGCAGTCCGAGGGTGATCTGACCGTCGAGCGCGCGCACGAAGGCGACCCGATTCGAGAAGCCGCTGCCCACGAACGCCGCGAGCGAGCGGGCGGCCAGCGCGCCCGGCTCGTCGGTGAGAAAGGTGCCCTTCGAGATCTCGGTCCGCGTTGGCAGCCAGATCCGCGGGAGGTCGCGGCGAGCTCCGAGCGCGAGCGCGGCAATGACGCGCCCCCGCGCCGAGACCAGCCACGACTCCGCCCCCCGTCGCAGCACGGCGACCGGCAACTCCGGGAGGACGCGGATCCGGAGCGTGTGCGGGAAGGCCCGGTCGACCACCGTAGAACGGACGGCCGGCAGGCCGTCGATGCGTTGCTCGACGGCGTCGCCGTTCAGTGCGACGAGGCTGCGGCCGTCGAACGAGCGAAGCTCGGCACGTACCTCGGCAGCGAGCGCCGGCGACGCACCCTCGACCTCGACCGAGCGCACGGCGAACATGGACGTCTCGCGAGCGAGGGCGTAGAGCCCGCCGGCGAGCAACACCAGGGCAGCGCCGATCGCGAACGACCGGCCCGAGGGCGCAAACCGCAGCACATCGAAGCTCCGCCTGCGCGGGAGCTGGAGAACCTTCTCGCCCACGCGGCTGACTTCGCCGCTACCTCCGCGGGTCCTACCTGGAGATGGGGGGCAACTCGACCGGGCCGAGGAACTCGACCTCGTGTTGCAGCTCGACGCCGAACTGCTCCCAGGCCCGGCGCCTGGCCTCGGCCATCAGGGCGATCGCGTGCGCGGAGCGGGCGCCGTCCGCGTTCTCGATGAAGTTCGCGTGACGCGGCGAGATCTGAGCCCCGCCGATCTTGTGACCCTTCAGGCCGCAGGCCTCGAGCATCCTCCCGGCGGAAAGCTCGTGGTCGGGATTCTTGAACACGCTGCCGTACGTGCGCTTGTTCGTGGGCTGTGCCGCCTTCCGCTGGGCTTGCAGGTCGGCGACGATCGCCTTGATCTCGCTCGGCGGACGGGGGCTGAGCCGGAACTCGACCCTCGCAACGACCTGTCCTTGTTCCAGGTGGGAATGCCGATAACTGAGCCCGAGCTCGTCCGCCGTCCGCCACTCAGCGCCGTCGCCGTCGACGACGAGCGCGCGCTCGAGAATGCCTGACCAGTCTCCGCCGTAGGCGCCTGCGTTCATCCAGACGCCGCCGCCTGCGGTGCCGGGAATCGCACACGCGAACTCGAAGCCACCGAGTCCGGCGGCGCGGGCACGGTGCAGGGCGACCGCATTCGGGGCTCCGCCGCCGGCCACGAGCAGCTCTCCGCGCACGTCCACCTGCGCGAGCTCGCCGCCGAGCTTGAGCGCCAGGCCCTCGAAGCCGTCGTCGGCGACGAGCAGGTTGGAGCCCAGGCCGAGCGCTGCCGCGGGCAGACCTTGCTCGCGTGCGAAGCGAAGTGCGCTCCGGAGCTCCTCGACCGTCTCGGGTCGCGCAAAGGCACGGGCCGGCCCTCCCGTCCCGAGGGTCGTGAAGCGTGAAAGACGGACGCCTTCGTCGATCTTCACCGGAGCGTCTCCAGGAGGGCTCCGGCAGCGCGATCCACGTCGCCGGCCCCGATCGTCACAACACGGTCGCCCTCACGGACGAGGCCCGCGAGGAAGCGTGCGCCCTCCTCGACCGAGGGCGTCCATGCGACGAGCATTCCCGGCCGCCGTTCGGCGAGTGCGTCGACGACCAGCTTGCCCGTCACTCCCTCGACCGGCTCTTCGCGAGCGGGATAGACATCGGTCACCGCGACGACGTCGGCAGCGGCAAGAGCGGCCGCCAGCTCACGCGCGAGATGCCGGGTGCGGGAGTAGAGATGCGGCTGGAAGAGGACGAGCAGGCGACCGCCGCTTCCGTTGCGCAACGCGTCCAGCGTCGCGGCGATCTCGGCGGGATGGTGCGCGTAGTCGTCGTAGACGTCGACGCTTCCGGCCTCGCCTCGATGCTCGAGGCGCCGCGCTGCGCCGCGGAACTCCGCCAGCACTCCTGCAGCTTCCTCACGGCTCACTCCGACAAGCTCGAGCCCCGCGAGCGCGGCGGCCGCGTTGCGCCGGTTGTGCTCACCGGCGACCGCGAGCGGTCCGTCATAAGGAGTGAGCTCATCTCCGCGCACGACGGCCGGGACGCTTGCGAGCCAGCGCTCAAAGAGATCAGCGACCTCTGCTCGCGAACCGAACGTCGTGTGATGGTCGAGGTCGACGTTCGTCACGACGGCGACGCGTGGTCGCAGCTCGGCGATCGTCCGGTCCGATTCGTCGCCCTCCACGACGAGCCATCCCTCTCCGGTCCCGGCGTTCCCGCCCAGCTGCGGGACGTCGGCGCCGATCAGCCAGGCAGGGTCGCGGCCTAGCCGCTCGAGACAGAAGGCGATCATGCCGCTCGTCGTCGTCTTGCCGTGCGCGCCCGCAACCACGATCGAGTCGCGCAGCGATACGAGCTCGGCAAGCAGCTCCGCGCGTGTCTTCCCCGGGACGCGTCCCGCGAACGCCGTCGACACGAACGCCTCCCAGCCCTCCGGCGGCCCCGACGGCTCATCCGAGATCTCGACGTCGATCCCTTCGAGCTGCTCGAGGTACGGGGTCTGCACCCGATCCCAGCCGCACACTTCTGCCCCCCATGCCCGCGCCAGCAAGGCGTAAGCACTCATGCCCGCGCCGCCGATACCGGCGATCCAGAATCTGCGTCCGTCAAGAGGCGAGGGCAATGAGCTCCTCGGCGATCTCGTCCGCGGCATCCGGCCGCGCAAGCCGCGTCATCGCGGCGGACATCTCCGCAAGCCTGCTTGGATCATCGAGCAGCGAGCGAATCAGGTCGGGCACGCGTCCGACCTCCGCCTCCTGCACGACCACCGCGCCTCTGCCCAGCTCGAAGTAGCGCGCGTTCTTCTCCTGATGGTCGCCGGTTGCGAAAAGACCGGGCACGAGCACCGCAGGCTTGCCCGCCGCGGCCAGCTCCCAGACCGAGCCGCCTGCACGCGCCAGCGCGAGGTCGCTCGCCCCGAGTGCGGCGCCAAACTCCTCGGTGAACGCAACGAGGCGGTAGTCCGGCCTGGTCACTCTCGAGCTCAGGTCGTCGTAGTCGCGCGTGCCCGCAAGGTGCAGCACCGCAGGCCCCGCCTCGCCGAACGCGTCGATCGCAAGCTCGTTCAGCACGCGCGCCCCCAAAGAGCCGCCGAAGACGAGCAGTACCGGCCCGCTCTCCGGAAGTCCGAACAGCCGGCGCGCTTCGCCTCGCTCGACGGATCGCGAGCGCGCTGGGATCGGCCTGCCGGTGACGCGGTACTTCGACCCTTCGCAGCCGGCGATCGGAAGCGCGAGAAACACGCGCCGTACGAACGGAACCGACAGCCGGTTGGCGAGGCCCAGGTGCGCATCGGCCTCCATCAGCGCCGCCGGAATCTTCCGGCGGGCCGCCGCGTACACCATCGGTCCCGCGACATACCCTCCGCCTCCCAACACGACGTCCGGTTTTCGCGCCTCGAGGATGCGGGCGCAGGCGCGGGGAGCCCGTCCGGCCTGAAGCAGCGCGCGTGCGAGCGCGGGCGAGGGCCGGCGCGGCAAGCCGGAGATACGGAAGGTGTCGAGCTCGTAGCCCGCTTCGGGAACGAGCCGAGCTTCAATGCGATCGGGCGTTCCGGCGAACGTCACGTACACGCCGCGCCGCTGCAGTGCTTCAGCGACCGCTAGCGACGGCGCGACGTGTCCCGCTGTCCCGCCGGCTGCGATCAGGCACCGCACGTTTCGCTTCTGCTGCTCCATGCCTGCCGGCGATGTTAAGGAGGATCCCGACTCCCAGGAGCCCGACAACGAGGCTCGAGCCGCCGTAGGAGATGAACGGCAGCGGAATCCCGGTCAACGGAGCCAGGCCGAGGACCGCGGCGAGGTTGATCACCGCCTGCCCGCAGACGAGCCCGACGATCCCGGCGGCGAGACGCTTGCCGAACGGATCCGTGCACCCGAGCGCGACGCGCAGGCCCGCATAGGCGAACGTGGCGTAGGCCGCGATCACCGCCGTCACGCCGAGCAGCCCGAGCTCCTCGCCGATCACGGCGAAGATCATGTCGGTGTGCGCCTCGGGCAGGTAGTTGATCTTGGCCACGCCGTGGCCGAGCCCGGCCCCGAGGAAGCCGCCGGACCCGAACGAGATCAGCGCCTGCACGGTCTGGAAGCCGGCGCCCTGAGGGTCCTTCCAGGGATCGATGAAGCTGAAGATGCGGGCGCGCCGATAGGGCTCGAACCAGATCGCGACGAGACCGAGAGCGACGGCGATCCCCGTTCCCGCCGCCAGCGTCGGGACCGGCGTCCCGGAGATCAGCAGCACCGCCAGGAGAACGACCACGAGCGAGATCGCAGTGCCGAGATCCGGCTCGGCGAGGATGAGCACGCAGAAGACGCCGAGCAGCAACCCGATCGGGCGCCACAGCTCGCGCAGCGACCGCGGCGCAGGGCGTTTGCACAGATAGGCGGACGCCCACACCGCCAGCGCGAGCTTGGCGAGCTCCGAAGGCTGAAACGTCGCAGGCCCGAGCTCGATCCAGCGGCGGGCGCCGTTGATGCGCGAACCGATCACGAGCACGGCAAGACACCCGCCGAGTGCGGTCAGCACCAGAGCAGGCGCGAGCAAGCGCAGGCGCCGGTAGTCGAATCGCGATGCAGACATCATCAGCGCGACTCCGATCAGGGCGTATACGCCCTGCTTCTTCAGGTACGACATCGGGTCCGTGCGCGCGAGGGCGGCGGGGGCCGACGTCGAGCTGTACACCATCACCAGGCCGAAGGCGACGAGGGCCAGTGTCACCAGCACGAGCAGGTGCGATTCCAGCTGCGTCTTTTTCACCACAGCTCCCCGACGAGTCTGCGGAAGGTTTCCCCCCGCTCTTCGAAGTCGCGGAACTGGTCGTAGCTCGCGCACGCGGGCGACAGCAGCACGACGTCACCCGGCTCGGCGTCTCCTGCAGCGGCGCCCACGGCTGTTGCGAGGTCGCCCGAACGGCGGAACGACCGGCCCGCGCGACCCAACGACGCTGCGAGCGCCTCGGTTGCCTCCCCGATCAGGTCGATCGAACGTACGGAGGCGGGAAGCCCTTCGGCGAGCTCGTCGAACGACTCGCCTTTCAGCGAGCCACCGAGAATCAGGCGGAGCGGCTGGCCCGAGTACGCCGCGATGCCTCGACGGGCCGCGGCCGTGTTCGTCGCTTTCGAGTCGTTGACGAAGCGAATACCGTCGAGCTCGGCCACGAGCTCGAGCCTGTGCTCGACGCCGGGAAACGTGCGCAATGCTTCGGCGATCGCGTCTTCATCGATTCCCGCAGCACGCGCGGCGGCGGTCGCCGCGGCCGCGTTCTCACGATTGTGGTCGCCGGGGATGAGCGGCTCGGCGGGCAGCGGGTCGTCCGCCTGGAACTCGACGCGGTCGGCGCCGCCGGGAACAGCTTCGAAGTCGCGCGGGACAACGGCGATGTCCGCCTCGGTCTGGTTCTCGAAGATGCGCAGCTTCGCGTCCTTGTACGCGTCGTAGGAACCGTGGCGGTCGAGATGGTCGGGCTCGAGGTTGAGCAGGACTGCAACGCGAGGCCGCAGGCGGTGCACGTCCTCGAGCTGGAAGCTCGAGAGCTCACAGACGATCCAGGCATCCTTGTCCAGCGCGCCGTCGAAGCCCGTCAGGGGCCGGCCGACGTTCCCCGCGACCGCGACCGGCCTGCGTGCAGCGCGGAACATGGCGCCGAGCAGCTCGCTCGTCGTCGTCTTCCCGTTCGTTCCCGTGATCCCGACGAACGGGTTGCGGAGCAGGCGAAAGCCGAGCTCGACCTCGCTCCAGATCGGAATCCCACGCGCACGCGCGACCGCCGCCAGCGGTGATTCCCCGGGCACGCCCGGGCTCTTGATGAGCAGCTCGACGTCGTCCAGCAGACCTTCCTCCTCAGTCCCGAGGTGGATTTCGACGCCGGCTTTGGCAAGCCTCCCGGTGTCCAGGCCGGCCGCCCTGTCGACGCCCACCGTGGGCACGCCGCGGCGGGAAAGCGCCAGAGCGGCTGCCTGACCTGAGCGCGCGAGCCCGAGGACGAGCGCCCGGCGTGGAAGCTTCACGGCTTGCGCGCGGCGACTGCCAGCCGGCCCTGGGCAGCCGCGACCGTCACAGCGGCGAATCCAGCTTCGGTGAAGAGTCGCTCGACCTCATGCGCGTCTATGTTCAACGCGGCACCGGTGGGGTCCTGGTCGCCCGTCGCGACGGCCACCTCCCCGCCATGTCGGAGCACACGAAAGAACTCGGCCGCGGCTTCCGGGTTCGGCACAGAGCTCGCCAGGATCTCGTCGGCGGCCGCATCTGTGAGCGGGAGGACGTCCATCGAGCCGACGAGGTAGAAGACGTTCGAGGCCGTGGTCGCTTTCCGCAGGCGCTCGAGTGCGTCGACGGACCGATCGACGACGAGCACGTCGCCTTCGGGGGCCACTCGTTCCGCGAGCTCGGAGACGAAATCGCCTGCTCCGATCGTGACGACGGTATCGCCGGGCCGCTCGGTCAGCGTCGGAAGAAGGTGAAGTCGCGGTAGAAGAGGGCGAAGCCGATCGCGCAGAGGATCGCGGTGACGATCCAGAAACGCACCATGATCTTCGTCTCGGACCACGCCTTCATCTCGAAGTGGTGGTGTATCGGCGCCATCAGGAAGACGCGGCGGCCGTAGTACTTGAAGGAGATGACCTGCACGATCACCGAGAGCGCTTCGATCAGAAAGATCCCGCCGATGAACAGGAGCAAGAAGGTTGTCTGCGTGAAGATCGCCATCGCGGCCAACGCGCCGCCGATCGCCATCGCTCCGGTATCGCCCATGATCACCTCCGCCGGGAAGGCGTTGTACCAGAGGAATCCGATCGTGGCTCCGATCAGCGCGGCGCCGACGATGGCGAGATCGAGGCGGCTGTCGAAGCGCCCGCCGGGGTTGCCGGACCGGATGTAGGTCACCACCGAGATCGCCGTGAACGTGATCAAGGCGATGATCCCGGTTCCCGCCCCCAGCCCGTCCACGCCGTCGGTGAGGTTGACGCCGTTCGCGGTCCCCGCGATCACGAGGAACAACAGCACGTACCAACCCCACGACAGCTCGAGATTCCAGTGCACGACGGGGATGAAGACGTTCGTCGGCAGCTGCTGGTGATCGGCTGCGAAGCCGACTCCCACCGTGATCAGGGCGAGCAGCAGCAGCTTCCAGCGACCGCGCAATCCGAGGGAACGGCGGTGCGTGAGCTTGATGAAGTCGTCGAGGAAACCGATCGCCCCGCAGCCGAGCGTGACGAACAGCACCGTTAGCGCAGGGACCTTGTACTTCGAGAAGGCGAGGAAGGCGCCTGTGGCGACGACGAGGATCAGCAGGCCGCCCATCGTCGGCGTCCCCTGCTTGACGCGGTGGCCCTCCGGTCCTTCCTCACGGATGTGCTGGCCGAATTCGTTCTTTCTCAAGAACGCGATGAACTTGGGACCGACGACGACGGAGACGATCATCGCGACCACTGCCGCGGCAAGGACCCGGATCAAGTCGTTGCCCGGATCTGAGTGAGTGCGGTTGCCACAGCTTCGAGACCGACGGCCCGTGATGCCTTCACGAGCACCGCGTCACCCGGGCGGACAAGCTCGTCGACCTGACGCAGAGCGTCGTGGACGTTTGCGACCCAGCGTCCCGGGACGCCGCCCTCAAGGTACCCGCGGGCGAGCTCTCCGACGGCGAGGAGCTCGTCCACGCCCAGCTCTGACGCGGCGGCTCCCACCTCACGGTGGTACTCCGGGCCCGTGTGGCCGAGCTCGGCCATGTCGCCGAGGATCGCCACGCGCCGCCTGTCTCCGGCGCGCTCCGCCAGATAGGCCAGCGCGGCGCGCATGGAGACCGGGTTGGCGTTGTAGGCATCGTTGATGAGGAGGCCTCCACCCGGGAGCGCCTGCTCCTCTCCGCGCCAGCGGGCGAAATCCACGTCGACCGAGTCCGGCCGGGGCAGGCCGAGCGCAGCCAGCGCTGCGAGCGCGGTCGCTGCGTTCTGCACCTGATGCTGAGCGGTGAAGTTGAAGCTCACTCCCCCGACGGACGTACGGCCGTCGACCCGGGTCGCCACCGGCGCTCCCACGCGAACTACCTCCACGTCGTCGCGGGAGACCGAGAAGCCCTCTGGCACGATCGCCGTGCCCCCCGGCGGAAGCGCGGCAATCAGCTCACCCTTCGCCCGCACGACGCCGTCGAGCGAGTCCACGAGCTCGAGGTGGACCGGGCCGACATTCGTCACGACACCGATCTGCGGACGCGCAATCGCGGCAAGAGCGGCGATCTGGCCGAAGCCGCGCATCGCCAACTCGAGCACGCAGACTTCCGTGTCCGCTTCGAGGCGGCAGAGCGTCAGCGGCACCCCGATCTCGTTGTTGAAGCTGGCCTCGGCCGCGATCGTCCGTGCTGACGGTGCGCTCAGTGCGGCGAGGATGTCCTTGGTCGACGTCTTCCCCATCGAGCCCGTGATCCCCACGATGCGCGCCGAGCTGCGGTCGCGTACGGCTCGTCCGATCCGTGCAAGCGCCGCGAACGCATCGTGCGGCACGAGCGTGACGGCTGCGCCACGCGCGAGTGCGTCGTCTACGAACTCCGATCCGCGGCCGACGGCGACGAAGAGATCCCCCGGCACGATGCGCCGCGAGTCGACCTGCACGCCGGAGAAGCTCTCCGCGCGCGCCTCGACGTCGCCGAGCCCGTCGAGCACGCTCGTCTCGAGCACGATCATGTCGGTGCCCCCAGGCGGCGCAGCGCCTCGCGTGCCACCTGACGGTCGTCGAACGGAAGCTTGCGCCCCCCGATCTCCTGGCCCCGTTCGTGGCCCTTGCCTGCGATCACGACGACGTCGCCCGGCCGCGCGGACTCGAGCGCCCGTTCGATGGCGCGCCGCCGGTCGAGCTCCACCTCGAGGTCCAGCCCGTCGACCACTTCGGCGGCGATGGCAGCCGGATCCTCGCCGCGCGGATTGTCGGACGTCACGAATGAGATGTCCGCCAGCTCCGCGACGACCTGTCCCATCAGCGGCCGCTTCGCCCGGTCGCGATCGCCGCCCGCCCCGAACACGCAGATCACGCGGCCCCTACGTCCAAGCTCACGTGCAGTCCCGAGCGCAGTCTCGAGCGCACCGGGCGTATGCGCGTAGTCGACGAACACCATGAACGGCTGGCCCTCGTCCACCCGGTCGAAGCGTCCCGGGACGCGGTCGACGGCCTCGATGCCCTGCTTGATCGCGTCTTCGCCGATCCCGAGTGCGCGTGCTGCGGCTGCTGCCGCGAGCGCGTTCTCGACGTTGAACCGTCCGGGGAGCCTCAGGTTCACGCCGCCTAGCCCCTCTTCGGGCCGGAAGGTGATCGCACCGGGAAGCTCGGACGCGAGCCGTTCGCCGTACTCGTCGCCGACGTTGACGACCGCGCGGGCCGCCTGCGCGAACAGACGCCGCTTGGATTCGAAGTACTCCTCCATCGTCCCGTGGAAGTCGAGATGGTCCTGCGTCAGGTTGGTGAAGACGAGCACGGCGAAGCGCGTTCCCTCGAGCCGGCCCTTGGCGGACGCCATCGACGTCGCCTCCATCACGCAGACGCGATTGCCCTGCTCGAGCATCTCGCTGAAGAGGCGCTGCAGGTCGATCGACTCGGGAGTGTTGAGACCGACCTCACGCACCTCGGTACCGACGCGCCGCTCCACGTTGGTGAGCAGCCCGGGCTGCTCACCCGCGGCCGCGAGGATCGACCAGAGCAGGTACGCGGTTGTCGTCTTCCCGTTGGTGCCGGTGATAGCCGCGACCGGCAGCCGTGCGGTTGGATCGTCGAAGAACTCCACCGCGGCCCGCGGCATCGCTGCACGGACGCTCGGCACGACCAGCTGCGGAGCCTCGAGCTCGAGCTTGTGCTCGACCACGAGCGCCGACGCTCCCCGCTCGAGGGCCTCGGCGGCGAAGTCGTGGCCGTCGGCCTTCGCGCCCGGGACGCAGAAGAACAGGGAGTCGCGCGGCACCTCCCGCGCGTCGTACGCCAGCTCGCGGATCTCGAGAGCACCGTTTCCGACGACGTCGGTCGGAGCGAGCGCTGCGATGAGCCGCTCCAGCTGCATTTCGCCGCCCAAGTCTAGTGTGGGCGCCCTACGGCGTTACGGTTGCACCATGCTGGACCGGCTTCCGCACCTGCTGCTCCGCCTGGAGGGCCTCGCGGTCGCTGCCACTGCCGTCCTGCTCTATTTCCACGAGGACTTCGGGTGGATCCTCTTCGCGGCGCTGATCCTGGCTCCGGATCTGTCGTTCGCCGGCTTTGCCTTCGGGCCGAAGGTGGGGGCGATCGCCTATGACGCTGTGCATACGGAGCTCTTCGCGGTCGCGCTCGGCACTGTGGGCGTCGTTGCCGACTCCAGCGCCGCGACGAAGGTCGCGCTGATCTGGCTCGCACACATCGGCGCGGACCGGCTGCTCGGCTACGGGCTGAAGTATCCGACGGCCTTCAAGGACACGCACCTGAGCCGCGTCTAATAGGTACACGCGAGAGCGACCGCGTTACTGGCCGGGCGCCGCGTCGGGCGGGACCTCGAGGTACTGCAGGTCGAAGCGCGCGATCTGCTGGAAGGCCGGCGCCGCGACGGTGCCGCCCCAGATCGCGCCGTGCGGCTCGTCGACCGCGACCAGGATCACGAACCGCGGCCGGGAAGCAGGCACGATCCCGACGAACGAGGCGACGTAGCGGCCGGTCGCATAGCCGCCGTGTGAATCGGGCTTCTGCGCGGTCCCGGTCTTGCCGGCCACCTGGTATCCGGGCATCGCCGCGTATTGCCCGGTGCCCTCGGCGACGACGTCCTTCAGCATCATCATCAGCTGATCTGCGGTTCGCGGGGAGACGAGCCGCCGCTTGTTCAGCGAGGGCCGGCCTCCCCCGGCGACGTGGTCGACGAGGTGCGGCCGGGACCAGATGCCACGGTTGGCGATCGCCGCATACGCGGCAGCCATCTGGACCGGCGTGACGGCAATCCCCTGGCCGATCGGCACGTTCCCGATCGTCGAGCCGGACCACTTGTCCGGCTGCAGGACGATTCCCGGGCTCTCGCCGGGAAAGTCGACACCGGTCGTGCGCCCGAATCCGAACCGGGTGATCCAGGAAGACAGCCGGGTGCGGCCGAGCATCTGCGCCAGCGTGATCGCGCCGATGTTCGATGAGTGCGCGAGGATCTGCGCGACGGAGTAGTTCACGGTGCCTCGCTCCTCGGCGTCGTGGATGACGCGGTCGGCCACGTGCAACGAGTACGGCAGAGTGAAGCGCGTCGTCGGCGCGACGATCCGCTCCGAGAGCGCTCCCGCCACCGTCATCAGCTTGAACGTCGAACCGGGCTCGTATGTGTCCGTGACCGTTCTATTCCGCTGCAGGTCGATCGGCGCGGACGGGAAACGGTTCGCGTCGTAACCCGGCTGCACTGCCATCGCCAGGATCGCGCCGGTGCGCGGGTCCAGCACGATGGCGCTCGCGCTCTTCGCCGCCCACCTGCGCACGGTGTCGCGCAGCACCTCCTCCGCATTCGCCTGGATGCTGTGATCCAGCGTGAGGTACAGGTCGCGACCCGGGACCTCCGCTCGCTCGCCCTGCACTTCGATGACCCGGCCGCTCGGATCCTTGACGATCGTCTCCTTGCCGGCACGGCCCGCGAGCTCCCTTTCGAACTGCAGCTCGAGGCCCGACAGTCCGGTGCCGTCAGTCCCGACGAATCCGAGGACCTGTGCCGCCACCGATCCCTGCGGGTAGGTGCGGTGCTCCTCGGGATAGAAGCCGAACCCGGGGAGCTTCAAGCGCTGCAGCGCAGCCGCCTGCGCCGGGTCCGCCTGGCGGGCGACGTAGACGAAGCCGTGTGTACGGTCCGCGAGGGTCGAGAAGATCCGATCGGCGCTCAGCCCGAGCGTGCGCTCCACGGCCAGCGCGGCGCGGCGCGGATTCGCGATCTGCATCGGGTTCGCGTAGACGGTCGTCGCGCGCTCGCCCAGAGCAAGCTCGACGCCGCTGCGGTCGAAGATCGTCCCGCGTCCGGCGGGGATGGTGACCGATTCCCGGTGCTGCGTCAGTCCAAGACTCGACAGGGATTCGGCCCGCACGGTCTGCAGCCACGTCGCACGTACGAGCAACCCCCCGAACGCGAGAGCGATCGCCGCGAGAAAGAGCCTGATCCGCCGGTTGACGAGGCGGTTCACAGGCCCGTTAGTGCCCTAGGTTGAAATAGGTCGTCTGGTCGGAGGTCGCCTGAACCCAGCCGAGCCGCTTCGCCGCCAGCTTCTGGATCCGCGGAGCGGACGCGGCACTCGAGAGTTGCGAGGAGAGCTCGGCGTTCTGAGCGCGCAGGTCGGCGCGCTCACGGCCGAGGCTGTCGAGCTTCATGTTCAGGCGCAGAACTGCGACGTTGGTCGCGACGACGCCAGCGAGCAGCGCCGCGATGATCCCGATCCAAAAGACCCCGCCGGTAACCCGTCGTTCGCGCTTGACCACGCGCGGTCGCGAGCGCGGGACGGCGACTGTTTCTTCGGCCCTGGCTGCGGCGGCCCAGGCGGCCATGGCTAAACCTTGACTCCGACCCTGAGTCGACCGGACGAGGACCTGGGATTGGCCGCGGTCTCGGCGGCGCTCGGGCGGATCGCCTTCCGCGACGTCGAGCGAAGCTCCGGCGTCTTGCCACACACGCACACCGGGAAGTCGGGCGGGCACTCGCACCCTCGCTCGCGATCTCGCATGAAGCGCTTCACGATCCGGTCCTCGAGCGAGTGGAAGCTGATCACCGCCAGCCGCCCGCCCGGGCGCAGCATTGCGAACGCGGAAGGCAAAGCGGCCTCGAGGGAGCCGAGCTCGTCGTTGACCGCAATACGCAGGGCCTGGAACACACGCTTGGCGGGGTGTCCCTCGCCGAAGCGGGCCGGCGCGGGAATGGCGGCCTTGATCGTCTCGACGAGATCGCCCGTTCTTTCGAACGGCCGCTCCTTCCTGCGTCGGACGATCGCCTTCGCGATCTGGCGCGCGTACCGTTCCTCGCCGTAGCGCTTGAAGATCGTGGCGAGGTCCCGTTCTGCGGCCTCGTTGACGATTCCCGCGGCGCTCACGTCGGCCGAGGGATCCATGCGCATGTCGAGCGGCGCATCGGCCGTGTACGAGAAGCCGCGCTCGGGCCGGTCGATCTGCATCGACGAGACCCCGAGGTCGAGCAGGATCGCATCTGCCTCAACGCCGTTGGAGGCGAGTTGCTCGAGGACGACCGAGAAGTCGCCGCGGAGGAACCGCATCTGAACCGGCGTTCGCTTCGCGAGCCGGTTGAAGTACACGCGTGCGCCCGGATCGCGATCGATCGCGATCAGCTTCCCCCCGCTCGTCTGGAGGTCGCCGGCCAGCAGCGCCGCGTGTCCGCCGGCGCCGAAGGTGGCATCCACGACAGTCTCCCCGGGCCGGACCGCGAGGAGCTCGCGCACCTCGTCGGCGAGAACGGGGACGTGATCAGTCGCGCTTGTCTGCAAGGCGTTCGGCAACATCCTCCGCACTCCCTTCGACCTCTGCCAGCTCTTTGCGCCAGGCGGCGCGGTCCCAGATCTCGAGCCGGTCGTTGACACCGGCGATGACGACTTCCTTGCCCAGCTTCGCGTGCTCGATCAGCTGGACGGGAATCATCACGCGGCCCTGTTTGTCGAGCTCGGCCTCGGACGCTCCGGAGAAGAAGTGCCTCTGGAGGCGCCGGCCCCCCGGGCTGAGCGGATCCAGCGTGGACAGTCGCGAGTCGACGAGTCGATCCCAATCTGCACGACGGAAGGCGTACAGGCAGCCGTCGAGGCCGCGGGTGACGACAACCCCGTCAAGGAAGGCTTCACGGAACTTGGCCGGAAGAGTGAGACGGTTTTTGTCATCGAGTGTGTGGTCGTATGCGCCTAGGAGCATCCTGGGGGCTGTGGGGAGCTTACCACTTCGCCCCACTTTAAACCACGATCTCCCACCTGTCCACCCCGGAAGGGGGATTTTCGGGCTATCTAGGGCGTTAGGGCGTCGGCGCCGAGCTGCCCGGCGTACGGGCCTCGGCCGGTCATGACCGCAGCGCCGCAGCGGGCAGCCAGGGCCACGGCCTCTTCGATGGCATCTCCGCGGGCGAGCGCAAAGGTCAGGCCCGCGGCGAACGAGTCGCCGGCCCCGTAGGTGTCGACCACCTGGCCCTGGAGCGGAGCCGGCCGGAACGGGCCTCCCGGCTGAACCCAGCCGCCGAGCCCGCCTGCGGTCGTCACCGCGACACGAGGAGGCGCAGCGAGGTCGCCCGGGTGATAGAGCTCGGCTTCGTCCTCCCCGCTCCCGACCAGCGCATCCAGCTCCACGCCTGCCTCCTGGATCGTCGGCAGCTCTCTCGATGTGGCAACGAGCACGCGGGCCGTCCGGCAGTGGTGCAGCGCCTCGGCGTCGCCGCTGACGAAGTAGACCCCGTCCATCTCTGCGAGCTCGCGCCAGGGCAACCTGCTGTCGCCACCGCGGGGCCGGAGCTTTTCGCTGAGGACGGTGATCGTCCGCTCGCCGGTGTCATCGACGTACGTGAAGGCACGCCGGGTCGGCTCGGTCTCCGGAATCGCCCTGACCTCGACGCCGAGCCGGCTCAGGTCGGCGCGGGAGCGGCGTCCGAGCCCGTCGGACCCGAGCGCCGTGAAGAGCGAGCAGGAGCCGGCGAGCCGCGCCAGTTGTGCCGCCGCGACGGCCCCGGCTCCCCCCGGCTCTTCCCAGGTCTCCAGGGCGTGCACGATCTGGCCGGAGACGGGAACTGTCCCCACCCGGACGAACTCGACCCACTCGACATGGCCCACGACGGCGACCCTCATGGTGGGATCCTCACACCTAGGCCCCCTCCTGCGTTTCAAGATGTCGAGGATGACCTTGCCGCCCTTCGAGCGCTTCTACGAGCAGCACAGAGAGGAGATCTTCGGGTTCCTCGTCCGCAGGCTGGGACGGGACCGTGCCGAGGATGCGTTCCAGGAGACGTTCCTCCGCGCGCTCCGCGCGTATCCCAAGCTGAAACACGGCGAGCATCTCCGCGCCTGGGCCTACACGATCGCAAGCCGGATCGCGGTCGACGAGCATCGCCGTCCGCGCGCCGACGCCGATCTGCCCGAGCTCGCGTCCCTCGACGGCCGACCCGCTTTCGCGCAGCTCGAGCACCTCGCCGACCAGCTGCCGCCGACCGAGCGCGCCGCGGTCGTCCTGCGCTACGGCTACGACCTCGACTACTCCGAGATCGGCGCCGCACTCGGATCGAACGCGACCGCCGCCCGCCAGGCGGCCTCGGCCGGCATTCGCCGGCTACGACAGAAGGAGCTTCGATGAACGCCGTCTCTCCAGATCTCGACCGCCGCTTCCGCGACGCCGCCGCGGACGAGGGCCTGCTCGATGCCGCCTACGACTTCGTCGACTCGCCCGTCGGCCCGCTGCTCGTGGCCGCGAGCAAGCGCGGCGTCTGCCGGATCTCGTACGACGCGGAGCCCGAGCAGGAGCTCGATCGCCTCGCACGCGACTTCGGCGTCCGCGTGCTGCGTTCGGCGAAGCCAATCGATCGCGCGCGCCGCGAGCTCGACGAGTACTTCGAGGGCACGCGGCGGGAGTTCGACCTACCGCTCGACGTCGCTCTGCTCGCCGACTTCAACCGTCGCGTCCTGCACGAGCTCGCCCGCGTCCCCTACGGCGAGGTCGTCACCTACGGCGAGCTCGCAGCGCGATCCGCGCGGCCGCGTGCCGCTCGCGCAGTCGGGATGGTTATGAACCGCAACCCGCTGCCGATCGTTCTCCCGTGCCACCGAGTGATCGGCGCGAACGGAAAGCTCACGGGCTACGCGGGCGGGCTCGAGCGCAAGGAGACGCTGCTCAGACTCGAAGGGGCCATCCTGTAGGCTCGCCCCATGCATCGCTGGCGAGCCATCTGCTGCACGCAGCACGGCTAGTCCGCCGCTTCCGACTACAGCGTCCGTGGAAGCGGCGGGACTGGACGCGCACCTGACCTGACCCGGGGTTGGGGTTGCGCGCGCCTTCCCGCAAGTCTGAGAGGAAGGTGAAGCGATGCCAATGCCGCATCGCACGCAGATGCAACTGATCAAGCGCCGGCTCGTCGGCAAGGACGGCTCCGAACGCGTGCGCGAGCTGAGGACGATCCTTGCCGAGCTGCCTGGGTACAAGAACGGCCCGTACGCCGATATCCGCAAGTGGGTCGAGTCACAGCTCGAGCACACGCGGGTGCAGAAGCGCGTGACTCATCGCGACTCGATCGCCGTCCGGCGGGAAGGCGCCGCGCAGATCGCGCTCGTCGGCCCGCCGAACGCCGGCAAGTCGTCGCTGCTGCAGGCTCTCTCCAACATCCAGATCAAGACCGGCGCCTACGCGTTCACGACCACGAGACCCGTGCCGGCCCTCACTCGAGTCGGCGGCGTGCTCGTGCAGTTGGTGGAGATCCCGGGCCTGATCGAGGGCGCGTCGGCGGGTCGCGGCGGCGCACGGCCGCTTCTCGGCGTGCTCCGCGGGGCAGACGCGATCCTCTTCTGCCACGACGCGGCTGCCCCGGTCGACGAGCTGCGCGCCGTGATGGACGAGGTGTCGGAGGCGGAGATCGAGCGCCCGGCGGTGATCGCGGCGACCAAGAGCGACGAGGCGGACGGCGCCGCGCTGCGGGCGGCGTTCCCGGAGCTTCAGGTCGTCGAGGTCAGCGTGCTCGACGACGCGAGTGTCGAGCGCCTGCGCGAGACGATCTGGCAGCTGACGGGACTGATGCGGGTCTATCTACGCGACGGCGAGGATCCGATTGCGCTGCACCCGCCCGGCACGGTGCTCGACGTCGCGGACGCCATTCATCACGACCTCGGTGTGCGCTGCACGGGAGCCCGAGTCTGGGGACCCTCGGCACGCTTCGACGGCCAGCAAGTCGGCCGCGCGCACGAACTGCTGGACGGTGACGCTGTCGAAATCCTGGATTAGCTACGGCCAGCGGGGTTTGCGCTGCTCGACACGCGGGGCCTCGCGCCAGTCGTCTCGCGTCGGCGCGAACACGTCGATCACGACCGCACCCTCAGGCCCGACCTGGACCTCGTGCGGAACGTTGCCGGGAATCGACCACGTGTCGCCGGGACCGAGCTCGCGGCTCTCGTCACCGACACGAAACACGAGCGAACCGCTGAGACACATCCCGAGCTGCTCGTTCTCGTGCTGGTGCTCGGGGACGTGGCTGTCGGCATCGAGTTCGATCACCCCGAGCGTGATCTTCTCGCCGTGGACGACGCGGCCATGCACGCTGTTCCAGATCCGTTGCAGGTCGAGAGAGGAGAGACCGGCGAACGCGCTCATGACTCAACCTTGTCGCGGCGATGCCAGCGCATGAAGCCACAGTCGTCGCAGGAGTAGGCGATCGCCTCTAGTCCTCCTTCGAGAGCCATGAGAGTCGAGACGCCGTCCAGCAGGATCCACTTCGTGCCGCCGCACATTGGGCACTTCCGGTCGTCGTCAGTGACTTCCCGCCCCACATCGAGAGTTTAAGAGGTCTCTCCCGAGCACCCGCGGAACTACGCCAGCGTGAGCGGGGTCGGGTGCTTCGGCTCGTACAACCCGAGCTCGCTCCCGCCGGGCAGCCGGATCGCGGTCACGAGGCCGAAGCCCTCGTCGCTGACCGGCTGAGTGAACTCGACCCCCTTGGCCGTCAGCTCGTCGACCGTGGCTTGAACGTCGTCGCACATGAGGTAGAGCTCATGATGCTCTTCGCCTTCGGTGGGATGGAGGGCGAGTTCGCTAGGCGGCAGAGCGAAGATCAGCCACCCGTCGTGCGCATCGGCGAACGAGAACCGGAGCGCGTCGCGGAAGAACGCGCGATCGGCCTCCGCGTCCTTCGTATAGATCAGCGCGTGGACTGCATTGATCAAAGTCTCCTCCTCGATCGTTAACCGCCCTGGACCCTACTCGCCAGAAGCCGGTAGCCCACTCCCCACACGTTGAGCACGAACACCCCCTCTCCCGCGGCAGCAAGCTTCCGGCGCAGGCGCGAGGCGTGCGAGTCCAGCGTGCGCGTACGTCCCAGTGACCTGAAGTCCCAGACCTCCCTCAGCAGATGCTCCTTCGTGAACACCCGCGTCGGATCGGTCATCAACTTGAGCAGGAGCTCGTACTCCTTTCCGGCGAGGGAGACCGGCACGCCGTCGACCGTCACGCACCTTGTGGCGAGGTCGGCCACGATCGGGCCCGCCCGCAGCGTCCTGTGCGTCGCCGGCGCTGTCCGCCGCAGCACGGCCCGTATGCGCGCCAGTAGCTCCTCGTAGTCGAACGGTTTTGCCAGGAAGTCGTCGCAGCCACGGTCGAGCGCCCGCACGCGGTCGACCGTGTCCGACTCGGGCTCGCCCAGGACGATCACGGGAACGTCGCCGTGACGCGCGCGGCACGCCTCCAGCCCAGTCGTTCCCCCGAGCAGCACGAGATCCGGGCGAGCGCCTTCGTCAACGACCTGGAAGCCGTCACTCGTCAGATGGCGCTCGAGAAAGCCCCGCGTCTCGGGCTGGGGCTCGGCGAGCAGCAACGCCGTCGACATGTGAGCGAACGTACCGCCGGCATGGCGGCGCGACCAGATGTCCTTTCTCGCGAAAGCGTGACGAACGATCTACAAACGGCCGCTTCGGACAACGCCCCAGAGGAGCCAGAGCCCGAGCAGGCCGGAAAACGCGAAGCCGATCACGGAGATGACGTTGATCCCGAGCAAGTGTGGCCCCGCCTTGGCGAAGATGCCGATCAGGCTCGATCCGATCAGGCCGCCGGCGACGATCATCGCGATCACGAGCCGGTTGAAGACGACGTCCATGCGGTTCATCAGGTCTTCGAGCCCCTTGTGCACGAACCCGATCTCGATCTGGCCGTCGCGGAACTCCTCGAGCACGTCGTGGATCTGGTACGGGAGCTCGAGCGCCATTGCGCCCAAGCGCAACGATTCCTTTCGAGCGCGGTTGGCCATCCGCTGCGGCGTGAACCGCTCCATCATCAGACCGCGTGCGTACGGGCGCGCCACCTCGAAGACGTTGAACTCCGGGTAGAGATCCACGCCGACCGAACCGAGGGTCGCGATTGCCTTGTCCAGCAGCAGGAACCGGGTCGGCAGCCGCAGGTTCATCGAGTAGATCAGCTGGAACGCCTCGCGGATCACCTGCAGTGGATCGATCTCGGCGAGGCTCGCCCCGTAGTACCTGTAGTACATCTCGCGCAGCTCGGCGAGGAACTCTTCCTCCCGCTCCTTGGGGTAGCGGACGCCGAGCTCGGCCAGGCGGCGGGGCAATGCCTCGATGTTCTCCGCAGCGGCGTCGATGAAGATGCGCGTCAGCTTCGAGATGTCGTCGTCCGTCAGCTTCCCGACGGCGCCGAAGTCGACGAGCCCGATCTGGTCGCCGTTCCCAACCACGAGCACGTTGGCCGGATGTGGATCGCCGTGGAAGAACCCGTGGCGAAAGATCATCGTCATCCACGTCTCCGTCATCAGGTAGGCGAGGTCGCGCCGGTCCTCGAGCGACCAATGCTCCGGATCGATGTCAGCCACCTGGATCCCGTCGATCCACTCGAGGGTCAGCACGCGGCTGCGTGTATACGTCCAGAAGACCCGCGGCACGCGAACGTGCGGATGACCGGCGAAGTTGCGGTGGAACGTGTCTGCGTTCCGTGCCTCGAGCCGGTAGTCGAGCTCTTGCCGGATCGAGCGCGCAAACTCGTCCACGAGCTGGTGCGCATCGATGAAGTCGAGCGCACGAACGCGTTCCTTGGCGATCTTCGCCGCCTGATAGAGCAGAGCCACATCGGCTTCGATCTGTCGCGGCGCACCCGGGCGCTGCACCTTGACGGCGACCTGCTTGCCGTTCGGAAGCGTCGCGCGGTGGACCTGCCCGATCGAAGCGGCGGCGATCGGCTTCTCGTCGAACTCCGCGAAGAGCTGGCCGATCGTGAGACCGAGATCTTCTTCGATTACCTGCTCGACGTCGGCGATCGGAAACGGGCGAACGTCGTCCTGCAGGCCGCGTAGCTCCGCGATGATGTCGGGGGGAAGCACGTCGGGCCGCGTCGAGAGCAGCTGGCCGAACTTGACGAAGGTTGGTCCGAGCTCGTCGAGCATCTCGCGCAGGTGCTGGCCGCGTTGGGACGGCTCGCCGTCGACCTCCTCATGCGCCCCGCGCCGCGGGAAGAGATCGGTCAGCCGGTGAGTGTCGAACCAGTAGCCGAAGCCGTGCCGAACGGCGACCTGAGCGATCTCCGAAAGGCGTCCGAGGTTGCGGGTTGCCGTTTGAGCCATCGCTTCAGTGTGACGGATTACTCGCGACGGGCAAGCGAAAGTGGTCGCTGCCGAGTCCACGGGCCCGGCGGAGTCAGCAGCGACTCGACCCGGAGGTACGCAAGGGCAACGAGCAGTAGGTCGGACCGCCGCTCCACGCAGAGGTACCTGGGACGCCATTCGGGCGCAAACTTCCGGCTGAAAACGAGCAGCCGTTCGAGTTGGAAGAGCCGGTCGCCGACGCGGAGGAGGGTCCGCGCGACTGCCTCGAGCCGGTTGCGCGGCGTTTGCACGAGCAGATCTGCGAAGACGCAGAAATTCAGCGAGATCTCCTCGTCGTGGCGGTCGCGCGCCCAGCCGAGCAACTCTGCGATGAGGTACTCCATCAAGCCGTTGGGCGTGTCGCGGGAACGGCGCATCGCCCCCAACGAAAAACCGCGTCCACTCGGGACGACATGGAGAAAGCCGCCGACCATGCTGCCCCGCTCCGCGATCGCGAAGAACGTCTCCGGCTCGCGGAACTGATCGTCCATCGCCATCGAAAAGCCGCGCTCGACGTTCGAGCCGCGCCACGCGGTCGAGACGCGCTCCAGCTCTTCCCGTAGCGGCGTGTCGACGTCGCCCGCAGCGACGACGCGGAACCGGTAACCCTCGCGTGCCAGACGCGTGACCGACTGCCGGACCTTGCGAATCGCCCGGCCCTCCAGGGAGAACCTGTCAGGTCGCACGACCGCCTCGTCACCGATCTTGATCGCGCGTAGCCCCAGCGAGCGCGCTGCCTGCAGCGAGTCGCTGCTGACACTGAGAAGCGCGAGCCGCCAACCGCGGCTATGGCACACGCGCTGAAACTCTGCGAGCAACTGAGGGAGCTCGGCCTTGTCGCCGACGGGATCGCCACTCACGAGCGCGCAGCCGCCCACGACCTTGTAGGCGACGAAGCTCAGGCGCGTCGGCGAGAAGAAGTAGCTCTTGTCCCGGCGCAGGCTGAAGAAGGCCAGGCTGTCGTCGCCGTGCGAGCGCACAAGCTTGTGGACCAAGCGCCGCTCCTCGGCGGACTGACGCACGCGCTGCGAGATCGGCCGCAGCCATAGGTGCAACGCCCGGAAGCCGAGCACCAGGCTGAAGGCGGCAAGGGTGTCCTCGATCCGGTCGCCGCGGAGCCCCCGCAGGTCGAGCACGGCGACGAGCGCGACAGTCGTCGAGAACGCGAGCGTTGTGACGACAAGCGGCCGCACGAAGAGTGGATCGCCCGGAACGTCGAACCGTCTGCGGAACCGGAAGAGTGCCACGAGGACGAGCAGGCTCAGCGAAGCCTCCTCGAAGTCGAGGCCTTTCGCGAGATGGGCAATGCCCAGCCCAACAACCAGCACGACCGCCAGCTGCCACGCGTGGCGGCGCCTGCGCGCGAGCGAGCGTGCGAGCCAGATGAGCGTGAGCCCGAACGTGAGTGCCGCGATGCGCGCGGCTCCCGGAACACCGGGGGGCAACACACCGCGCACGAAGTCCGAGCGGTTGGCGAACTCGGGAGTGAGAGCGGAGACGATCCCAATCGCTCCCACAGCGGCGGCGGCCCAAGCGAGCACGAGCTCCCCGCGAAGTCGGCGAAGCCCCACGCCTGCAGGCTACCTGGGCGTCCGGTTAACCGGCTGGTGGCGGGGGCACCGCACGTGGCCGGGACTCGACGAGACGCAACCTGTGCTCGATCTGGGCGACGCGCAGCTCGAGCTCGTCCCATTCGTCGCGCGTCACGAGACCGAGCTCGCGAAACGCACCGTGGAGTGTCGCGCCTGCGCGCTCGCCGACACGGACAGCGTCACCGCGCCACCGCGTCGTCGCCTCGTCAATGAAGGCGCGCACCTCTTCCTTGCTCATACCGCCGCGCGCCGCGAGTGATTCCGCCAGCTCGTCCGCGCGCTCCGCCGTCAGCGCCACCGCGCCGACGAGCGCGAGCACGAGCCGCCTAACGGGCTCGTCCATGTGGGCGCGCGCGCCTGCGCTGGCGTCGGCGTTCGCGCTTCGCAGCCGCAGCAGCGGCGGCTGGTCCATCTGTCGTCGCGACGGGAACGAACGCCGGCGCGGGCTGCTCGGCGGCCTGCTCCTCCGCTTCCTCGAGCACAGCCTCCATCCCACCCTTGGTCAGTGTGTCGCCCTTGCGCCGCACGTACTCCGGCTCGCGCTCCTTGAGGATCGTCAGTAGCGGCGCTGCGATGAAGATCGACGAGTACGCACCGGCGGCGATACCGACCATCAGCGCGAACGCGAAGTCCTTCAGCGTGTCGCCGCCGAACAGGAAGAGCGCACCGACCGGCAGCAGCGTGATGAACGACGTCGCCAGCGAACGGCGGATCGTCTCCCAGAGCGACACGTTGGCGATCGTGGCGAACGACGACCGCCGCATGATCGGGATGTTCTCCCTGATGCGGTCGAAGATGATGATCGTGTCGTAGATCGAGTAGCCGAGCACCGTCAGGATCGCGGCCACCGTCGAGCTCGTCACCTCTCGCCCGAGGAGCGCATAGATCCCGACGCAGATGAGAACGTCGTGCAGCATCGCGACGATCACCGGTCCTGCAAACTTCAGATCGAACCGGATCGCGATGTAGAAAACGACGAGCAAGAGCGAGACGAGGATCGCGATGATCGCCGACTTGGCGATCTGGCGGCCGAAGCTGGACGAGACGGTGGTCGCGCCGGGCGCGCTGGTCTGAAGCCGGTCCTCGAGCGCGCGTGTGACCTGCGTCAGCTTGGCGCTGCTCAACGCCTTCGTCCGGACCTGGAAGGTCTTGTACTGGTCGCCGTTCGTTGCCGAACCGCGGCCCTGGATAACGGCATCGGCGTAGCCCTGCGTCCCCAAGACCTGACGCACGTCGCCGGTCGTGTGCGCCACAGGTGTCTTGAAGGTCAGCTGGCTCCCGCCCTTGAAGTCGATGCCCAGGTTGAGGCCCCTCACACCCAGCGCGCCGGCGCCCAACAAGAGGATCGCCCCGGAGATCGCGAACCAGAGGTAGCGCTTGCGCATGAAGTCGATCTGCAACCACTTCGCGGCCTGCTGTCCCTGCGCACCCATGAAGCGCGGCTTGTTGAACCAGTTGAAGCCGGCGAGCAGCCCGAGCATGGCACGCGTGGCGCCGACCGCGGTGACCAGCGAGATCACGGTGCCGATCAGGAGCATGAGGGCGAACCCCTTCACCTGCGCCGTCGCGACCGAGAACAGGACCAGCGCCGTGATCGCCGTCACGACGTTTGCGTCGAGAATGGTGCGGAAGCCCTTCGAGTAGCCGGCCGAGATCGCAGCGCGCACGGACTTGCCGGCGCGCACCTCTTCCTTGATGCGTTCGAACACGACGACGTTCGCGTCGGCGGCGACTCCGATCGTCAAGATCAGTCCCGCGAAGCCCGGCAATGTCATCGTGACGTGGAAGAGCAGGATCGCCGCGTACAGGAACGCGGCGTAGATCCCGAGACCGATTACCGCGACGAGGCCGAGGAAGCGATACAGGAGCAGTAGGAAGAGCGCGACGACCAGGAGGCCGACGATCGCCGCCTGCTTTGCCTGGGTCAGCGAGTCCTTGCCGAGCGTCGCCGAGACATCGGTGCGCTCCGCGGTCTTGAACTCGACGGGCAGCGCGCCGGTCTGGAGCACGAGCGCCAACCGTTTCGCGTCGCCGAGTCCGCTACTCCCCATGTCGATCTGCGCGCCGTTGTCGCCCGGAATGCCGTCCGGATTTTGGCAGTAGTCGATGTATGGAGTCGACTGGATCTCTTTGTCGAGCACGATGGCAAAGTGCTGGACGTTCGGCGGAGGTTTTCCCTGGTTGCAGTTGCCGCCAAGAGCGCCGCGCTGCGCCTCTCTCCGCGTTATCTCGTGGAAGATCTTCTTGCCCTTGTTCGTGAACTGCATGAGCACAACCGGTTGGTTCGACTGGGTATCGATGTCGGCGCGCGTTCCGGAGAGCTTCAGCTGGTCACCCGTCATCTCGGGGATCGGGTTATTCGGGAAGGTCTTCACGTCGTGGTGCTTGAGCAGGTAGAACCCCTTCT